>ERZ1292625.1595-Hain-H41-01um-R1-1595-length-25857-cov-15_pt1 | contig 25857 bp, 31 predicted proteins | sample MGYA00564400_ERZ1292625 | MGnify/ENA primary metagenome ERZ1292625 (study PRJEB36523, sample SAMEA6512639) | groundwater metagenome | collected 2019-01-08 | study: AquaDiva: Metagenomics assemblies of 32 groundwater samples | reverse complement strand
AAAAAGGGGACTAAATAGGGAAATGAAAAAATACTTGCTTCTTGTTGAAAATGAAGAATTGTGGGCGAAATTTAAGGAAACTATAGATAATGATATTAATAGTGAAATTATGGAGTTGATAAAAGAGAAAATTAAGAAATCAAGACAAGGATTTTCTGAAGAAAATAGGCGGAGCAAAAAATGAGAGGATTTAGATTTAATAAAATTGGGCAGATGACTATTTTTGTTATTGTAGCATTAATTATTGTTGCGGGAATAGTTATATATTTTTTTGCGAAAGATAGATTAGGAGTAATTGGAATTTCCCCTGAATTAAAACCTGTTTTTGATTATTATCAATCATGTATAGAACAAGAAAGTAAAAATGCCATTAGTATTATTCAAACACAGGGAGGCAGAATAAATGTTCCAGAATATTTGCCTGGAAGTGAATATGCGCCATCTTCTTCTGAATTGAACTTTTTAGGGTTCTCTGTCCCTTATTGGTATTATGTTAGCGGAAATGGCTTGATTAAAGAACAAATACCTAGTAAGGCAGATATGGAGAGAGATATAGGAGATTATATTGGTAGTAGGGTTACAGATTGCGATTTTAGCAGTTTTTATGCCCAAGGATATTCTGTTCAATTAGACAGTGCTACGGCAAATGCAAGAATTAGCGATACTAGGGTTGATGCAGAATTAGATTCTAAGCTTATTGTTTCTAAGGGAGATAATACTGCAACGAAGAGCAGTTTCGTTGTTAGTACTAATAGCAAATTAGGGAAATTTTATAATATCGCGAGAAAGATTTACGAGAAGGAAAAAAAAGATGCGGTATTTGATAAATTTGGGGAAGATGTTTTGAGATTATATGCTCCTGTTGATGGTGTTGAAGTAAGCTGTTCAGGAAAAGTATGGAAAACAAGAGATGTAACTAGCGATTTAAAGAATGGATTAGAGGCAAATATAGGGGCTGTAAAATTCAAGGGAAATTATTATGATTTGAGCAATAAAAAGAATAAATATTATGAAGTTGATTTAGGGGAAAATGTTGATGAGAATATTAATTTAATTTATTCTGGAGCAATGCCTACTAAAATTGAAGTTAATGGGGAAGATGTTGACAATGAATTGATGATAGCTTCTCCTGTTGGAACACAAGAAGGATTGGGTATACTGGGCTTTTGTTATGCACCTTATCATTTTGTTTATGATGTTAATTTTCCTATTTTAGTTCAGATTTATAATAATGAAGAAATGTTTCAATTTCCAATTGTTGCAATTATAGATAACAATATTGCAAGACAGGCAATACTTTCAGAATTAGAGGGCGAGGATGAAAGTGAAGTTGATTTATGCGAATTTATGACACAAGATGTTGAGATAAATATTTACGATTCTAATTTGAATGATGTAGATGCTAATGTTAGTTATCAATGTTTTAATCAGAAATGTAGGTTAGGACAAAGTGTTAATGGTAAATTTATGGGAAAGGCGCCTGCCTGCTTCAATGGAAATGTTATAGTGAAGAATGAAAATTTTGTTGAAAAAAATGAGAGATTTTCTACAAATAGTGAAAACAAGATAGATATTATCATAGATAGATTATACAATGTTAATTTGGATTTGAAGGTCGGCGGAAAGAGTTTGGATGGAACTGCTATAGTTAGTTTTATAGATACTAATGGAGAAAGCACAAGTACGGTATTGCCTGATGTTAAAAACATAAAGTTGAGCGAAGGGAATTACGATATAAGAGTTTATGTTTATGGTAATTCTAGTATTAAAATACCTGCAAGTAAAAGAACGCAATGTCAAGAGGTTACAAGATCAGGCATCCTTGGGTTTTTTGGTTCTACAAAAGAGCAATGTTTTGATATTAGTCTTCCTGAAACAACTATAGAATACGCATTAACTGGAGGCGGTGATGGAAGTGTATATTTATTAGAGGAACAATTATCTAAAGGTGAATTGAAAATAGATGTGGACTCTTTACCCAGGCCAAAATCTTTGGAAGAATTGCAATATAATTATGCTTCATTTGAAGAAATGGGGGTTAATGTACAATGAGAAAATTTAATTTAATTTTGATAATTGTATTTTTAGGGTTGATGAGTTTTGTCGGTGCGCAGACTGGTAGTTATGGGCAATCTGTTACATATCAACCAAGAGCTAGTTTTCAGGCAGTATACGGGCCTGAAGATAGACTAAATACATATTGGCCGATTTTAGGAGATAAAGATTCTTGTTTGGCTAGGCAAGATTTGTTATTGCAAGTATCTCCGATTGGTTGTCAGCCAGCTGTTGTAAGAAGCGATTTATTGGCTGAACAAAATGTGCCTGTATTTTGTCAGATTGACGCATTACAAATTAATCCTTTAATTGATATTAGGAATATAAGAGGAATTAGATTTACTGGGAAATATCCAAATGAAGTAATAGGCGCTGGATTTCATCCTGCACAAGCTGCGTTAAGGACAAGAGATAAATTGCTTGGAAGCCCATTGATAAATAATATTGGATATATTGTTGTAGTATTAAAGAAAAATCCTGTTGAAAAGAATTTGCCTGAATTTATTAAAGTTAATTTAACTGCCCAGCTAGATTACGAGGCAGATAATGTTTTTGGAGTTGGAAAGGCAGAATTTTTATTAGAACCAGTAGGAGATAATGAATGGGAAGGAGAAAAGTTTAAGCAAAGTTTTTGGAATGGAAGATATTATGTTAGATTAGAACAGGCAGATCCTAATTTTGCAGTTGTTAGTATTTATACTGGAGATAAAGGACTTTTGGGAGGAAGAGGAAAAATTGCGACAACAAAAGTTGAAAGAGGAAAGACTTCTGAATCTATATGGGTGCCTGGAGCTTATTGTCGTGCAGGATTACAAATAGCATATGATGGTTTTGTCGGTGCAGAAAATAAAGCTACTATAAGTTTAAGCGATGATAAGGGGACAGATATTATTGATGTTTATCAGGGTTCAAGATTTTTGAATGATAGATGCACTATTGATAAGATTAATGTTGGGAAAAATAGTACAAATAGTACGATATATACTGGGCAAAATAGTACAAATAGCGCGATTAATACTGGAAGTGTAACAATAAGATGCTCTGATTCACAGAAGATTAATTTGAGATTGGAAGATGTGAACAATATTAGCCAGGAGAGGAGTCTTGGTGATAAGGATAAAGATTTTGATGATACTATAAATAGTTTAAAGAAAGTTGTTGATGAATATCCTTCTGAAAAAGAAAGAAATGTTGATGGGGCTTCATTATGGGGAGAATTGGCTTTGCAGAGAGCGATAAAATTGGCAGAAGATGCTGGAAAAGAAAAGACTAGGGCGGAATTAATAAGAGAATTTATTGAGACTTACCCTGATTCTTTTGCAACACAATCTTATAGATATGAATTAAGTAAGAGCGGCAAGATAGACTTTTCTTCTGCTGGCGGAGTAATAAATATCGATAATAGATTTTACAATGTTAGATTGATTGGAATAGAAAAACCAAAGAAAGATTCTAATATTGAAATTGCAGTTACTGGCGCACAAACCGAGGCAATTAATGTTGGTTTGCAAGAACTTAGAAACTTTTCAGATAGTGGTGTTGGAACAATTGATAGCATAAGATTAGATAAAGTTGATAATGAAGAAAATGTTAAAGTTACTGTAAATTGCAGAGGAGAAAAAAGTGCTGGAGGAAGTTATAGTATTAAATCGAATAGTTTTAATTTGAAAATAAATGAAGACACTAAAGTTTGTGATAAGACTTATATTAGATTGAGAGATGTCGAATTAAAGCAAACTGCAAAAATAAGATTAATTCCACAATCGCAAGGTACAAGGGCAGAGACTAATTTAACAGTTAATATTGGAATTGAGAAAAGAGCAATAAAATTAAGTCCTGATAAGACCGAAGAATTAATTTCTAATTTGAATGATAGTATAAAAAAATGGGACAATATTAATGACCGATTGGGCAAAGTTGTAACTGGATTGAAAGGCGCGTGTTTTGCAACTGCAGGAATATTAACTGTGAAAAATTTCTTAACAGGAATTGGGGGCGAAGCATTGGCTAGACAAAAGGTAATGACTGGATGGACAAGAACATGCGCAGATTTAGTGAGTGCTGGAAAATATCCTACAATAAATGCTTGTTACTTGGATAAATCAAGCGAGATAGATAAAGATGTTAGTAACGCAGAGGATGCTATAAATGGGATTAATTCTAGAATTGATAATATAGAAAAGAATTATGTTGAAGAAGAAGGAACTTTTGGGACAAGTTATGTTGATAGAAGCAAGGCGGCTGTTTCTTATTGCAATGATTTGAAATCGCGATATGGAACAAGAGATGTTGCAGTTAAGGGACAGAATATGAAGTTTGCAGATGTTTTGGGAGATTGTGAAGAAGGTTACAATAAACAAGGACTTTATGGATATAATGAATTGAGAGAAATGGAGTACAATATTATTATGCAGGATAAGGGAAGTTCTACTGGAATAAAGACAGACGCAGATAAATTATTACAGGGAAGTTATGATCAGATTTTAAATAATAAAGATAGGTATTCTGAAATTCAGAGAGCGCAACAGGCAAAGTCTTTGGGATTGCCTGCTCCAATTGTTGCGACAAGCAGTGTTAGAAAAAATGTTGTTGGGGAAGTTGTTGGAACTTCTGGAATACAGGAAGTTAATTTGAAAGAGTTAATTCCTGTTGCCGATACACATGTTGCAAGTGTTAATGTTTACAATACAGAGAAGACAGATAAAAATGGAATTGTTAAAGGATTTAAGGGCGGTGAAAATTATTATTTTGGTCTGGTAAAAGATTCAGAGGGATATTATGCTGTGCAAGATGTATTCAAGAAAACTACTACTGGCTATGAAACCTTGAATGATGATAGAAAAGCTGAATTTCTAGATGTTTATGGTATTGGAAGAATAACTCCTGCTGAAAGTGTAAGTTACATTAATTCTTATAAAAATCCTGAAGTGCGATATTACGAAACAGAGCCATATAAGGGCATGCCGGCTATTGTACCATTTGATACAAGAGAAGGATGGTATGCTGCGACTCGACAAACTTTACCTGTTTTTGGAGGTATTGGAGCATTTGATTCAAGTGGAAAAGTAACAAGCTTTTATTTGTGTAATGTTGGACCTAATGGACAAGAGCAGTTTTATGAAGGATATGGAGACGATATTTGTCAACTGATTAATCTGAATACTGGGCAACCTCTAGGATTTTTTCCTGGATTGACTGAGGCAGACGCAAAGAGGAGAGTTGGACAGGCTGTTAATGCTATAAGTGAGGCGGCTAATCAATATGGGAAAAAAATAGCTAGAGTTAATGGAAAAGATTTTGGTGTTGGAAGACCTGCTGCAAATATTCCTTCAACGCAATGCCAGAATTTTATGTCGCCTGAGGAATGCCACTTATTGTTTAATGTATGTGATCCTGTAATTTGCCCCTCATCGAGATGCGATTTTGGAGGACAGTTCCCTGTTGCAGATGTTGTACAAACAGGAATTATTGGCTCGACATTATTGTGCTTGCCTAATGTTAGAGAGAAAATTGCTATACCTGTCTGCCTGACAGGAATACACGCAGGAATAGATGGATATTTATCTATATTAAAGAATCACAGAGATTGTTTGCAGGAAAGTTTAGCTACAGGGAATAGCGTTGGTATTTGTGATCAGATATATAGTATTTATTTGTGCGAGTTTTTCTGGAAACAAATTGCTCCTGTTGCAAAAGTCATATTGCCTAAGATAATTGAATCAGCATATGGGCAAGGAACAAGAGGGGGAGGAGAGTATTTGACGACAATGGCTGCATGGCAGAATACAGAAAATTCAATTAATTATTTCACTCAAACTTATGCTGTTAATTCTTTAACTGCATTTAGAGCGAGGAGTATAGATGAAGTTGGAACGCAATTCTGTAAGGGATTTGTTTCTGCTAAAGCTCCTACGTCTTTTAAGACTTTAATTGAGCCAGACAGTCCGCCTCAATTCCACGCTTGGTTTAGTACTACTAAGTTTACAGACGCTACTGTTCCTGCGACATCGCAATATAAAGTATTTTATCATATATTTGCCGGGAAGGATCAGGGAGTTTATTTCAGTGTTTATTTGAAGAATCCTCCTGAGTCTGGATTCTTTACATTGCCTTCAGTGATTAATGTTGCATCAGGATTTGCTGGAAGAGGACAATATGCTTCTGAAAGCAAGGACTTTACAGCACCAGAAGGTTACAAGGAATTGTGTGTTAGAGTTAACGATAAAGAGGAATGCGGTTTCAAAGAAGTTTCAACAAGTTTTGCTTTGGATTATTTGAAAGATAGTTATGTTTCTGGCCAAGCTGGACAATCAGAGATAAAGTCAGAGAGTGAATGTGTAAGTGGAAGCGCAAATTTAGCTCCTGCTGCATTGAGTGGAAATATTCAAGCTGGAGCAGAAGAGGCTTTGATACCTAGTGTTTATAATAGAGGACTTGTAAGAATTTGTTCTAGCAGAAATCCTGGAAGCGAGACAGACCCAACAAGATTTGCGGATATGGGTTATTGTGATGATCAGAAAATTAGATGCTGGCTTGATAAGACTAGCGTAAAGAATGCGATAACTGACAATAATAAGGGCTTGCTAAATAGCACATTGTCTTCGATAGAAGCTAGACAGAAAGCAGATTTAGTTCAGAAAGGAATTATTGTTGGGGATGACGCTGCTGTTGCTGAAATAAAGGAGATTACAGATTCAATAAATAAATTGAGAGCACAGACAAGTATTAGTGGACAGGAGACGCAGGAAAGTGTTAATAGATTGAATGCTTTGCTTGGCAGAGTTGTTTTGAATCATCAGAAGGCAAATATATTGTATTTGATTGGAGATGTAAAGGCAATTGGTGTAGAGAAGGCAATTGTTGATATTAAAGTAGACGAGGCTATTTCTAATGCTGCTCAGGAAATTGTTGGAGATGTTAGACCTGAAGAGACTAGTGCAGAGGAGAGTAATTCAAATATAATTAATCCAGGAATACAATCTATTCAACTTACAGTTAATAATACTCCTGTTACCAAGGTTAATTCAAAAGATACAGTTGTCGTAAATATAAAAGAAAATTGCGATGATGTGCAATATAATATAAAATCAAAAGATTCTTTTCTTGGCGTTGATTTGTTTGCTCCAGACAAAGAAGTAGGAAAAATAACTCCAAATAGCCAAGGACTTCTTAAATTACCTACACTTAATGAGGGGAAATATTTAATTGAAGGCACTTGTTATTTAGATGGCAAAGTTATTGATGTTGAAAGATCTGGAATATTAGAGATAGATAATAGCCAGCCTCAAAAGACTAATTTGGCTTTAAAGGATAAAATAATATCGGTTATGATAAATGATTTTGCCGAGGATGCTGACTTATCAATAGCCCAAGCAAAAAAAGCAAAAATTAAAATAGAACATAGTTGTGGAACATTGAGATGTATAATAAGGGAGGATTATGGCGAATTGAAAAGAACTATTTATGACGAAACAATAGAATACAATGGAAATATTAACTCTTTAACTCTTAGCCAAATTAGTGATATTCATGATGGAAAAGTTGGAAAATATATTATTGGTGTAACTTGCGTAAAAGATGGCAGTCCGATTGGTAATCCTGTTTTAAGAAACCTTACAATTAAATAAGAATAGCATGAGATTTGAGCAGGAAATTAATTTCTATTATAAATCTAATAATGCAGTTATTGAGTTCTGATAGCTTGAATAGTTTTAGAATTTACTTGAAGATTAAGGGCATAATTTCTGAAGAGTCTATGATAATTATTTATAATTTTAAGGATGCTGTAATCAAAGGCAGTTCTGTGACTGTTTCAGAGAAAGTTAAATCTGTTTAATTTTATGCGGAGACTAGGATTCGAACCTAGGAAAGCACTAAGCTATCAGGTCCTAAGCCTGACCCGTTTGACCGCTCCGGCATCTCCGCATAAATTGGAGAAATAAAAAGCATATATAAATGTGACCTAACTATCTAATTTTGAGAAATAGCTGTTTCAATATCTTCGGCGTGATACTTCATAATGCTTAAATTGGTATAAAGAGAAGCAGCGTATAATAGCGCTTCTTTTGGGTTTCCTGTAAACAACGATAAAGTTATACTTGTGAGAAGTGTATAATTGTTTAATTTCTTTCTCCAGCTTTCAGAGGAAACATTTTGTGAAGAAATTTCTGGATAATCCTCTAAACATTTCATTTAAGTTTGTCTTATTTATTATTTTTAAAGATTGTTATGTTAGAAATTTTATTTTGCCATAAAAATAGTAAATAAAGATTTAAATACCTCTTATTTTTATGAAAATTATGAATAAAGCAATTCAGAAAGCAGAAATTACAGGAGAATTTAATTGGAGAATTTCAAGCATTGTTCCTAGTTTTGTAAGTGGAAAAGATGCTAGGGCTATTTATGAACAAGTTAAGGATTTTGGGGAAGTTTGGTATAATGAAAAATCGCAAACTATGATGGGAAGTAATTTTCCAATTGCTGCTAAAATTGATAGTATTTTAAGACATAAAGGAATTAGAGTTGCTAATTTAGCTGATTTAAGCAAACCTGAAATTAGGGATATGGTAAAAGATAGACATTATTCTGATACTACAACGCTTGTTTTGAGAACGTTAGAAGATAATTATTCTCCAAACAAGGATATTATTAAAGAACTTGTTCAGCATATAGAACAAAAACAAGGAAAATTAAGATTGCCTGTTTTAGTTAGTGGATTAGATGTTACTGTTTCTGATAACAAGTATAAATGGAATGTTGTTCCAAGAGATGATTTTGAGGTTGTTTATGATGAGAGACTTTTAGTCAAATTTAACGGGCGGGAATTTTCTCAAGTTGATGGATTAGGATTGCCTTTATTTAATAAAAAAGGAGATAAAACTTGGTATGTAAAAAATTCTGGAATTTCGAGGTTGTTATTGTACAAGAGCTTCAGCTTCATCTCGGGTAGCGAGGATCTTGATGGCTCTGGCAAGGATGGTAGGATATTGTTGGTTCGTGATTAAATTAGGTCTTGAAAATTATTAAGCAGCCTTTTTCTTCTCTACATTGCCTACTTTTGTTTTTATTTTGTCTTCTATTTTTAATTTGTCAATTAGTTCTTTATAACGGTTTCTTATTGTGACTTCAGTTATGCCTGCAACATCTGCAACTTCTCTTTGTGTACGCTTTTCGTCGTTTAATAGAGAGGCAACATATAATGCGGCTGCCGCTATTCCAGCTGGGCCTCGACCAGACGTTAATTCAATTATATCTGCCCTCTTTAATATCTTTAATGCATCATTCTGGCTTTTTGGGGCTAGGTGTAAAATAGAGGCAAATCTTGATATGTAGTCTTTTGGAGAACTTGGAGTTACCCTTATTTTTAATTTTCTTACTATAAATCTATATGTTCGCCCTATTTCTTTTCTTTCTACGTCAGATGCTCCTGCAATTTCATCTAATGTTCTTGGTATGTTGTATGAACGACAGGCAGCATATATACAAGAGGCGATAACTGCTTCCATTGACCTTCCTCTAACAAGACCTCTTTGCAGGACATAGTTATAAATTCTTGATGCTTCATCTCTTATTACAGAAGGTAGATTTAGGAATGATGCTACACGTCTTAACTCAGCCATTGCAAGTCTGAGATTTCTTTCTATCGATGTTGAAACTCTTTCCTGCCATTTTTTAAGTCTTAAGAATTTTCTTGTTTGACCAGCTTCTAATTTGTATATATCTGATATTTCTCCAACATTTGTAGTTAGACCCTTGTCATATTTCTGCATTGAAATTGGAGCTCCGCCACGGCCTTTCTTTTCTGATTTGTCAAATTGTCCTCCAACATCTTGACCAGTGTCGACCATCTTTTCTTCTATTAGAAGACCACATTCATTACAGCTAATTTCTCCTTTTTGATCGTCATAAGTTAGGCTAACAGAACCGCATTCAGGGCAGCGTTTTATGTAGGTCATTTTTAAAGGGCAAGCTTTAAAAATTTATTGTTTTTGTTGATATTTAAAGCTTTCGGTTAAAATTCTTTTTTTTCGACGATGTCAAGATGTTTCTATAGAAAATGCATCTGGAGCATCGAAAAGTCTAAACGTGGCTCAAAGACTTTTCGATTATTCAATTATAACAGCATTTACCATACCTTCTTGACTTGGTCTATTGGTTATTCTTGCTTTTCCTTTTGATGTCTCTATTATTGATCCCTTGTATAGAATATTTTGTCTAGCTAAGAAACGGTTTTGAGGAGTTTCTATTACGTTCTTAATTTCTGTTTTTTGTATTTTGCCATTAGCAAGAAGATTCGCGGTATTTGCTTTTAATAGGATAATTTTTTTATTTGCGCCAGCTACTCGGGATACTTTTCTTTTTGTTTCCCCAAGCAAGACTATTCTTTCTTGACTTATTCTTTCATAAAGGCGTTTCTTTTTATTTGTGTGATATTTACCGCCGGTAATCTTTCTTCCAGTGTTCATGTAAAAATTGGATATTTATACATATTTAAATCTTTGGAAAAATTTTATTGTTGTTTTTTGTTATCCAAAGATTTAAATACGGTACTGATGAAAAGCAGATATGGTAAAGAGTATTGAAAGACCGCTTGATCTTTTGAATCACGCAAAGGGTAAAGAAGTCTTAGTACAGTTGAAAGGCAATCAGCAGTTTGTAGGAACTTTGATGGCTTTTGATATGCATATAAATGTTGTTCTTGACAATGCAAAGGAAGTCATAGATGGAAGTGTAAGAAAGAATATTGGTCTGACATTCTTGAGAGGAGATACAATTATCTATATTTCTCCTGCTGTTTCTAATAATAATTAGATTGTTATTGTTTGAAGATCCCTTGCTAACGAAACGGACTTAAATACTTTTTTTGCTTCTTTTTCTATCTTTGATAAGTTGTATTCATATCTTTGAGAGATATGCGTTAAGATGAGGCGCTTAACCTTTGCCTTTTTTGCTATTGTTGCGGCGTCTATTGCTGTAAGATGCCTGAATTTATCTGCTTGTGCTTTTTCATTTTCGCTAAAAGAAGATTCTATTATTAGCAAATCGGAGTTTTTTGCCAAGTTAATTGCGTTTTGATTAATTGCCGTGTCTAAAATAAATGTTATTTTTTTTGGCTTTTCTAAATAGGAGACTTGAGAGGCCTTTATTTTTTTTCCATTGTGGACAACGTCTTTGCCTTGCTGGAGCTGTCCTAGAATTGGAGAATTAGGGAGTTTATGTTTTTTCAATTTGCTTTTGTCTAGTCTTCTTTTTTCTTTTAGGATGAATGAATAAGCATTACAGTGTGTTGTGTGAGACATAGAACTTGCCTCTATTAAGAATTCATTATCTTGAATTATTTTATTTTCAACTTCATGAATTTCTAATGGAATTTCTATATTGACTAAATTTTTCATTATATTCATTTTATTTTCTGTTCCTTTTGGGCCATAGACCTTTAGTTTTTTATTATAATTTAGCATTCCTAATGTTTGAAATAAACCTGGAAGGCCTAGAATATGGTCGCCGTGCCAATGAGTTATTAGAACTTTGGTTAAATTAAAAGGACTTATATTTGCTAATTTGAATTGCTTTTGTGTGCCTTCACCGCAGTCTACTAAAATAGCTTCTTTTTTATAATTAAGTAAAATAGCAGGATGATTTCTTGTTTTTGAAGGTATAGAATCTGAAGTTCCTAGAAAAGTTATGCTTATTTTTTCCATTTTTTAATTAGTGGGAGATGATTTATATAGGTTATTGATAGTAGATTTTTGAGTAAAGAAAAGTTTAAATAGCGAAATTTTATATGTTTTATATGAATAAGTGGTCTGAACTCTTACTAGGTTTGATTTTTGTTATTGTACCTATAATTGTAGCATGGTATTCGCAGTCATGGGGGGTATGGAACTTCTGGGACGCTGCTGGAGTTTTCTTTAGAGGCGGATTGTTCTGGTTTATTACAATGGTTGGGGTTTTGTTTATTCTTTTAGGCATTAGTGATTTGAAGGGCTGATTTTATAATGGGTTATGAAAGAGATTTGTAGGGTTTAACTTAATTTTGCAACAATTAATATATAGTTCTTTGATTTGAATTTTTAATGGCTTATTGTAAAATATGCGGAGAATATGAATGCAAAAAACATACTGTTCTTCTTGGAAGGACTAGATATGTAAATGAGTTTAGTGGAAGTAGTCCTCCAGAGGTTTTTGTTGGAAAATGGAATTATCCAAATGTTTACGCAGGCATTTTATCTCCAGAAGAATATGGCGATACTAGAATTATGAGTTCTGCAGAAGAATGGCGCGCTAAGAAGTTGGCGATTCCAGATATACTGGAATTAAGAAATAAATTAATTTATGGACGAAATAGGACAAATATAAAAAAAGCTGTACTTAATAGCAAATTTATTAGTGTTATGCAAGAAATTGCAATGACAGATAGTTCTGTTTCTGCTGAATTTAAATTGAAGAGAGCTGTAAGGAGAAATGACGAAAGGGAAAGCAGAGTGCCGTTAATTTCAAGTGCTGGAGAAGTTGAAAAAGTTCAATTACAGGAAAATCCAAAGATTAAGAAAAAAGTAGAATATTTAGTTAATGATAACGATGTTAAGTCTGCTGATGCTTTGATTGAACTGCAGAGTGCGCAAATTAGTACTTCTAGTATGATTAAATTGCTGTCTGCAGGTTTATTGGGATTGAAGAAGAATAGAAAATTAGTTCCGACAAGATGGGCTATAACTGCTGTTGATTCTAATTTATCCAGCGAAAAAATTGAAAAAATAAGATATATGCCTGAACTTTCAGAATATAGGGTTTTTCATGATGAATATTTAGGCAATCATTATGAAATTTTGCTAATACCTAGGTATTGGAGTTTCGAAGTCATAGAAATTTCATTGAAGAATTTTCTTGTTTGGAAGGATTTTGAAAGTATATTTAAACGACGAAGTTACGCAGATAATGTTACAGGAGCTTATTACGCTAATAGACTGGGTATCTGCGAGTATTTGGAAAAGATTGGAAGACAGGCTTCTGTGATTGTTTTTAGAGAGATAAGGCCTGAATATTATTCGCCTTTAGGTGTAGGAATACTTCGTGAAACCACGAGAAGTGCAATGGCTAACTCTTTTAGAAATTTCGATAATTTAAGCGATGCTTTAGCAGATATACAAACTAGATTGAGAATTTCTGTTGAAAGATATTTGAAAGAAAGCCAGATGATTAGGGAATTGAGACAGAAGAGATTGGGCGATTATTTACGATAGATTAAAAATAGTAGAAATGTTTATATATGCGTATGCGTATGCACATATATGGTTAAAGTTATTTCATTGTCAAATGAAGCATATATTAGATTAAAGACTATGAAGGGAAATAAGTCTTTTTCAGATATAGTAGTAGAATTGGTCGAAGAAAAAAGAGGGAAAAGGAAGAAAAGTATTATGGAATTCGTGGGTTTATGGAAAGAGGACGCTGATTATTGGGAGAATTTCAAAAAGAAAATTAGAGAAAGCAGAAATAAGGCTAGATTGAGAGAGGTTAAATTTTGATGTATTGTTTAGATACTAATATAATAGTTGATATTTTAAGAGGCGATAGACTCTTAGCTGAGAAAGTAGACAATACTTTTGAAAAGGGATTCGATATTTTTATTACGCCTATTAGTTTATGTGAATTGTACAGAGGAGCATATGGGCATCAAAATTCTGCAAAAAAGGTTGAAGAATTAAATGCATTTATCTTTAATCTTAGAATTATTGGTTTTGATATAGAGAGTTGTAAAGAATTTGGTAAAGAGTATTCTAGATTAAACAAAATTGGAAAGCAAACTAAAGAATTTGACTTATTAATTGCTTGTATTGTAAAGGTAAATGAATTAATTCTTGTAACAAGAGATAAGAAAGATTTTGAAAATATCGACGTTAATATTGAGGTATGGTAAATTACTTATTGTCTTGAGTTGCTAATTTAATGTTTTTATTAAGCTGTTTCATTGATTCTTCTAATTGCTGTTTGTTCTTTGTTCCTGTGCAAACTAATTTACCATTGCTGAATAAAAGAAATGTTGCTGTTGGTTCATTGAGTTTGTAAACTAGTCCTGGAAATTGTTCGGGCTCATATTCTGTGTTTTCTAATTGCAAAGCTAGTAGATTAAGGTTTAAGTTTAAGTCTATTGAACCTGAAGCGACAATGTTTTGTACTGTTATTTTTGGTTTGTCTGTTATTCTAACTCCGATTTTAGCAATGTGTTTTATGACAGCATTTATTACTTCTTTAACTTGAGCAATGCTTTTTGTTCCCGTACAGACAAGATTGCCTGAAGAGAAGACTAGGACAGCTGATTTTGGCTTTTTTATTCTTAAAACTAGTCCTGGAAATTGCTCTGGATTATATTCAGTATTGCTTTGAGCTCTTGCAAGCTTTGTTAAAGAAATAGGTTTGCCGAGCGATGTTGTAGCGACAATATTTTGGACTTTCAAGTTAGATTTGGCCATTTGTTTAGATTTTTACTTCCTTTAAAAAGGAGGTTGGTTTATAAAGGTATGTTTTTCACTGGATTCCATGGGGCTGGAATTTTTGTTTTTTAACCTCAGATTCAATGTCTTTTAATGTTGCAATATCGTGAGGACGTCTATCTGGACGATAATGAATTATTCTTGGAAATCTCATTGCATAGCCAGAAGTGTAGCTTGGGCTTTTTTGAATATTTTGATAAATTACAGAAACAACTAGTTTTGGTTTAACTTTTACTTCCTTTCCTTTTTCTTCTGTTATTAAAGGCTTCAAGAGTTTTGTAATCTCGTCATATGACGTGCCTTCTTCTCCTTCTTTTTCTTTTAATCCTGAAGAGACTTTTCCTATTTCTAAAAATTCATCTCCTGATCTACATGCTACTACGTATGATGTTAGCCAGCCTGCGCGCTTGCCTGAGCCATATTCTGCCCCTACAATTACTAAATCTATGTCTTGTGCATCTGGCTTCATTTTTACCATGTATCCCACTCTTCTTCCTGGATGATAGGGTGAATCAAGTTTTTTCATCATTATTCCTTCTTCTCCGGATTTTAATGCGTCGTGATAGAATTTCATGGCTTTGTCTTCATCATCGGTTACTAATTGCATTGAAGGGCGTATTTTTAGTTTTTCTGTTTTGATTATTTTTTCCAGTAGTTCACGTCTTTCTTTAAATGGAATATGGGCTATTATTTTTTCATTATAATAAATTAAATCGAATGCATTAATTTCTACTGGAAGGTTTTCAATTAGCTTTTCGATATCATATTTCCTTTTTATTCTTTGAGAGATTGCTTCAAATGGAAGATATTTTTTGTTTTGCGGGTTGTAACCTACTACTTCTGAATCTATTATGAAAGAATGCCCCTTTATGTTTTCTTTTACTATTTTTACAACATCTGGAAATTGTTTTGTAACGTTTTCTAATCTTCTTGTAAATAGAGATATGTTTCCTTTATCATCTTTGTTTATAATAACTCTAAAGCCATCATATTTATGCTCTATTGCAGCTGGTTTGTCGCATATTCTAAATGCCTCTTTTATATCTGTTACTTTTATAGGAAGCATGACTTTCATTGGTTTACCTGGAATAATATTTATTTTTTCTAATTCTTTTTTTCCTTTTACAGCTGCTTCAAAAACAACTGCATAATCATTTGATAAATCATAGGCAGATTCTATTTTATCTGCAGCATTTTCTTCTTCTTTTAAGAACGCTTCAGCTATAGAATCTCTTATGATTCCGTCTGCAACACCTATTCTTAAATCAGATAAAAGTGTGCGAATGAGGTATTTTGCTTCTTTTCCTGTTGCAGAATTTAATAATTCTGAAATTAAAGATAATTTTTTTTCTACTGCACCTTTGCCCTCTATTTCTACTAGCCCTTTAAGATTTGTAAATACTTTTTTAGTTTCTAGTTTTGAATGAAAAAGAATTGATTGTTTTCTTTTGCCTATGAATGCATCTGCTATTTCGCCTAGGTCTCCTATTTTCCTGTATTTTTTTAATATATCTGATTCATTGATGCCGCCTGCTTTGGCTATTGCCTTTATTACAAGTTTGTCTGAAATTCCAAATTCTCTAGGATCATATTCTGGAAATACACGGCCCTTTAATAAATAGATAAATTCAGCCGGCTGATTTTTAAGTCTTTTTAGAAATACTGCTAGTATTGATGCTTTTTCTAATTTCTTTGTTGTTTTTGATAAAGCTTCATAGATTTCAACAAATTCCGAGTAGAGCATAATTTTAGTGGTTTAGAGTTTATTTAAACCTTGAGAAAAAGTTTAGAAAAAGTTAAATAGGGTTGCTTTTAAAATATATTATAAAATGGAATTAATACAAAAGTTAAGAGAAGCTTATAAGTCTGGATGTGAAAAAGCGGATTTAGATTTTATGGTAATTCAGGCAACCCGGAATGGAACGAATAGGATTAGTGACAAGATATTTGTAAAGTATAGCGAGGTTGAGGAAAGCGAAAAATCATATGGTTTTCTTGAAAGATTTGTTTTTGAAAGAGGATATAATCACATTAACAAGATTTTGAAGGCGAAGAGAGATAATTAGAGCCAGCCTCTTTTAATAAATTTCATTTATAGGTTAAACTATTTCAATAATTTATAGAGTCATATTGACAGAAATATTTATAAACTATAAAGGTTATAATTTTTATAAGGATTATAGAAAGAATGGAAAATACAACAATAGCAATAAGTAATGAAACAAAGAATAAAATATCCTCATTTGGAAAAAAAGGAGAGAGTTATGATGATATTCTCAAAAAGATTTATTTATTAGCTGTAAAAGAACAAGTAAGAGAATTTTTGATGTCAGAAGAAGGATTTGTTCCAATTGAAGATGCCATAAAAGAGGCTGAAAAGCAATGGCCAGAGTAGAGATTTTAGCTAGATTAAAGGACGAAATTCTAAAGAAATTCAAGGCGGAATCCAAGATAATTTTTAGACAAATGTTTTCCTTAGAAGATAATCCTCACAAAGGCAAACTAATTGGTCAGGTAGGGGGAATTGTTATTAAAGAAATTAAATATAAGTCTTTTAGATTCTATTTTATAACAGATAGCCATAGATTAAAAATTATGGACAGATTGCATCTTGCTGATTTGTTGATTAGATTTGTAAGAATGTCTGATAAAAAGACACAACAGAAAGTCATTGATGAAATTAAGAATGTATTGAGGCTAATTGGCAAGGAAGGTTTCTAAATCGAAAATATTTACAACCATCCTCTTTTTCTTACCCCTTCGTTAACTATTTGAAAAGATAGAGTTGTTTCTGGGAGAGAGCGATGCTTGACTAATTTGGCTGTGCGTTTGTTACTTTCATTTGAAAGCTCTATAAGACATTTTGACCAGTATTTTAAAATATCTCCGCCAACCATTTTTTTCTCATCTTCCCAATTGTAAATTTGATTAGTTATAATTACTGGGATTTCTCTTTTTCGTGCTATTTCTGCCAATGTTTTTATTTGAGATACTAATTGCGTGTTTATCTTTTGCATTTCTTCTTTTTTATTTTCATCTTTTTCCCTAGCTTCTGCGAAATCTAATCTATAAAGAATAGTCATGCTGTCTACGATTATAAGAGAGATTTCATCTTTTAGATGTTTTAATAGTGTTTTGAAGGCTTCTTTTTGTTCTTGAAAATTTGTTGGTTTTAAAAGAAAAATGTTTTTTAGAATTTTGTCTGTTTCTGGGAAAAGTTGTTTTATTCTTTCTGTTGAGAATCCTCCTTCTGTATCTATGTAAATTACTTTATTTCCCTTTTTTGCTTGGGAGACAGCAGTTAGGAGACAGAAATTTGTCTTGCCTGTTCCTGGAGAGCCATATATTATTGTTACAACGTCGGATTCATACCCCCCATGAAGCCATTTGTTTAAATCATAGCTTCCAGCTGATATCTTGACCATTTCTATATGGATTTATCGCAGTATATAAAAATAATGATTAAATTTAAAATATAAATGATTTACTTCCTGCGTTTCGACCTTCTTGTTTCTGTTGATATATTGGACTTATGTTTGTGTGTCCATGCATGTATGATTAGAACGATTGAGGCTATTATTATTATCCAGTTGGATATTTCTAGCCCTAAAAGCACTGGCCATACAGCGACAATTAGAATTATTAATCCTATTATTGTTTCAGAAACTTTGCAATTGATTCTCATTTTTTATTTTCTTTTACCTCTTTTTTGATGCTTTTTCAGGCATATGAGCCATATGACTTCCAAAGCATTTTTTACAGGTAAATGAATGTATAAGCAATATTATAGCTAATATTATTATTATCCAGTTCGAATAGGCTGTTTGCCATAGAGAAAAGATAATTATGATAACTGCAATGATTGCTTCGCAAATACTTTTACACATTTTGTACCTCCTTTTTGTATTGTTAAATAGTAATTAATGGTTATAAATCTAACTATTTATTCCTTATGATTTTTTTCTGAATTTTTCTATCATTTCTTTTAATGCTGATCTTCCAATAATTATTTTTCTCTCTGTTTGCATTTGAGATATTAAAGAAGGGCTATTTTCTTCTTCGTATTTTAATTCTCGCATTAATTCCCAATTTTCTAAGTAATCTAACACTTCTTCCGCGATATATATTGGTCTTTCTGTATATTCTAGGAATTGAGGAACATTTCTTATTAATTTTCCATCCAGAGTTCTTAATTTTCCTTTATCTATCTTTGTTGTTTGAATATCAATAGTTGTTGGAATGTAATATTTCAATGTGTCAAATATTTGAGAATCTTCTCTTTCTTTTTTTGAGTAAATGAAATATATCCTTTTCATTTCTTTTTGAAAGCAGATGAAATTTTTTCCAAGTCTTTTTTTATTGTTGCAACTGCTTCAGAAACTGATTTTTTTACTGTTTTATCGGAGCTTTGTATTTTCATTACTATGGGCTTTGTAGGATGTTCTTTTCTCCATGCTGCGAATTCTACGCCTTCATTGTTTAAGTAAACACGCATGATTTCAGCTATTGTTTGATTATCTATCTTTAATTCTACATCGTTTTTTTCTTGTTTTGTTAGTTCTATGTTCATGATAAAAGGGGAATTTTCGAGCTTTAAAAATGTTTTGCTTTTATTGTTTTTTTGTTAATTGATAATTATTGCCTTTTTGAATAATTTGATAGGTTTGATCATTTATTATTAGTGTATCATAGCCCCTTATGTTATCTCTATCTTCGAATTTTTCTATTTGCACGGTAGTTTCTTGTTCTTTGCTTTTTGAATACTCACAGTATATTGGAAGTAAGGAGATAGAACCTATTAAACATGTATTCCATGTTGCGATTAGGATATTTTCTAATGAAGTATGTTTTCTTTTTGTCTGGACTTTTTCCATTTTACTCAATTAGCTCGATGTCATCACCGGACATTTTTGTTTTGATTTCAGAATCTGATTTTTCTGCTTTTAGTTCTGTATTTTCCTGCTTTTGACTAATTAGGGAACGAGGGGATTGGGCAAAGTCTTTCTTGTCTTTTCTTAGATTAAAATTAAAGAAATTCTGCAGTTTATTTACTATAACAAAATCTTCTCTTGGTAGAACACCGTTTTCCATTAGTTTTATGGTATTTTCATGCTCGCCTAGTTTTTCAGCCAGCCTTTTTCTGGTTAAACCAAGGGCACGCCTTTTTTTTATTATATGCCATTGAAAATTGTCAATTAATTCAGATATAACTTGATTTCCCTTGTAATATTGTGCTTTTCTCATATCTTGGAGCTCTGGAAGATTTTCTAATTCTTTTTTAGATTTTTGCTGTTTTTCTTGAACTTGAAGGCGATGTTTTCTTAGAACTAACAGACCTTCTCGGTGTGCATATTCCTCTGTAACCTTGACTATTTTCCCCTCTTCTATTGCCTCTACCAATTCATTTTTTGGCTGAGGAGTCCATTGTTCCATGGTTTTTTATGTTCTTTTGGGTTTTTATTGTTTATTGTCTTGTGGAATACGCGTTAATTTAGGATTATTTCTTTAAATAAGATTCTATTTCTTCAACTGTGTGGAATCCTTCTAAAACTTTTTCTTCGTTGATTATTATGGATGGGAAATATGTAATATTATATATTCTATTCTGTAAATTGACTGTCCCCAGGTCCATATCTCCAGCGATTGGTATTAGTATGATTTGATTGCCTTTATTTTCTTTCACTGTTTTTAGAACATTAGAAATTATCTTTTGTTCAGAGACTTTAGCGTTATTTTTTGGATCGTGGGCGAATATATAAACCACGGTGTCAAAAGGATTATTACATTTCTTTTTCAAAAGAATAGTATTAAGCCATAATTCTGTTTTTAGTAGAGCATGGCGTCTTTTTTCTCTTATTATGTCTTCTGTTATTTGATTTGCTTCTTCTGCCCTTTCTATTTTCAAGCCAGTATTGTAAAGATTATCTGCAAAAATAAAGTTCTGATTTATCGCTTCCTTACATGAACTTTGGTCCATTATTTGGTAATAATAATTTTGTAATTTTAAATCCAACGCTTCTACTTCATAATTTTTGTATGATTCTGCAACTTTATTTGTTCTGAAATTTTCAAAATAAAAACCCCATGAAAAACCAATCATTAGTACAAATAGAGTTATTACTAATGATTCTAAGAATACTTTTGGTTTTTCGCTCATTTTGTATACCATCTTATATCTCCTTTAAATATTTTATATATTGCTATTAATAACGGAATAACATATAAGGTTCTATAGAAAATTGAGTAAGAGAGTATCTTTGGGATGCTTTTGTTGCCTGTTTGTGAATTTTTGAATCCCATTTTGTAATAAATTATGGCCAGGATGAAGAAGGTTAGTCCTAAAATAAGAAGAAGAGTTATACTTATGTTGAATTCTATATAACGCCAATAATCATAACCTCTAAATGCATAAAAAAGTGAGGAGGCATAATAATTACCTTTTATCCAGAAAAATCTTGCGAATAAAAGAAATCCTATAATTGCTAAGGCAAAAGACGATGTTACATAGGGTATGACAAAATATCCGAATGCCCCTTTTTTGAACATAGAGCGCCAGTATTTTTTTACTGTTTGTAAGCCGCCGAGATTCCATCTTACTCTTTGTTTTATCCAAGCATTTAAATTTTCAGGAACAGTGGTGTTAACTATCGCACTATAGGACATTCTTGTTTGATAACCTTCACTTAACATATGCCAGGTTATTTCTATGTCTTCTGTGAGGTTTTTTGTGTCAAAACCCCCTATCTTTTTGGCTATATCCTTGCGATAAATGCTTAATGGACCATTGGTAACATAGACAGAATCTACAAAATCTAAGAGTTTACGAGTCCATGCAATAATAGAGTAATCCAAAACTTGGAATTTTCCAAGCCAATTATTTTTATTTTTTACAAGGACGCGAGACGTTACTGCCGTAACTTCTTCATTATCAAAATGGCCTATCATTCTTAATAGAGACTCCTTTTCTGGATACGAATCTGCGTCTGTTACTGCGATTAGCTCCCCTCTTGCTATCTTTATTGCTTGATTTAAAGAATCTGCTTTGCCTGAATTTTGTTTGTCTAAAATTTTCACTCCTTTATATTTTTTTTCTAACTCCTTTGCTATTTTTAATGTATCGTCTTTGCTTCCATCATTTATAATTATTATTTCTTTTTTCTCTTTTGGGTAATCTAGATTTATTAGAGCTTTTATAGTGTTTTCTAGATTTTTTTCTTCATTGTATGCTGGAACTAGAAAAGATACAGAATAATATTTGTTTGGTTTAGGACTTGAAAATAGTTCTTTTTTGTTTCTTTGATGCAAGAGCATGAATATGATTATGAAAAATATCCCGAAGAAAAATAAAAATATATAAATGCCTGTTATGAAATCGGCCATTTTTAGGTTTGGAGTTTATCTCCTTTATCTAGATGGAAATATTCATGGAAGCTTTCATTTATTGAGAGCTCTGATGTATGCCCTTGCTTTTTTTTGTTTATTAGACCGAGTTCTGCGAATTTTTTAATATGGTCGTAGGCTTTATTGCCTCTGATTTTTATTATTATTGATTGCTTTATTGGAGCTTTGTAGGCAATTATTGCCAAAGTTTCCTGTTCTGCTTTTGAGAATTCTGATGAACCTGTCGCGAGTTTGTTTACTAAATAAGTGTATTCTTGGGAGACATCCATTTTCCAGAGATTGTCTTTTTGTATTATTTCTATTGCGGAATTTTTGTATTTATCCTGCAAGTCGGAAAGTGATTTCTTTAGAAGGATTGGATTGATGTCTGTCAAGGTTATTAATTCTTGAATAGAAAGGAATTTGCCTGCGATAAATAACGCTGCCTCTAATTTTTTTAGATTTTCCTGCTCTTTTGACGAATCTATTTCTTCTATTGTTTGATTTGATATTTCCATGATTTAAATGTTATAAATTTTATATATAAAAGGTTATCTCTATTTAGTTTATCTCATAAATATTTAAATAGGTTTATTCCGCATTATTTTTATGGGTAAATATCGCTCTATGGAAGAAAGAACTCTTGATTATCTTAAGAGTAGCGTTCCTGGTTTTTTTAAGACTCTTGGGCAGTCTTTTTATGGCACATTTGCATCTGGTTTAAGAGTACCTACTCTTGTTAGGAAAATGATAAATGGGCAGACTATGTTTGAAAAAGATGATGATGAGTTTACAGTTCCTGAAGGTCTGGGAGTTATAGGAGGTTTTTGCAGTGCTATTGGATTAGAGATTTATGGAATAGCAAATCTTGTGCATGAGACTAATCAAAGCAATTATGCTCCTTTGATTGCTACTGGAGTAACTTTTTTAACAACTAATCTTGCGTCTCTTGCTTTTGAAATCGGCAGATTGCCTAGAACTAGAGAAGAAAACCCAGAATTTCCTAGATTGTATCAAAGAAACTCTTATCAAAATAGCAGAGAAGAAAAAGAAGAAATTCTTTTCAAAAAAGTTTAAAGATTTCTAAGTTAAATAACACCGATTAAAAGACCTTCTATTACTGCTGCAATTACTAATAGTGGAACTATTAGTTTTAAGAAGACCTTTAGTGCTGAATATATATTGTCGAGGTTATAGGCGCGTATTTTTTTATTTAATGTGAAGAATAAAAGAATAAATGGCAATATAAAAAGAAGAGAGATTAAAGAGAGAGTTATTGTAGATATACTGGATAATGCATTGTTTTGATCTGAAACTATTGCAGTTGTACTTTTTAACATTATAATTCCAATTAATGCGAGAAAGACAGATATAATGCCTAGGACTTGCATTTTGTTATTCTTTTTGTGCACTAAATTATAATTCTTTATGGAATCTATTCCAAGTTTTAGACCCATTCCTAAAGAAATGAAAACTGCTGGAAGTTCAAAAATACCATGAGGAAGAAGACGCCAGAATTCTAAAATTGAAATTTGGGCTGTTCTTTCCAATACATATCCGAGAATTACACCGTTTGTTACAGCAACTATTATTGGAAAAATTCCTAGGAAGAGGCCTAAGGCAAGGCCGATTAAGGATGTAGATACATTATTGAAAAAAATAAACATTATTAACTCTAATGTACTAAGATCTGTTGTTTGATCTATTAGATCTTTCAATAATGGATTTATGAAGGCAGATAGATAGTTAGCAAGTAATAATCCCGTTAATATGCTTGCTACAAATATTGTTATTACTAATTTAATTGACTTTCCTGATTCTCTTAGATAGTTTCTTTGTTTTTTCATCTTATCTGAAATATTGCTGCAGCATCTTTATTTTTTTAGGATATTTTATTCTAAGGTATATACCATAGATTAAACCTGCTAAAAATCCGCCGAAATGTGCGACGTTGCCTATTGGGAAATTACCGGCTATTGTTACAAGCCAAGTTAAAAATAAGACTAGAGGGACCATGATGTAAGCTGGAAGGGAGAAAAATGGGAGAAAAATTATCATGAATCTTAATTTTGGAAGAAGCATTACGAATAGTCCTGCTATTGCAAATATGGCTCCTGATGCTCCAACCATGAATATATCCGGACTGCCAAATATTCTTGCGCCTAATTCCGTATTTCCATATAGTCCTGAAAGTATTGCTGATAGGATTCCTGCGAATAGTCCTGAAATTAAATAAAACCAAAAGAATCTTTTTCTGCCTATTATTTTTTCATTTAATGAACCAAGAGAGAATAGAACGAACATATTGATTAAGAGATGAAATAGTCCTCCGTGAACAAACATATGCGTTAAAAGTGTCCAGAGATATTTCCCTTCTAGAATATTTGTTGGTTTTAGTGCGAGATAGTTTATTCCATTTGAAGTACTTGCAAAGATTATGAATCCTATTAATGAACTTATTATAGTTATTAGAATGAACCATCCGGTCATTGAAAGATTAGATAGTCTATCTGACAAAGTCATTTTACGATTTAGATATTTCCTCATTTCTTTTTTTTAGCTTTTATTTTTTTTACGACTTTTTTATTTTCAAGAACTTTTAATTTTGCCGATGCTTTTTGCCTCTTCTTTCTTTCTTTTTTCTTCTTTTTCTTCTCTATTTCCATATCTTTTTGCATTTTCTTCTCTTTCTTTCCCCTTAGTTTTTCAAGTTCAATTCTTATTTCTTCCATTAATAGCTTTGATTTTGATATTTCTATGTCTATTTTATTTAGATATTCCTTATTGTCTTTTAACTGCAATACTTCGCCTGTTTCAGGACTAATAAAATTATGCTCCAAGGCTTCTTCTTCATTATATTCTCTTTCTGATGTTGGATCATAATAGCATCTTTGCAGCCTCTTTTTTTCTAGTTCAGATTCTAATTCATTTATTTTTTTAATTTTGTAGTTTTTGAGCTGTTCGAGCGACCTTGTTTCTTCAAGTGTCCAAAAATAAATATACCATCCGCCCTTTTTTTTATCTTTTTTTCTAGTAAATTTAACTAGACCATTGTCTAATAAGCGGTATAATAGATTCCTTGTTTGATTTATCGTTAAATTTAGCTTTTTTGCGATTATTAACTCATTTACATTTTTCTTTTGATATAATATATTAACTATATTTTCCCCAATTTTATTAACGACTGTAGAAAATATTTCCTTTATAAGATCTATTTGCATGCCTTGATTACAAGATATGAGGTTAAAAAACTTTCCTATTTTTGTTATTATTGTATAATTAATATAAACCTATATAAATTAATTTTTTAATTCATTATTATGTTTTGGAATAAGAAAGATAATAAGCGCTCTCTTCCTGATTTGCCGCCTTATAAAAGACCAGTTTTTTTGACTCAGGAAATTGGCAGTGATGAGCATGAAGATGAGAAGGGCGAAGAGGCTGAGAAACATAAACTTCCATCTTTTCCAGATTATTTGAATAATAAAGGGTTTTCGCAGGCCGCTATAAAGGGGGCTGTTGGTTCTAGTAAGGAATTTGAACATATTCAGACTTCTTCGGATAGAATGCCTGAGAAGAGATTCGAAAGAGACCCCAGTAATGTTCTTGAAAGGGAATCTACTGAAGATAGCAGTGATCAAGTAGAAGAATGGATTCCTTCTATAGAAAAAAGTTCTGGAGGAGGTAAACTTACTCAAGAGTTTAGAGAAGATAGAGGTTTAGGAGAACCTCCAAGTTCTGTTAGTTTTCAGGAAACCAGAACAACTGGGAGAAAGAATTCAGATATTTTTGTAAAATTGGACAAATTTTATTCAGCTCGAAAATCATTGATTGATGCACAAAGCAAGGTTGGAGAGATAAATGAATTACTTAGAAAAATTAGAGAAACTAAGATGCGTGAGGAACAAGAATTGAATGCATGGGAAAA
>ERZ1292625.1592-Hain-H41-01um-R1-1592-length-25884-cov-6_pt1 | contig 25884 bp, 56 predicted proteins | sample MGYA00564400_ERZ1292625 | MGnify/ENA primary metagenome ERZ1292625 (study PRJEB36523, sample SAMEA6512639) | groundwater metagenome | collected 2019-01-08 | study: AquaDiva: Metagenomics assemblies of 32 groundwater samples | reverse complement strand
ATATGATATCCTATGACTTGAAATTCATTTTTATTTTTTTCATCCTGAATCTTTGCTAAATCTATATAATAGTCTTTTATGACTGATTCTTTGATATCTGTCATTGTAGTTATTTCATTTTCTCCTAATTTTTCCATGATGTGACCCCCTATATTAATGTGTTCCTCTAAATCGTGTCCAAGAAGAATAGGTATTGTCCTAAAAATTAAGCCGCTTAATATATAATAATGCAGATCGCTGCTGACTCCGCAAATTAAAGCTGAACACTCAACATCGGACTCGATCTTATTCCTCATAGTCTCACGGCTTACTCTTTTTTCTTCTCCTAATGCCCCTTCTATTATTTTGATTATCATTGGGTCTCTGCCCATTCGTGCAAAATCTCCTATTATTAAAGAGGTTACCTGATTTTGTGTTAATGATCTTTCTAACGCGGCAGGAGTAATTGACTCGACTTCTAAAGGATTATAGGTAAATCCTGCGAATAATTTGGCAAGAGATGTTTTGCCACTGCCTGGAGGGGCTAAAAAAAGACAATGAATATTAGAACGAACTGATTTATTTCCCATCGGCAAGTCGGGTATTATTAGGGAGACAGGCATCAAACTTAAAACTTCAAACACCTTACGTCCAGTTTTTTTATATATAGAATCGGCAAAGTCACAGATGTAATTATAAGGATTTAGCTGTATCTTTTTATACTCTTCGATGTATTCCTTGCTTTCAGCCTTTTTGCCTGATGTCTTATTTTCTATTGGTTTATCTTTTACAATTTTCTCAATTTCAGGTTCAATTTTTTCCATATTACCGTCGTCTCTTGCAAAAGGATGCAATCTTCTGACATTGACGGCTTGATCTCCCGTATTTTGAACAGATTCTATTTACATTTCTTTCCTTACATATTTTTTCTTTTTGTGTTGTCATTGTTAAAAGAGATATTTTAAAAGGTGAATCGCTCCGATAACTATGAGTAATAAAATAATTACTCCTATCCAATTGATTTCAAATTTTACTTTTACTTCTTCTTGATATGCCATTATAATTAATCTTCAAGGAAATCATCTTCGTTTCCTGATTCTAAATTCATCTTTGCCATCTGAAGTTGATCTTTGCTGCAATTTCCCGAAAACTCTATTTGCTTGCCAGATCTTGTATTCTTTATCTTTATCTTACATCCTTCTTTCTGCTGCATCTGTCTCATTGGCTGCATTTCTTTTTTTACGAATGGATTATACATGTGAACCTCCTAAGATATATTTATTTATAAAACTCGGCTCTTTAAATTCTTTTGTTTTTTCTTGTTCGTTGAGCAATATAATAATAGCTTCAATATCCTGAGCATCTTTAAAACATTCTTCTGCTAATTGATTTTCGTTTGCTTCCACAAATCTGTTTGAAACTTCTTTAATTCCTTGACTTGCCCCTGCGAGATGTTTTGTTAAGCAGTAAATTTGAGATTTATTTTCTGGGATAAATTTGTACATCCATTTTGAGCGTATACGACGTATTTTTGTATTTATTTCTAAAAATGTTTTATCTCCAGTGCTTTGGTATGATCCTATTGCGTGGTTTTCAGCAGCGACGAGATGTTGAAGCATAAACAAGAAATCTTCAAACATGCCTACATCTTTTCCGTCTTCAAGCATTTGTTTCACCTTTCAATTTTATCTTATCGTACTCACCAGCAATAAAATTATCTGCACAGTCACTGCATAATTCAATATTAGAGCCGTCATCTTTTTTTATTTTATCATGCTTAAAAATAAATTTTCCATCGGTATACTCTCCGCAGAAATCACATTCTATTTTTTCATGTATTGGTTTTAATGTTGCAGTCATTATGCTATCTCCTCCAACTTATCAAAATCTAAAAATTCTGTTTCTTTGTTTATAGGTATGTTCGGCTGTTTATCGTCGCAAAATCCTGTCTGTTTCATGATTATTTTTTTCCCTCGTTTCTTAAATTCTACCTTGCATGTTTTATTTTGTTCCATGTTAGTTATAAATTGGCACACCAACACTTAATGACTTCATTTCGTTTTTCCATTTTTGATATTCTTCTTCTGATCGTGGTAATCTGCATATTCCTTTAAATTCTGCTTTATGTATCAAAACGTGGCATTCCCTGCAAAGCCATATTCTTAATGTACTGTTTGTATTTAATCTTCTGGGAACTACGTGATGAGGGGGTTTTCTATTAACGAATTCCCTTTCCCCGCAGATCTCACAGTATTCTATATTTTTATTGTGCATCTCTGTTATCAAACGCCAAAAAATTTCGTTATTTTTTTACAGCATGAATCCCACGTCGATTTTACTTTTGATAATCGTGAGTCAAGATCAATGTAATGGTCATGTTTATTTTTTTTCTTGATAAAAAAAACAACGACAGCTACAAATAAAAAAAATCCTGCAACTATCCACTGAATCATCAATTAATTCCTCCGCGACAATCTGATTCTGCTTGTTTGATTGTTTTTCTTACTAGCTCTTCATCATCTTCAAATATTGAAGAGCGATTTATTATTGTTGCTTTACATGTCTTCGAATCCATAGTCAGATTCCACTCGCTTCCTGTTGAAAGTTTTTGGTTTCTATGCCTTATCATTGCTCGACAATGTCTTGTTCCTGTCTCTGGGTCGTCTTGACAATCTACTCCCTTATTTGAATTACCAAAACCTAATATTTCCTTAATTTCCTTAATCCCCATTTTTACCTCCTTGTGATTTATTTTTTATCGACATATAATTTCTCCTTTAAATTTACCTTGAGTTGCAAATTCACAGTCTTTGTTGAAGGTGTATTTGTTACTTTCACCAATAATGAATTCCTTATCAACATGACTATACATATATATCTCAGACTCTATTTTTGAATGGAATCCTTCGGTTTTTGTTGGTCCAATAAATAAAGTAGGATACCCAGTAAAATTTTTTGCATAAAGAGCTATCAATGGATCTGTCAATATACCATAACGCTGATAATATGTGCAGTCGATTAGCTTTATTCTTTTATGTATTGGTAAGCGTGCATTTATTCTTGGGATGATTTCAAGTATTCGACGACAATACGAACATCCCTGAATAAAAAATAAAATACGCCTTTTGTTAAACATTTCTGAATTCATTTCCTTTCCTCGATTCCGCCAAAATCTGCCCCCATTAAAAAATCATGCTCGTCGGTGTATTCTTCTTCTACTACGGGAATGCCTTGTTCTCTCAATGCTTCAACATCAGCTTCTGTGTATTTTATATTTCGTATTTTTCCTTCGTTGTGCAATTCAATTATTTTATTTTCATCGTCGTGAACGCCGTTTTCTTTAGCAACTTCATTTATTTTTATATACGCCCTTGTTTCTGGCGGATCTATTTTTTCCTCTCTTTTAAAAAAATTAATTATCTTTTTAAAAAATCTATCTATCCACTGGAACATTTTCCCCTCCTTCTGTCTCTTCTGCAAATATGTCTGTGAATTCCTCTATTCCTGGAGGAATAAGCTCCATTGGTAGATTTTGTTGTATTGGCTCTGACTTAGATCGTGAGCGGGGGCTTTTTATTATATTGGTTTCATGGAAAGATGCTCCTCCACCTCCAGACATGATTAATTTTTGTCTCATCTCAGACCCTTTAATACTTGACGCAATTAATACTTCCCTGAATAAAATATATTCAAAAACTTCTTTTGTTTTTTCAGTTTGAAGTGTTGAGTATACTTGAAATGATTTCTGTAACGGAAATAAAATTAAACTGTTCATGTAATCTTTCAGCTTTTCTCTAACTGAACGAACTTGAACAGGAACATAAGGGTCTACTTTTTTATAACCTTGATTATCCAATTGATAAAAATCCTCAAACTCTTTGTCGAGTATTGACATAAAATTATCAAAGAATTTTTCAAGAATTTGTGATGCGTTATAAAACTGAAACGACTCATGATTTGTTTTTAGGTTTTCTATAAGTGTATTTTTTTCTGGGTTGATAATTGACTTAATGATAGAAAGACAGGACTCAAAATAAGTTCTCGCTCTGAATAGGTCAAATACTTCTTCTAAATGTTCTGATGCTGGTAGAAGGCAATTTCTGAATTTGTTGATTGAATCTATAAGGCTGTCTAAATTCCAAAATTCTAATGTTTGATAGTCTAAATCTATTCTTTTAGTTATTGCTTCCATGTTTTTTTATCTCCTGACCGCATGCGTGGCATAGTAGTCCATTATCAATTTTATCTGCCCTCTCTAAAATTTTTCTTGCAAAATCTCTCATATTAGGAGGTATTCTATAGATCGATTTTCTGCGTGGAAGTCCTTTTCTTATTTGGTAAACGCTTGATTCTCTTTTTACGAGCCCTCCTGCTATCATATATCTCGCCCTATTATGTACCCCTGCTTTTGGCAACCCCAGAATATTAATTATCTTTTCTGTTTCTGCCACTCCATTATTTTCTACGAGTACTCTTAATATTTTAATTTGAGGTGAATCGTTGCCTAATACCATAAAGCTAGGGGTAACAAAATGTTACGATGTTACTACTACCTCCTTATTATCTCTCCTGGTTGTACAGGAATTGCCGACGGTGATTCGATAGATTCTTTAATTTCAATTCTGTTTGGTAATATCTTTTTGTAATATTCCAAGTCGTCTTTGAGTTCTGCTTTTATTAAATCTAATTTTCTTTCTCCAGTCAATTTTAATTTTTCCATGACGGTGTCGATCACCTGATCTTTCTTCTCAATTAATAATTCATACATTGATTTTAATTCGATAAGCTTGACTAATTGTGTGTGCATGTCTCCAGTCCTCTTTTCCGTCTCTATAAAAACATTTAGATTTTTACTTAGTTCAGACTGAGCAGAATAATATTGCCCTTCCATCATTCTCAATGATCTTTTTAAATCGTCCAACTCCCTCCGTATTTTTATCGTCACTGATTCTGCACGCTCAAGTTCGCTAGCAAGATTATTTTTATCTTCTGCCATTCTTTCAATATATTTTCTTACTTCAGTGAATTTTACTTTGCTGAAAACTATTCTTTTTACTTTGCCCGTTTCGTCGTCGAATACGAAATCTATCGGCTCAGGTATTTCTTTATCTTCTAAATCTTCAATATGAATTCCGTTTTCATCAACGGGCAATAATAATTTTGAATCACGCGCCATGTTTTCAAACGCATCTGGTTTGTATAAGATGTGACTTAATGTTTTTCCAAAAGAAACTATATCTCCGTTAATATCTTTTAAAACTAATTTTCCTCCCGATGCGATGTACATTCCGCCCCACTTACCAAGAACTGTTTTATTATCTCTATCTCTAAATTCTAAATTTTTTGCAAAGTTTGAATAATACCGTGATATTTTTCCTTCAGGTATTCTATTAAAAAAAATGTGATAATAAAATTTATCGAGGTTAGTCATTTTTCCCATTCTATTTGCTCTCAAATCTTCAGACTGTTCAACTAATTTTTTATTTATTTTCTGTTCTTTTTCTTTATCTTTTTCTTTGTCACGTTTTATTTTTTCATGCGCATAGATTTGTGAGAGCTGTGCTTCCTGCGCCATAATTTTTTTCTGCTGCGCTTTTACAATTTCATCTCTTCTGATAAGATCTTCGTTTAAAGGAGTATACACTGTTTTTCGTTTATCTTTTCTAAAAATGTTAAATATGTCAAAAAGTCCCATTGTCATGCGTATGGAGATGTTTTATTTAAATCATTACCATTTTTTTTAAAAATAAAAAACCATCCACCGAAAGTCAATAATCCAACTATAGCAAGAAGATAATACCATGAGAGTGTTTTTATTTTATCCCACCATGAAAATGGATTAAAAATACTGAACTCTCTGACTAATAATTTTTCTGCGATAATTGAGCCATCTGCTACAACAGCCCAATTACCATAGCCTTCTAACTCAAACTCTATCATTTCTCCTTCCCCTGAAGTTATTTTTACGCCGTCTTTTTGTACTTCCCACGACGCGTTTCTGTTTAATTTCATAAAGACTTCCTCTCCTTTAGCCCATTCGTCTATTTGCGGTGTAGCTGTTTGATATGTTACCATTTCTATAACGGTAATTGTTTTATTTATAGTTATATATCCTTCTTTGACGGATTTGAAAGTGTAATTTCCTTTTGAAGGAAGAGAATAGGGGTTATTTATAATAACATCATTTGCAAGATATTTTGTGTCATTGAAAGAAGAATTCAAAGTTATTGATTCACCAACGGTATACACTGATTTCTCAGGTATAATTTGAAAATATAGTGGTGATTGATTGACGGAGAATAAGAGAACAAGGTCTGAATAGCCTGTGGAAGAAACACGTAAGTCGTATGCTTTCTCTGGTTCAATAATGATTGTATTATTTATCTCAATACCATTTAAGAGTAGTTTATACGATGAGACCGCCGTATCTGTTTTATTGTCAACGACTAATAATCGTGTTAACCCTGTTGACAAAACAGACATTGCTTTTCTTACGTCTAACTGATAAAACAAAACATTTAATAGTGTGCCTGAAATCGGTGTTGATCCTTGTGTTATTCTCACCTCTTTTGTAAAAGGAGTTCCTATTGGAACATCTTTGTATTTAAATAACGCGGTGAAATTAGTTGTTCCTATTGACATTGGCTGAAACTTGTATTCGAATTTTCCTTCAGATTCACTAACACTCACTCCTTTAAAAAAGTTGTTATACAAAACTTCGACTGCTAGATTTGGATTTTCGTTATTGCAGACTAGTGAGTATGTTGTATTCAATTGCAAATCAGAATCTAAAGTACAGACTGGTAACGTTGAGAAAGTAGAATTAGTTACGGGATTGTCGCTTATAGTAACAACTGTTGAGAGAAAAATTGTTTTTTTATAAATCTTGTCGCCAGTTGTTCCAGCTACGGTATAAGAATTTTGATAGGTTCCTGTCTGTACACCTGTCGCATCTAAAACAATAGTGAACGCAAATTCTCCTCCAGGATCAATATCTCCAGACTGTCCTTGTAAGCTCATGGGCTTATTCATCTGCACTTCTTCAATAACACTCATTGCTAATGGCTCGGTGCATTCATTCGAAACTTTTATTCTGATTTGATTTGATGCTCCTTTTTCACCCTGCTTTATTCTATAATTAACTGTATGTGGTAATTCTATTAATCTACATCCGTCAATTTCATCTGGTTCAGTAATTGTTGCTGTGACTGGGATTGCGGGAGATCCATCACCAAAATTGATAGATCCTGAATTTACCCCCACACTTGCGTTTGGCTCAAAAAATAAATTAATTGTTTTGGTTGAAGGTCCGATTCCTATTATCGACTGGTCTATCGTGAAATGATTTCCTGATTTTGATATACTTGAAGATACGTTTGTGTTGTTGTTTGAACATTGGGTTGTTTTAGCTGAAATAATTTCTCCTTTTTTATATGTTACTAAAATAGAACTTGGGTTACATGTAATGCTTGCCTGTATCAGAGTGAGGCACAATACTATTATTATAAATGATATTATATATACTTTCATGTGAGGATATTTACCAAGGGATTATTAATCCGAGTGTTAGTAAAATCGCAAATCCGATTAAAGTCCATTTTAAAAATGGCTGTGTTAATTTCATGGCAATATAAATTATTAAAGCACTGACAAAAAAAAGCATTAACGAAACCCATCTTTGAGAAACATTCCATCCGTTGTCAGAAAGAAAATCGACAACTTTTTCCGTAATTGTTTGAGATAAATAAGTGACGTAATTAACTCCCTCGCTAATATAGGGTTCGGTGAGTGTTTCGTTTGCCATATCTCTCTTCTGTTTTTATAGTATGATTTAGTTTATAAACATTTGCAACAATAAAAATTCTTGTGTTTGCTTATAAATTTATGTTCTTTTTAGAATCCTATGGCAAAATCAATATGTGGAAAGATAAATATAAAAAGAATTAAAAGAAAATTTGGCATTCGCTCTAAAATATATAAAGACTGGAAGAGGAAATGTAAATGAAGTTTAAATGTTGGAAAAATGGAGTTGAGCTAAAATAAAAACATGGCACAAAAACCTTCATTCAAATATAAAAGTGGAAGATTAATTTGCAACAATAGAAAATTACACGTGTCTGTTAAAAAATCAAGCTCTAAAAAATTAAAAGATATTTTGAGAGAATGTGGAGTGAAATAAAAATGGCACGAAAGAAAAAAGGATCAAAGAAAAATAAAAAACGTTGAACTAAATAATATGGGAAACATAATTGCGAAAAATGTTGTACAGAGGGAGTCTGGATATTTATATTATATAAATAAAGAAGGAGATGTTTGTAAGGCTCAAATGAAACGAGGGAAAAAGAAACGATGAAAAAATTATTTAATAAAAAAAATAGAGTCTATTGGATTATTGGAGTAATTGTTTTAGTTGGATTTTTGTATTTTAATGCTCAAGAGAAAGAAGACTCTGATATTCAAACAGCGAGTTTTGTTTCTATCCCTAAGTCAGAGAGAATTGGAGGAATAAGTTTAAGAACTGATCAGGTTCTAGCTGTAAAAGAATTAACAATCACAAGTAAGCATACATGTGAAGATTATGCGAAAGCAAAAAAACATAATGTGGTACTAGGATATCTATCTATTCAAGACATTAGATTTGGAAAAGTAAACTATAAAGATGTAGAAACTATCTATAATAATCCAATAACTAAAACAGATATATTATGTTCTAACCTCAATCCTAAGAAGGTTACGGTTATTGACGATGAACTTTTAGGAGTGTTTATAAGTATCTGGATTGGACATCCAGAAGAGATAGTTACATTTTCTAAAGAAAAACCTTTTTTTAATAAACCTGTGTTTAATAAAGATAGTTTTAATGATAGAAACATCACTTTTGTTTATTCATTATTTGGAGGATCATAAAAACTGCTAGGAGGAAAAATGGCTAAGAAAAATTTTTTGTTAATGTGGACTGCATTGATTTTAGTTACTATTATTGGTGTTGCTGTCGGAGGACTTTTTTTAGGAACTGACGCAAAAGAGAAAACGGATAATTCACCAGCTATAGCAGAAATGCCTGCAATTACTTTAAGCAATCCATTACTTGGATGGCTTGGTGAAAGTGTACACACTTTAGTGGGGCGGGTAATTATCATATTAACACTATTAAGTACTGCAATGAGCATTAAACCACTGTTAAAATTATAATTTAACGGTTGTCGAAGAGAAAAAATGAGCAAAGAATGAAATGACAAAAAATAAAAATGTATGGTATAAGAATAAAACTGCGTGGATAGTTGCTGTGCTGTTTTTAGTGTGGGCGGTGTATTCTTTGAGTTTTATAAGTACTGATGAATCTAAAAGAGCTTTTGATGATGGAGAGAATATGAGCAAAATAAGCAAAAGTTTACTTGTTTTTTTAGAGACATTTATAAAAGGATTTGATTTTGAATATGTTGCTGAAAAATTTAAAAAATATGCTCCTAACGAAGATGTTGATATAGGTATTAAAGATTCTCGAAAATTTTTATTGAACATATTATCAGATATTCATGGGAAATCAGCTTTTTTTGATAAGGTGATGAATCTCCCTTCAATAATAAATGCCAGAATTTTTATATCTTATGGTCACTCAGATACCGATGAGGGATTTAAATTTTATCAAGAACAAATGAAATGTGGTGATGTTCCAATAGGATATGGGGGAGATTACAATTCAACATGTGTTCAACGTTTTGGATACGATCCCAATACTGGGGAGTATATACCTTCAGAAAGGGAGTGTTTTAATTATGAAGAAGAAATAAAATGCCGAAATAAGATAGAATCTGAAGCTACAACTTGGATTGAGGGAAGAATATCAGAATACAAGTACATAACCTACACTCTCTTTTCCATTCTTGGATTCCTTATCGGTTTATTTATTATAGATAAATATTTTATTCAAAAAAAGAAAATATGGTAAAACTAAATTTATGGAGGAAAATAGAAATGGCTACAAAAACGGGCTGTCGGAAAAAAGGTCGTTCTGCGCCGTCTAAACGAGGCGGTCACTGCGGTAAACGATTAAAACGAAGACGCTGATCTTAATTAAATAGGAAAAAGTATGGCATACATTGTAAGAGTAGAAGTAGGGAAAGGAAAGAACAAGGCAATAACTCAAAGCATCTCTTTACCAAATAAAAAAAGAGTGTGCAATTATATAAAAAGAAATCCTTTAGTTCGCTCCAATACTAGTGTTAAAGTAACAAACCTCATAACTAAGAAATCTTATATTGGTACTCAAGGTAAGTTTTGCAATAAATTTAGTAAAATTAAATATTAAGGAGAAATACAATGGGAAAGAAATCACAACAGAGAAAGTTTGCGAAAGCAGCACGAAAATGCTCCAAGAAAAAAGGGAACTTTAGGTCGTGCATGCGGAAAATGTTAAGGAAATAATTATCTATTAAAATGGCTAGGAATAATAAACCTATTTATAAGAAATGGTGGTTTTATTTAATTATTATTTCAGCTACTTTAGTTTTTTTTACTCCATTAGGACAAACTATATCAGAAGGCTTATTTCCTAAATCCTGTAAAACTTGGGAGACAAATAATTATCTCGGAATGGCTAATGATTGTAGTAAATCTGGTTATGTTTGTGTTCCAAGAGACAAAGAAGAATTCTGCTCAAAAAATATCTGCGACCTTGGGGGTGCCCAGAAAGATTTAGCAAGGGGACATACATTAGATAATCCAGGAATAGGGATATGTAGACCTCCAGCTGGTTTTCCTTCTTATAAATAGATCTATTTTTAACTCATGAGAAAGAAAATTTCTAGAAGAAGATTAGTTAGCAAAAGAGCAATGAGAAAATATTTTGATGGAGATGACAAGAGGCTATCTAGAAGAAAGCCGATAAGAAGATGGCATTGGTAAATATATCAAAAAGAAAAAATTCTCAAAAAGATAATGACGTATTATTAGGCGTTTCTGGGTTTATTTTGTCATTAATTGGATTATTATTAGCACTTAATTTTGGTACTGAAAATCTATTCTTTTATTTAGTTTTTATTGTTATGATAATTATTGGAATTATAATGGTAGCTAGATCATTATCTAATTGAGAGGAGAGATGGTAAAAAAATATCGGAGATATAAAAGATTATGGGTTAAAGGACATTTTCAATATTATACTGATACGCATGGAAAAAAGAGAAAAAAATATGTACTTGGTTTTTGGAGAAAGAAAACATTAAAAACACTAAGAAATTATTTACTCGGAAGATGAAAAACCGAACCGAACAAAAAGAGGTTTAGTTGGAAAGTTTAATTCTTAAGTAGTTATAAAGATTTAAATATACTATAATATAGTATATTATATGAGTTATACAGCAAAATCAGTTTATCTCAAGGACGAAATTATTTTAAAAATTGAAGCTTTTGCCGAGTCCCAAAACAGAAGCTTTAGTTTTGTTCTCAATGATATATTAGAAGAATTTTTGAAGTTTAAAAAAGAGGTGAAAGAAGATGAAAGGTGAGATGAATCCACAAAGAAAAACACTGAAAACAGACTATACTGGTTTATCTGGTTTTTGTGTAATCTGTCGAACTTCTCCAAAGAGAAGTAAGACTGCCAAGACATGTGATCAACATTGCGCTGGAAAACTTGCATGGGAAACAAGATTAAAATAATAAGATGACTGAATTAAGAACTGTACAGAGATTATTTTTAGAGAAAGTAGAAGAAAGTAGAAAAAATGAAAAATAACGAAGAAGAATTTAGAGAGAAAATACGGCAAGTGAAAGATTCTCCACTTGCACGAGACATCGCTGCTGAAGAAGGAGTGTATGTCGGAGATAAGAAAAAAGTTGAATGGATGACCATTTTTAGTTTTGGTTTTTTTATCTTTATACTTATCTTTATTGCAATGGGGGTATATTATGTCGGGCAGGGGAAATTTCAAAGTATCATTAATCAGGGAGATATCCAGGTAAACCCATTATACAACACAACAACAAACGTGGAAGCACCAGTCACCGTCGATAATAATTATGATTTCAAATCGACTCATAATCTAACGATAATAAATCAGGTGAACTGTAATATGAGTTAAAATGAAACAAATAAGAAAATTGTATATGGGAATAGAAGAAGAATATTATCTTTATGGAATGGCGTTGTTGACTGTATTGATTATGTGGGCTATTATGGTAAGCTCATTACCTATAGATAATCCTGATTTTTGGCCGATGGTGTTGTTTTTTATGATATTTTTGACAATTGAACATGTACATATAATAATTTTAGAAAACAGGCTGGATCAAGTCGAGAGGAGGAGAAGATAAAAATCTTTTTGGAATAATATGGAAAATAAAGAACAATACGGCAGAATAGGAATTGAGGTAAGGAAAGATAAACCTGCCGTATTCAAGATGGAAATGAGAGGAGTTACTCGTGAGATGTTATGCGAGTTAATAGCGACGGTTGAATCTGTCAAGTTTTATCTCATGGGAAAATACAATAAAAATATGAATTTTGTTCAGGGGGAGGGTAAGGATGAATAAAAAAGAACTGCAAAGATTGAGAGAGAAATATGAAAGTTACAAAAGACTAAGCAACACAGAGATAGTGAGGCTGGAGATATTAAGGCAGGTAATTAAAGGGGTAAAGATGTGATGATGAAAATAAATACTAAAGGAGGTTTAAAACATGGCTGAAGAAAACACGGAAGAAAAGATTGCAAAGCTTGAAGAAGATGTGAAAAGACTGAATAAAAAGATTTTTCCACCAAAAGAAGCTCAAACACGCGGCGATCCGATTTGTAAGATAAGAATAGATTAAAAATGAATAATTGTATAATTTGTAAGAAAGAGATTTATGTACCTAAAAGTTTAATCCATCGTAAGAAATATTGTTCAATTAGATGTCAGCATATTGCTCTAAAAAAGAGAATTAACAGGATATGTCTTTTGTGCAAGAAAGAATTTGAAGTTGTGCCGTCTAATAAAAGTGGAATTTTTTGTTCTTATTCTTGTTATCATAATTATTTATTAAATAAGAGGGTAGTTAAAAATTGTATAGCCTGCGGAAGAATATTTGAAGTTATTCATTCTCGAAAAGATAAATCTAAATATTGTTCTATAAATTGTAGGGATATTTGGTTGAATAAATATCTTAAAGATAGCAGAATATTGTGGCATTGTGATAAATGTAGTAAGATCACTAGCGCAAATACGATTAACCATTCTTGTGTCAACTCCATGAAAGGTAAAAACCATTCATTAGAAACAATAAAATTAATATCAAAAAGAACAAAAGAGAAAATGGATAATGTTGAATTACGAAGGTATCTGTCATTAAAACAAAAAAAAAGTCAATCAAATCCAAGAATAAGGAAGTTAAATTCAGATAAACATAAAGAATTATGGGAAAATAAAAATTCAGTATATAACTCTTTAGAGTATAGAAGGAAAAAAATAATAGCTGTGTTAAAGGGCTTAATGAAAAGACCAACTTCTTTCGAACAAAAAATCTCTGATTTATGTTTTAAATATAGTTTATCATTCGTTTATAGGGGGGACGGTGGGTTTTTGATTAATTTTAAGAATCCAGATTTTGTAAACGAAAAAGATAAGATTGTTATAGAAGTATTTTATTCCTGGTTTAAAATAAGAGATTATGGAAGTGTAGAGAACTATAAACAGTTTTGTAGAAAGAAATATGAATCTGCTGGGTGGAAAGTTATTTTTATAGACGAATTAGATTTAAAGGCTAAAGATTGGGAATTGTTGTGTTTAAATAAAATTCAGGCTACTTTAAAAAATGGCATATAAAAACTATCAAGAACTCAACCCCAGCAACGCACGTATATTCATAGACTACACTAACAAGAAAAAACCTGTCAGGTTTGAATATCCAAAGAAAAAGAGTGCATTTAGAATCTGTTTTTCTACATTTTTCTTTGTATATTTCTTTTTGAATATAATGACAATAATTGCTATAGTTATAATTACCCAATTATATGATATTTTATCAACAGAGACCTTTGTTAGTGTATCCTCTTCGTCTATTGATATTATTTTATCTGTTTTAATTATTGGAGGGTATTTTATTTTTCTCCCAATGGTATTGTCCCTTATTATCATCACCAATCCAACACTGTTGCAGAGAATGCCTGAAATAAACAAAAAGATAAGCTCAATTTTTTCATTGGGAGTCAGCTATTATAAAAAAATCGATAAGCTGAACAAAAAAACTTTTGAGATACCTATGTTTGCGAATGTTTTTTTAGATTATAAAGCAACTGAAGATTTTTCAGAGTATCTCCAAAAGGTAACAATCAAAGAATTGGATTTTAAGGTTGAAAAAAGGGGATTTTTTAGGAGAAAACCTAAAATAATAAATATTGATGATGTGTGGCACGCCATTTTTTATTTTTCAAAAGTACCAAAAAAAGGACAGTTGGAGGTCTGGTTTGACTGATGAAAATTTTATATTACATTTCAGCGATAGTATTTTTCTTAGTAATTATACTCGGATTGTTAATGACTATGACTATATCTCATGAACTAACGCATTATTTTGATGTTGTCAATGAACCGAGCGTGATAGTAGATGAAATATGTTTTTTGCAAGTTCCGTTTAAAGACGGGCTTGTTGATTTTGATCTCGACAGTCCTGCAGCATCAGTCATCTATTACGCGAATGGAGATGTGCATGCCTCTGAACTTAAAGCAACGGCTGTAGGTATAGTGGTTATGATTATTGTGGCAATCTTATCTCTCTATTTTTATACTTATGAAATATGGGAAAACAATGTAAATTTATAAAATATAATGGAAGAAGATGTCTGAGCTCTGTAGCATAGGAGACTATTGCATGGGGCATTGGTATGCAATGAAACAAAATAAATTAATTAATCAGAGGAGAAGATGAAAGAATTCTACTATGCTGGCGAAGAAGATAATTGGATGGACTTAAGAGATATTATGATACATGCGCTACAAGAATGTGACAACGAAACTAAGTTTGAGAATACCATCATAGGGATTTTTGTTTGTATTGCTCCGACTCCGAATGAAATCAACAAGACCAGAAAAAAACTAGGGTTAAAACCATTCAGTAAAAAGGATATAAACAATTTTGAAAAAGATTTTTATAAGAAAAAATGAAAATAATACTTGAAAATGTACGGTTGATGACAAACGCTAATTTTGAAATATCATATAATTTTTTACATGATCAGGTTTCTGAGATAATCAGGAAAGAATTATTTAAACGGGGAATAATGGCGGATATAATTATTGCACGATGACAGAAGAATTTTTCTTGAGCGAGAAAATAAAAGGTGCTTTAAAAACGAATGAATCTGAGAGATTTTTCTTTTGGGAAGAAGATGTCCGTGAATTTATAAGAATAGTAAAAGAAGATATTGAAAATGCACAGGAAGACAGTGGGAATTTAGATTGGATTTCCAAAGATCAGGCAATAGCAATTATAGACAAACTTGCAGGAGATTTGAAATGAAAAAAAAAGAGAAGAGACTGCTAAGAATGATTATAGTATGTGTGTTTTTTATGGGTGTTGGATTTGGTATTATGATATCTCAATTCTTATATTATGGAGCTAGCTATTTATTTTATAAGTTTTTAAACACATATATTATGCATAATATTATGATTCCTTCTTATTTCAGCTATTACAGTGCTTGCCATGAGACAGATCATCCCCTTGCAATCAGATGGGGATTTTATACTGCTGCAACTTATAACACCAACAGCGATGTTATAACTCTGTCTAAAAACACCACCAGTCAGAAAAAGATTATGCCAAACCGACCGCATAATTACACCCTGACTGAAGAAGAGAAAGAAACATTAAGACACGAAATTTGCCATTATAAACAGAAAATGGAAGGGAGGGCATCTGACTGTTCATACCCCCTCGGAATGGTTATCAATGAAGCGGAGGCGTATCTTGCAGAAGATTACAGTTTTGTACCATGCCGATGAAGGAAATATGGGTTGAATGGATGTGTACTAATTGTGGATACAGATACATTCTTGACAGAAAAGCTGATAAAAAAACTATAAAAATGTGGTGTCCTCAATGTAAGGACTTAATGACGAGAGATGGAGTTTAATATTTTTTATATTTCATACATATTTGCAGTTTTAATTACTATTGCTGGAATATACGCGCTATACAACTTTAGAAATGATAAATTATTTATAAAACTATTTTCTCAGTATAGTTTTATATTTATTTTCCCTCTCTTTGATGTCTTATCAACGGTTGTTTTTATCTCTCGGTATGGTATAGAATCAGAGTCAAACCCTGTTGGAAGATATTTTATGTACACCTTTGAAGGATATAGCTTTGTTCTACTGTTTATACTGGCAGTTATTAATCTAACTTTTTTATATGGGATTATTTACGTTATTGCCCACCATGGGTATACATTAAAAACCAAAAGATTTATGAGCTTTGAACGATATTTACACTATAATGTAATCATGACTATGGCATTGATAGTATCTTCTTATATTATTGTTATAACAATAAATATTTCAGTACTTTTTATGTAATGGAATTTAAAACAGAAGTAAAAGAAAAGAAAAGTGCTGAAACTATTGAAAAAGAGGGGAATGCTGATAAAATAAAGAGATATATGAACAATGTTGAGGAAAGGGTAAAAAAGATCTGTAATGAGTCTGAGAACGCGTCTGATAATGATTTATGGTTATGCCTCTCTTATTGGAAGGTGACAGGGGAAGGGAAAGTGAGCGAGTTTAGTGAATATGGTGAGGATTTTGTAAGTGTAACGTTTAAAATAGACCGTATAGATAAAATAACAAAGCCAGAGACTATTTCACGGGCAAGAAGAAAGTTAAGAAAAGAGGGAAAGATAGGATACAGTGAGGAAACTGAGGAAATACGGGAAAGAGGGTCACGGGAATATAAAGAGTATTACAGTAATGAAAAGAATACAGATGATTTTGATAGAAAGTCTGACGAGTGGGTTTTTTAGTAGTTTTTAAACACCAAAGAGTTAAATAAGAGAATTACTTGATATTTTTATGGAGAAACAGTATTTGATAGAAAGATTAAGAAATTGTTCTGATGAAGAAGACTTGCAAGAATTCTTGTATGAGTTAGAGTTTTATTTAATGTCTAAACGAGTTTTAGGTGAAGAAATTGTTGTTTTTGGATAACGTTTTTCCATAGGAAATAAAGGAGTGGATATTTTTTCATTTTACGCATCATATTTAGTAATTTAAAAATATCTTTTGTTTAATAGGAGATATATTTTCATATGGAATTATTTTTATATCTAATTCTTTTTATATTGTTCTATTTTTATATGGTTTTCTTTACTGGTTTTTTCCCTCTCCCAGCCTTAGCACTATCACTTTCCTCTCTACTAACGATTACTGTTAACAATAACATTGCTATCTATTTTTTCATATACTAAGATGTCTATATAATGTAAAATTCTATAGAATTTAGTTTACATTCGGTAAATATCAATAATTTAGAGTAAACTTTTACTAATATAAAGATTTCAATATATAAAAAACATCAAACATAAGTAGATATATAAAGATTTCAATATATAAAAAATGAGGTATTTTATTCTAATATATAATGATAATTCATATATAAAGAAACCCTATAAAGAATTTAAGGTACTACTCAAAAATAAAATCACAAGATTTATATACTACTAATACTACTAATACTTATAAAATGGAAATAAACGACAAAAAGAGGAAAATAATAGAGATACTTTTTAAAGAGAAGGAATTAGCTACTTCTAAAATAGCATTTCTCATCTCAGCAAATCTTTATCAAACAGAAGTCTATCTTCACCAGCTTTTAGAAAATAATATTATTGAAAAAAAAGAGCAGAACAGTGCAACTTACTGGAGACTAAAAAATGAGAAGTAGTGATGAAGATGGTATTAAGAGTATTAACAGAGTAGAGGTTGATAAAAGAAATAAGGATCAAATCGAAACTGATTTTCTGAAAATCAAGGAGATGTTAAATAAAGGAAATGGAAAACATCACAAGCCCTATATCCAAAGAATGCTCCATGAAAAAGAAAATCTGAGAAAGGTCTATCTTGCACTGGTAAAGTCTAACCCCGCGAAGATAGCCGAAATATTTGAAATTTCTTTATTAACAAAACCGACATGTTATAAACAGCTTCACGATTTGCTTTCGTTAAAACTAGTCAACAGAATATTTATCGCCGATATAAAAGATGGGAAAATAATCCATCCAGAGATAGAAAATAAATTTGAAAATTGGGTTAAGTCTATGCCAGATAACCTCAAGAGATATTATCGTGCAAAAACATCTTACTGGGAAGTTTCAGAATTTGGGAAACAATTTGCAGTCAAGGCATTTGAGTTTGATCAAGAGTTCAGAGAACATGAAAATAAAAAGGAGAAAGAAATGAACGATGAGAGGTAAATGTCACAAATGCGGATTATTAATAAGATTTCCTTATTACGTAAAAAATAATTATAAGATATGTCGGCGTTGTGGTGGTAGTTTAAAACAATTTTATGTAAACGAAGGTGAGAGACAGATGGATCTGAAAAATAACGGGAGAAAAAATAATGGATAATAGAGATTATGAGGACTATTTAGAATCTGGTACATGGAAAGACAAAAAGACTAGTAAAATAGAAAATGTTGGGTCTTGCTGTCAAAAATGTGGATCAGAAATACAAAGATCTAGCCTTCATCTTCACCACAAGCACTATGAAAAAGAGTTTGGTGAAGAAACTGATGAAGATTTAATGCTTGTCTGCGAAAAATGTCATCATGAGTTACATCAGGATTTAGAGTTTTTTGATAATGAGGAGATTAAAAAATTATGTCCAGAGTGTCACAAAGCTCTTATAAATAATAAATGTCTACAATGCGGAATAGAAATTGAATTTAAAAATAAGGAGAACAAATAACATGACTCGCCTCATAGAACATAAAGAAAGCAGACCTGTTGAGATAAAAATAGGCAACGACAGTAAATGGATTTGTCAGTGTGGATTGAGTAATCATAAACCTTATTGCGATGGCAGTCATAAACAATGTTCTGGTGAAGAAGAGGGGAAAGTTTATCGTTATAAAGAAGGAAAACGGGAAGAAATACAATGAGGGGTAAATGCTACAAAGATGAAGAATAAACTTAATTTCTGCTGTGGAAACGATATTCGTGGAGGATGGGATAATTGCGATATTCAAAGAAAAAAAGGAATAATTTATTGTGATGCAGACACATTCCCTTACCCATTTGAAGACAACACATATTCTTTTATTGAAGTGAAGCAATGTCTTCAATGTATTTTATATCCGAGGAGAGCACTCCTAGAGTTATGGAAAATCGCAAAAAATAACGCAGTAATATCTATAGAAACTGCCTATTATAACAATAAAGGGGCTTTTACTGATCTTGATACTCTTCATTATTTCAACGATCAGTCTTTTATAACATTCGTTGAAAATAACTGTCGTGTCGATAATAAGGAAATGTTCATCATAAAAAAGTTATATCGCGAGCCTTCATGGTTTGGAGCAATATTTATATTTGAATTTATAAGAAGTCCACTCTCTCTCTCTTTCTTAATGGAGTGTATCAGCGAATGTTTGTTGAACTTGAGGTTATTAAAAAAGCAGATAAAACAAATCAGGCTCATTTGTGGAAGTTACGGAGGAAGAAATAATAAATGAGCCTGCGAGAAACATATAAACGACACGAAGATGCTATAGAGTTAACGAAAGCGTATATAGGCTTAGTCGTTCTCTCTGTTTTTTTAATACTTAATATATATCACGAGAAAAGATTTTATACAGATATAGCTGCGGTGACTTGGACTGGTTTATTAATGCTCATATTTATTGCTGGAGTGCTTAGGAGTAAAAGATGACAAACTATTTCATCGTTTACTGTAAACACTGTAAACAACAGCAAAAAATAGCGACAGGCAAAACAAATCCGCAGTATAGCCGTCGTTGTGTCTATTGTGGAAGATATTTTCCAATTAATAGGGGGAGTATATTAAAAAGACTATGAACATAAACATAGAAAAAAATAAAAACACAATTACTGACCAACAAAGAATAACAGAGTTGTTAGACAAATCAATACTACTATTTTTTGCAATATTTGGGATATCTTGGGGTGTTGTGAAGGGGTTTGAGATTTTGAACTGGGAAGTTGCAATAGCAATGCTAGCAGGTTGTGGGGCTTTGGTCTATTATCACTTTAAAATTTATTATGCTCACTGGTGGAGAGTAACGAGAGGAACATAAAAATATTTGTGAACACACAGGAAGAAAAAAAGAAAGTCGAAGATCACTTAAAACAATGGTTGAGTGAAAACTTTAAAAATAAAAGTTTTACAATAGATATAGAGGAAGAACAACATGGAAACAAAAATGAGAGCAGATGACTGGGTAATCATTGTTATCGGGATTATATTTGTCATTATCCTTGGAATAATGTTAATTTATGTTGCAATAGAAAAACCTTTCTATATAAAAATATTAGAGTATACTGAAAAGTCCAGTTATAAATGTGAATCTGATGTCATAATGCCATTTAGTTATGGTGACGTGTTAGAGATAACAAATAAAGATAGAAAAATTATCGATAAAGTAATTATCACATCAGAACATGACGGAAGTTTAACTTACAAATATTGTTATTATGAGAGGTAAACATGCTTGAAGAAGAAATAAAAAAAATGATAAAGAAAATGGAAGAATTGCTGAACGAAAACATCGACGTAAAAAACGAATTGTGGTTTAAACATCTTTTAGAAGCACATGATAATTTGTTTACTTCACTAGAGATACTAAAATTGGTGATATATGATTGGGTAAGGGCTGACATCTCAAACAAGCCTTATAAAGCAGGAGAATGGTACGAATCACAAGTCAAAACTCGAAATAGAAAAGATATTTTAATTCGGAGCAAGTTAATCACTGAAAACCACAAATTTTATGATACTGAAATAGAAGATAAAAAATTACATCCCGAAAGATTTCGGAGGAGATTTTGATAATGTTAACAGGTATAGTTCTATTAAATCGGGCAATGAAAAACAAATATTTATTCATTGCTATAGTGATAGTAATTATATTAATAATTTTAAGGATTATGAGCTTTGATAGCTATCAGAGAACAAAGAATTATATAGAAGTGTTCGATGAACAAGGAAATAGGGTAAATACTATAACCTACCAAATAAGCTATATGACAGATAAGGCAGAAAATGATAATCTTATTGAGAGCTTTGTACGGAACAACACAAGTGGTTTTGATGTTAAACCTCGTAAGTTAATAGTGATAAACTACTCTTCCAGTGGTTCAGGTGGCGAAGCAAACATATCTATCTACGAACCAATATGGGGAATCAGAGATATAACGACTGACGTTTCTAACTTAACCGAAAATATCCTCGATGACCTACCCGCTGAGGTTGTTCAGAATAAAGAGTGCATAAGTGAAGACTATTCTGGATGCTACACAGTTAGATATACATTAAACAATTATACTATTTTAAGTCACAGGCACTTTACAATCATTTAAAATGACACTTGATTCTATCCTCATCCTGCAAATAAATGGTCTTGTTGACAGGATTAAAGAAATGCGTGATGAAAAGAAGCATGTATATTATATCTGTCGACAAATGCGGAAGGATATTGGTTATCTAAAACGAGTGTGCCAGTACGAGGAGTACGATATCCGTCCATATAAATTACATTATATGAGGAGTTTAGTGAGGAAAGAATGAAAACTATCGAAGCAGTCTTAGTGGGAGTATTATTTATGATTGTTTGTTCTTTGTTCCTAGCATTTTTGTTTACTATAATAAGCGATGCGGATAAAAAAGCAGAACAACAATGCCGTGAAGGTTGTGAAAAATACGAAGCGGAGTATTTTAAATACGACCTAACATATAATGACGAATGTTGGTGTAAACGGGGGAATGAGTCATTGCAAATATGGTAACCTTAATTTCATATCCTTAAAGTTTGGTTGGGGCTTTCGGGCTCCAACCAGCTCATATTTATCTTGATTGTGACTTAATCTCTTTGATCAACTTCATCCGTTCTTTATGTTCCTGTGATGTAAGCTTGTGTAACTTGATATTCTGTTGTGCATGATGTTGTGAAAATCCGACGATCTCCTTACCACACTCGCACTTGATTGTTGTCGCCTTTTTTTTCACCATACTCTATATAGGGTATATATACTATATAAATATTTGTGTAGTGTATTATGTAAGTAACAACAAAGGTTTATATACAAGTAAATTTATTTTAAATTATGAAAGATGAGATCGTGATTTCTGATGCTGATGTTATTGATGTTAATATTAATATAGCAAAAGAATATATCCTCAAGGCACGTTGGTTAAAGGACGATGAAAGAAAAGCAAAATGCTTGATGTTAGCCCAAAAGGCAATAAATAACTCTTTATTTTCATTAGGATTCAATGCAGAAGAAATGAAAGACAACGCCCGCCGACAATCAAATGCCGACGGGCAAAAACAAAAAAAAATTGTTTAAGAAGGGGGAGAAGAAAAATGGAAAAAATAAATAATGCTATTGACTTATACGCTGGATGTGGTGGTCTTAGCCTTGGGCTTTCTAATGCTGGTTTTAATATTCTCTATGCTAATGAAATAAACGAAGATGCCTCTGAAACTTATCGTTATAACCTAATTGAGAATGAAGGACATAAAACTTACCTTGATGTTCGTAGTATCGCTGATGTAACGGCTTCTGAAATTAAGAAGTTTGTAGGAAACCAACAGATACACCTTGTTGCTGGTGGTCCACCTTGTCAAGGCTTCTCTATGGCTGGAAGAAGAGACATTGATGACCCTCGTAATAAACTATTTAGGTATATGTTAAGAATTGTCAAAGAAATTAATCCACCATTATTCTTAATGGAAAATGTTAAAGGAATATTAAGCATGAATAATGGAAAGGTCATTAAGACTATAAAAGAAGCGTTTGAAGAAATAGGTTATGAAGTAAAAATAGAAGTTCTAAAAGCCTCAAACTTCGGAGTGCCACAAGACCGAGAAAGAGTTTTTATAATTGGAACTCGCATTGGTAACGGAGTTTTACATCCAACACCAGATACAAATAAACCAATTACTATTGGAGAAGCTATTGGAGATTTATCATTTCTTGATGTTGGAGAAACAGCAACCAATTATAAATTACCAGCTACTTCCGAATATCAAAAGCTAATGAGAAAAGGAAGTAAAAATTTAGCAAACCATGAATCATCACAACATAATGATAAAATAATAAAAAGATTTTCTACACTTAAACCAGGACAAACAAGTAAAGACTTACCCAAGGAGTATCAAACTAAAAAAATTGTTCTAAAAAGATTATCACCAGATACACCAGCAAGAACAATAACAACAATGCCTGACGATTATGTTCATTACAAGAAGAATAGAAGCCTTAGTGTACGCGAAATGGCAAGACTTCAATCATTCCCAGATACTTTTATTGTTAAGGGTAAAAGAACAACTGGTGGAAAACGCCGAAGAGTAGAAGTTCCGCAATATAGCCAGATAGGTAACGCTGTCCCACCTCTACTGGCAGAAAAAGTTGGAAAACATTTAATCTTGTGCTTAGAAGTTCATAATGATAAATTGAAGAAGAAAAACTAATTTTTAACCAAAACACTCTCAAAGTTATCAAAATAATTATCTATCTCTTTGTTTATGAAAGATTTATTTTGCTCAATCTTTTTTATTAATATCTTAAAATATTTCATTGTTTTGCTATCTTCTTTCAATACCGCTATCTTCTTTAATTGATTAGGATTTATGTTATAACCTGTTGAACCTGTTTTATAATATAAAACTTGCAACTTTCCAAATTCAGAATTAAGATAATAAAGTATATGTTCTGGGTTTCCAACTCTAAACCTCAAAATATAAGAACCAAATGTAGATTTTCTTTCGTTTCTAAAAACGGCACATACGCCCACGTTTCTACTTCTTGAAATTAACAAATCATTATCTTTAAGCGTTTTCCCCTCTGGAAAGTCATTTAGAAATCTCACACCCTCAAAATTGATTTTCCCGAATGGCGACAGATTTTCAATATTGATAAAAGGTACTTTTCCTTTCTCTTTCCCATAGTCATTAATCCCATATTCAAAATCCTGTTCTAACAAATCTTTCAATAAATCATGTTCCTTTTCTTTGATAAATTCTATTGTCTTCTTTATCTCTGGGTTGTTAGCGGTAAAATCTATCCTTTCTTCCATATCTTCGGCAAGAGCATAATAAAATCCCAACTTCTTAACTTCTCTTATCTGCACACCGCCCCATGTCTTGCTTTGCTCATCATATTTTGCTTTTTCCTTTATTAGCTCTTTCCTCTTAACTTCAATCTCTTTATTTTTCTCATCCATTTTTTCTAAAATCTTTAACTGCTCTTTTGGTTTAGGCAGGGGGATTAAAACTTTCTTGAAGTTGTCTATTGGTATTCTTGCTCTGCTCGGTGTTAATCCTGAAATCTTGCTTAACATTTGTTTCTTTGCATATTTTGTTTTTAGAAATAAAGCTAAAAATTGAGGATAAACATATAAGTCGTTTGATTCTTCAAATTTGCTATACATAGCGTAAAATTCTGTTGAACCAATAAGCAAATTACTATTCTTATTCTCTGGGATAACAGCAACCCTATTCTTTCTTGGATTGATTCTTGAAATTACGACATCTCCTTCCTGAATTATTAATTTCTGGCTCAAAATTTTAGCACCTATTACTTCTTCGTATTTTGTCTTTGTTCTTTTTAGCGGAATGTCTAAAACACCAATAAGATTAAACTTTGTAATTGGTTTCTTGGATGGTTCTATTTTATCTTCTCTGAAATTCAAAATATCTCCTAACGGAACAACATTAAATTTAGTCGGTGGAAGATTTATCGTTATGTTATTCCTAAAATCTAATTTTGCTTCGTCATCAAGAAATTTAAAATAAAGCGAAGTTTCGTCATTCTTCATCAAACCATCCCTCCTCAAAATTTAAGGATTGAAATTTATTTTTATCAAATTGATTTCCTCTATAAGATTTTTTAACCATCTCTTTAAACTCAAAATATTTTCTCAAAACGTCTTTTTTTTTCTGATTGATTAAATGGTTATCACAAGCCCTTCCTTTCGTATCTTTCCCGACTTTTGAAGCGTGGGCGTAAAATGTTGGCTCTTGTTGTTTTGCGTCTGGGTCTTCTTTTTTTATTAAATAAATGATAGATGTTTTTGCAGGTGTTTTAGAAACAGGAACGAAAGTGTCTTGTGTCAAAGAAATAACTGCTTTGATATAGAAGTTCTCTTTTATGAAATCTCTAACATTATCATAATCATCTGTGTTTAAAACGCCCTCGTCAATTATCGTAATAAATTTTCCCCCTCTCCACTCTGGTAACTCATCACTATCTCTTTCCTCATTCAGATAATAGTAACAAGCATTTATGAATAATGCCCCGCCTTTCATTTGGTTGCCTGTTGATTCAAATTCTTCTCTCCCGTTTTCCTTATCTGCTTCTAACTTTGTTATTTCTTTTTGTATTACCTCTGCTTTTTTATTATCCTTTGTTTTCTCTAATTGGTTACTCAATCTTTTAATCTTCTCATCAGTAATACTCTTTTTAGGAACAACCGACATCCTCTTTGTTCTAAAATTCTCATCATAAGAGGGGTGTTTGTAACTTACATCTCCGAGAGGCGGATTTGTTAAGATAACGTCAAACTTTCCATCAAACTCATCAAGTTTTAATCCATCTCTGGCAAAGATGTTAGTTTTTCCATCTCCGTGAATATACATATTCATTTTTGCCAACTTTGAAACAAGCGGGTCGTCATCTGCCCCGTAA
>ERZ1292625.1307-Hain-H41-01um-R1-1307-length-30586-cov-14_pt1 | contig 25890 bp, 26 predicted proteins | sample MGYA00564400_ERZ1292625 | MGnify/ENA primary metagenome ERZ1292625 (study PRJEB36523, sample SAMEA6512639) | groundwater metagenome | collected 2019-01-08 | study: AquaDiva: Metagenomics assemblies of 32 groundwater samples | reverse complement strand
GGCAAATACTCAATATCCGTCAGCCAATCTTCCTCTGTTCTAATTCCTAAAACAGCAAAAGGAGTAACCAGTTTTGCTTGATATGTTTTGATTGAATCAACGATCAGATTATTCTTTGATCTACTCACTATTTGTTTGAGTCTTCTTAGAAAATTATTTAATTCTTTTAACTTTACAGTACAAAGTAGACATTAAAAATAAATAGAAGTTTCAGAAAGCAACATTTATCTTCCGGTATAAAATAATTGATACCGGAAGTCTCTCATAAACCACTAGACATCTTCTAATTCAAGATCTTAGCAACAGCAAGTCATTGAGTCTTTTTACAAATGCGGCCGGATCTTCAAGCTGTCCGCCTTCAGCCAGCAAAGCTTGATCAAACAATATATGACTCCAGTCTTCAAAATTTTCTTCCTCTGTTTTTAACCTTTGCACCATTGGGTGATGTGGGTTGATTTCAAGAATGGGTTTGGCATGCTGTACCTTTTGCCCCGCAGATTTCAGCAATCTTTCCAGGTTGCCCCCCATATCATAAGTATCTGCAACGAGACAGGCGGGAGATTCAGTCAAGCGAAAGGTAACACGCACATCTTTCACCTGTTCGCCCAGCGTCACTTTCATTTTTTCTGTCAATTCCTGATAGGCGCTGGTTTCTTTCTCACGTTCCTCTTTCTCAGTTTCGTCTTCAAGGCTTCCCAAATCTAACCCGCCTTTAGCCACTGATTGAAGCGGTTTTCCTTCAAATTCACTCAAATTGGTTACGAGCCACTCATCGACACGATCTGATAACAACAATACTTCGATACCTTTCTTACGGAAAACCTCCAGATGAGGACTGTTTTTTGCCGCTTTGAGATTATCCGCCGTCACATAATAGATCTTTTCCTGCCCTTCTTTCATACGTTGCACGTAGGTCTCCAATGAAACCGTTGGTTCCTCCGTATCACTCTGAGTAGTGACAAAACGCAATAGCTTGGCAATACGTTCACGGTTGGCGTAATCTTCTCCCACACCTTCCTTTAGAACTTGACCGAACTCTTGATAGAACGTTTTAAACTTCTCTTTACCGTATTCATCCCCGTTTTTAGATAAGTCCTCTATCAGCCCCAGAACCTTCTTCACGACGCCTGCTCTGATCGTGTCGATATCCTTGGACTCTTGCAATATCTCGCGTGACACATTCAAAGGCAGGCTATTCGAATCAATGACGCCACGTACAAAACGGAGGTAATTCGGCAGCAGTTTTTCTGCATCATCCATGATAAATACACGTTGTACATATAGCTTGATGCCGTGGCGATGCTCACGATCAAACAAGTCAAAAGGCGCTCGTGCTGGAATATAGAGTAGCTGGGTGTATTCCTGTTTACCTTCCACCCGCGCATGCAGATAGGCGAGTGGCGGTTCAAAATCATGGGCTACGTGCTTGTAAAACTCGTGATACTGTTCAACGGTGATTTCATTCTTCGGACGTGCCCATAAAGCACTCGCCTGATTAATTGTTTCATCTTCATCAGTGATTTTATTTTTCTTCTCTTCCTGCGACCACTCCTCTTTCTTCATTATGATAGGCAGGGTAATGTGGTCGGAGTATTTACGAATAATATTGCGAATCCTCATCCCGTTGAGGAACTCATCTTCATCCTTGCGCAAGTACAAAATTATTTCAGTGCCACGCACTGGTCTCTCTACCGTCTCTAGCGTGTAATCCCCTTCACCACTTGACTCCCACCGAACGCCATGTTCCGCAGTTAATCCGGCGCGTCTGGTAATCAGGGTCACTCTGTCGGCAATAATAAATGCCGAATAAAACCCCACCCCGAATTGACCAATTAAATGCGCATCTTTTACCTGATCTCCGGTTAACGAATTAAAGAACTCCCGCGTACCTGATTTGGCAATAGTACCGATATGATCAATGACTTCTTGCCGGGACATACCAATGCCATTATCAGCAATAGTGATGGTGCGTTCATTAGTATCGTAACTTACTCGAATCCTAAGATCTGAATCCGACTCATAAAGCGCAGCATCTGTGAGACCTTCAAAACGTAATTTATCAGCGGCATCAGAAGCATTTGAAATCAGTTCACGCAAAAATATTTCCTTATTACTGTACAAGGAATGAATCATCAGCTTCAGCAATTGTTTGGCTTCCGCTTGAAAATTGAGTTGTTCTTTGGTTGTTTCAGCTTGCACGTTTACCTCCTTAAAAATTTTATTTTTATATGGGGATAATGCAGAGAAATTCAAGTTAGTTGGGTGGCAAGTTGACCGCCGCTGAAGAAACCTATTTTCTCAACTACTAATACCTACTGGCATAGAACCTTGTGCAAACCGTGCAATTTGGACCAAAAAACAGTTTTCACTCAGATCAAGCAAAAAAGTGACTCATGTTGAGCTATCTTCTAATGTTCTTAATAACAGAACTCTGTCACATCAAAAGAAAAAAGAGGTTAGAAATTAATCTAACCTCTTGATTTGTTGGTGGGTCTGGCTGGACTCGAACCAGCGACCAAGGGATTATGAGTCCCCTGCTCTAACCAACTGAGCTACAGACCCCATATTTCAGCTTCTAATTGTTCCCTGTGTCCAGAAAACTACGTAAACGTTCAGAACGCGCTGGATGGCGCAACTTGCGTAATGCCTTGGCTTCAATCTGGCGAATACGTTCACGCGTGACATCGAACTGTTTTCCAACTTCTTCTAAAGTATGATCAGTATTCATCTCAATGCCAAAACGCATACGTAGTACTTTGGCTTCGCGCGGTGTTAAAGAGTCAAGTATATCCTTTGTGACCCCACGTAAGCTAGCATAAACTGCTGCATCAGCCGGCGCCATGGTCGCCGCATCTTCGATAAAATCACCCAGATGAGAGTCCTCATCATCCCCAATTGGAGTTTCCATAGAGATCGGTTCTTTGGAAATTTTAAGAATCTTACGAATCTTTTCTTCAGGCATTTCCATTTTCTGCGCCAGTACTGCCGGTTCCGGTTCTTGCCCGGTTTCTTGCAAAATCTGACGTGAAATACGATTCATTTTGTTGATTGTTTCAATCATATGCACCGGAATCCGGATTGTGCGCGCCTGATCAGCAATAGACCGCGTAATCGCCTGACGTATCCACCATGTCGCATAAGTTGAAAACTTATAGCCGCGCCGGTATTCAAATTTATCCACGGCTTTCATCAAGCCGATATTGCCTTCCTGAATCAGATCAAGAAATTGCAATCCCCGATTGGTGTATTTTTTAGCAATGGATATCACCAAACGCAGGTTTGCTTCGGTCATTTCGCGTTTGGCTCGACGTGCTTTTGCTTCACCCGTCGACATCTTGCGATTGATTTCTTTGAGATCCTTGATTGAAATACCAATTTCATCTTTAAGTGACAACAAATTCTGCTGTTCTTCCATAATTGCAGGCTTATAGTGCTCGAGCGCCTGACTGTAGGGTTTTCCAGCTTCAATTTCCTGCGCTACCCAATCAAGGTTTGTCTCATTCCCAGGAAAAGTCTTGATGAAATGATTCCTCGGCATTTTTGCCTTGGATACACATAAGTCCATAATTTTGCGTTCAGAGTTACGCACGTCACCTACAAGTGTACGCTGAGTATCACAGAGCTTCTCCACCATTTTTGCCGAGAAGCGAATAGCCATCAGCTCAGATGAAATTTTATCCTGTAACTCAATATATCCTTGATGATAAGGCCCCTCTTTTTCAAGAAGGACTTGCATTTCATTATATATTCCACGAATAATCGAAAACCGTTCCAGCGCGTCAGATTTCAGTTTCAATAAATTTGCACTGGCTATCGCTGCGCTGTCTCCGTCCCCGTCTTCGTCCTCGTCACCAAGATCATTCGAGTCTAGTTCTTGTTCTAAAGATTCATCAGAAAATTCTTCATTAATGATGTCTTGAGCATCTGCATCCAGCAATCCATCAACAACTTCATCAATGCGCAGATTATCTTTCTCAATTTCAGTTGCCAGGTTCACGATTCCTGCAATAATCGGCGGGCAAGCTGAAATCGCCTGAATCATGTGACGCAAACCACCTTCTATGCGCTTTGCAATCTCAATTTCACTTTCGCGCGTCAGCAAACCAACCGAACCCATTTCACGCATATACATACGTACTGGATCCGTCGTACGTCCGAACTCGGAGTCTACTGTAGAGAGCGCAGCTTCAGCTTCTTCAGCCACATCTTCATCGGCAACAGTTGTTGTCGCATCTGACATCAGCAATGTTTCGGCGTCCGGTGCTTCATCATGCACAGATATGCCCATATCATTAATCATGCTGATGATGCCTTCTATCTGCTCTGTATCCAGCATATCATCGGGCAGATGATCATTGATTTCAGCATAGGTCAGATACCCGCGCTCTTTGCCCAGGCCGATGAGTATTTTCAGGCGCATACGGCGTGCTTCGATATCCTGCGGCAGTGAATGACCATTCTGAATAATAGAAACCGCTTCTACATTATCAGCCTGTTCTTTACCCGCAGCTGCTTTTATTTTTTTTGAGGTTCTGCCTCTAGTTTTTTTGCCATTGCTGGACTCGATATCATTTGCACCAAGCGCCGCCTGATCAACCTCGGTCGAATCACTAACTGCTTTAGAAGATACTTTTATACCGGTATCATCTTCATTTGTTGTTTTTACGTTTATTTTCTTAGCAGCCACTTTTGTAGTTTCTTTTACTCTTTTTTCAGCTCTAGCTGTTAATTGACCCGATTCTTCATTTTCTATGATCTCTTTGCCGGCATTTTTTGCTTTTCTGGCTGTTACCTTCTTGGTAACTTCATTATCTTCCGACTTGACCGCTTTTGTCTTTGGCATATTGGATTCCAATAATATGGATAAATTAAAAGCTGAAAACCTTGGATTATATCAAAATTCGATACTCCTGACATCTTGTAACTGACTTCAGAGCATAGCCAATCGTTGAAGTTCCCGTTTCTCCTCATCCGTCAACACATCCAAAGATTTACTATGTAATTCAGTCATGCGTTTCTTGCGTTGCACTTGCTGTAACTTCTCTAACGATCCCATAAATTCTGCTTCTAAATCAGTCACGTTACTCCATTCCAAGGCCTCACTCTCAATACTTTCGAGCAATGCTCTGTGCGGGCTATCGTGTAAATAAGTCAGTATTGAGGACCCTAGATTACTTTCAATCAGATTGGGGTGCGCATCAAGAAAATCAACCAGCACTCTCAGTACCTCAATTTCTTCATTATCCCCATTGCATCCGACAAGCAAACTTCTATCCAGTTCATTGATATAACTGGGACTATACAACAGCATCAGAATTAACCAATGATAAGGCGTGACAGGTTGCTTCCTCGGCGCGCTCTCCATCAATCGGGCTTTTGGTGATCGCTTGATTTGTAATAACTCTTCTAACTCGCCTCGGCCAATTCCACTCAGTTCCACCAAGCGTTTTAAAAGTATTAGTGATAATGCGGATGCTTTTACTTGTTGCAATAGCGGCTTTGCATCACTGACTAACTTGGCCCGGCCCTCACTGGTTTGAAGGTTTACCCCTGAACACAGTTCTTTAAATAGAAATTCTGATAAAGGCGTTGCCTGTTTGAGCTGCCGCTCAAAGGACTCTTTCCCGTATTGACTCACATAACTATCGGGATCTTCCCCTTCAGGCAAAAAAAGAAAACTTAAATATTTGCCATCTGAAAGCAGTGCCAGACTATTCCCAAGTGCGCGCCATGCAGCCTTCCTGCCCGCTTTATCACCATCAAAACAAAAAATAATATTATCCGTCTGACGCAGAAGCTTCTGTATATGAAAGCTGGTTGTAGCTGTCCCCAAGGCAGCCACTGCGTAATCGATCCCGTGCTGTGAAAGCGCTATAACATCCATATAACCTTCGACGACAACCACGCAATCCGCTTCACGAATAGCCCGGCGCGCAGAGAAGAAGTTATATAATTCCCGTCCTTTCTCAAATAAAATCGTTTCGGGAGAATTCAGATATTTAGGCTCCTCCTGCTCCAATACCCGGCCACCAAAACCAATGATCTGTCCTTTTTGATTAAGAATCGGAAACATAATACGATCCCTGAACCGATCATATTGTTTGCCTTCATCAGTAAGGATTACCAATCCTGCTTTAACTAATAATTTCCGGGTTTCTTCAGACTTATACTCAGCAAAAACCGCTTCGAGATTTTGCCAGCCGGCAGGTGCATAACCGATTGCAAATCGCGCCGCCGTTTTACCGGACAAACCACGTTTCTTAAGATAAGCAATCGCCTTTTCTGAAACCTTAAGTTGCTCTCGATAGAACCGGGTAGCAATTTGCATCACACTTAATAGATCCTGTGGTGATATCTCCAGATGATTATTGTTATATCCTTCCGCTGGATATTGCGATAAATAATCCGCACCAGTCTCTTTGAAAGATGCGTCCGCTTGTTGCACAGGCACCTGCATTCCTGCATAAGCCGCCAGATCATTAACTGCCTCGACAAAGCTCAGGCCACTATACTCAATCAAAAAACCAATCGCATTACCATGCGCTCCGCAACCAAAACAATGATAAAACTGTTTGGCTTGGCTGACTGTAAATGAAGGGGTCTTTTCGCTGTGAAACGGGCAGCAGGCTACAAAATTAGCACCCGCTTTCTTGAGTGGCACATGACGGTCAATCGCATCAACGATATCTACACGATTGAGCAGATCATGAATAAAAGGCTGAGGAATCATCTATCGAAAGTAATCAATAATGCCCAGCATTCAAGTATAAAGAAATTACAACGGCTACAGGTTTTTTTAAAGCTAACGGAATCCCTAAGTAGAGCGTAATCTCAGGTAGATATTTTTCCTTTAATAAGGATGGACACTTTAGCCATATCGGCACGCCCTGCAAGTTTCGGCTTCAACAGGGCCATCACTTTACCCATATCCTGCATGCCCTTTGCTTCTGTCGCTGAAATCGCTTCAGCAATCAAAGCTTCTATTTCAGCGTCATTAAGTGCTTGTGGCATATATGCGCTTAAAACAGACCTCTCACTTTTCTCAATATCAGCCAGATCAACTCTCCGCGCAGCTTCGTACTGAGCAATAGAATCCCTGCGCTGTTTGAGCATTTTTTCAATAACCGCGATTACCGCCGCATCATCAAGTTCTATGCGTTCATCCACCTCACGCTGCTTGATGGCGGCTTGCAGCAAGCGAATAGTATCCCGCTGCTTGGTATCCCCCGAGCGCATAGCCGCTTTCATGTCTTCAGTAATTCTTTGTTTCAAGCTCATCGCAAAAATTATTGATGTGGTTGATTGTCGTTCCGACTATTTATGACATTTTTATATAAACCAATCCCAAATGGATCTTATTTTTATTGATGATTTAATAAAGTTTGGGGGGCAGCAACTGACTGCGCAGTCTCTTGTAATTACGTTTTACAGCCGCTGCCAGCTTACGCTTACGTTCTGCAGTCGGCTTCTCGTAAAACTCGCGAGCACGCAATTCCGTCAATATTCCTGTTTTCTCTATGGAGCGCTTGAAGCGTCGCATAGCAACTTCAAATGGCTCGTTTTCCTTCACTTTGATGGTTGTCATAAATATGCAAAACCCTTGGTTTAGTTAATATATAATAATAATTTAAATCTATTCCGCACTTAAAATTAATAAGCTGTCAATAAGGCGCAACAAAAGCCTTTGATTATAACACCAAGAATTCTGTTATAAAAGAGTAACTCTCCTACTTTTCCTAATGATTGTTCTGGGTATTGAAACTTCTTGCGATGAAACAGGGATCGCGCTCTTTGATACAGAGCGTGGTCTATTGGGTCATACACTCTATTCACAAATAGAAATGCATAGTGAATATGGCGGCGTGGTACCAGAGCTTGCGTCACGCGATCATATCCGGCGGGTATTACCCTTGATTCAGCAAACCTTGTTTGCAGCAAAATGTGAATTACCGGAAATTGACGCCATCGCCTACACTCAAGGCCCTGGTCTGGCTGGCGCACTTTTGGTAGGCGCCAGTATCGGTGCTGCGCTTAGTTTTGCATTAAAAATTCCTGCACTGGGCGTGCATCATCTGGAAGGACATCTGTTATCACCCTTATTATCCACACCCGCACCAGGCTTTCCATTCATAGCGCTCCTGGTATCAGGAGGTCACACGCAATTAATGCGAGTTGACGCTGCCGGTCAATATAAACTGCTGGGTGAAACCGTTGATGATGCCGCAGGCGAGGCTTTTGATAAAACGGCAAAATTACTGGGATTAGGTTATCCGGGTGGGGCAGCTTTATCAAAGCTTGCTCAACTAGGTCAACCAGGGCGCTTTAAGCTTCCCCGGCCCATGCTCAATAGCGGGGATCTCAATTTCAGTTTCAGCGGTTTAAAAACAGCAGTACTTACCCTGATTAACAAACATGAAATTACGCCGCAAACCTGCGCTGATATTGCTTTGGCTTTTCAGGATGCCGTCGTGGAAGTATTGACGGAAAAATCATTGGCAGCCTTATCACAGACCGGTTTTACACAACTGGTGGTGGCTGGAGGGGTGGGCGCCAATGATCAATTACGACAGAATCTCAGCAATAAAGCAGCCTTAAGAGGGGCAACGGTCTTCTATCCTGAACTCGAATTCTGCACAGACAATGGCGCCATGATTGCATTTGCTGGCGCAATGCGACTGCAAACAATGCATAAAGAAGACTGGCAACCAGCCAGCAGTTTTACCGTCAAAGCACGCTGGAATTTGGAAATGCTTGGAGGGTCCGATAATTGATCGAGTGATCACAAGTCAGAAGAACTCTTCTCACCAATACGCGCTTCTTTACCTGCCATCAAATTCACGATATTGGATTGATGACGCCAAATCAACACTAATGACATGAGCAAAACTGCCAAGGCACTCTCTTCAAAACCAAGAATACCCACTGCATATATCGGTGCGAGTATGGCTGCAACCAAAGCAGACAGGGATGATATCCGCCCGATCACCGCAGCCAATAACCAAGTCGCTATCGCCATTAAACCAATCCATAGATTCAAACCTAACAATACTCCAACGGCAGTGGCCACCCCTTTGCCACCCTGGAAGCGCAAAAACACCGGGAAAACATGCCCAAGAAACACTGCCAATGCAACCGCAGCAATCCCTTCATCACCCACACCCCAGAGCGGTGCATAATATTGCGCCAGAACCACCGCCAACCAGCCTTTACCCGCATCACCCAATAACGTCAGGATAGCCGCCGCTTTCTTGCCACTGCGCAGAACATTGGTCGCCCCCGGATTCTTTGAGCCATAGGTACGCGGATCCGGCAGTCGAAAAATCCAACTGGACACCACCGCAAAGGAAACCGATCCCAACAAGTAAGCCAATAAAACAAACACCCATATTGTCATGAGTATTAGCACCGCTTTAACAAAATAGAATAGAATCTCGTTTGACTCACACCCACAACTCCTTCACGACTCCCATGACAACCCTTAAAAATAACCGGCTCATTTTAGCGCCATACCTATAACCTATAACCTATAGTATGGATATTATTTTTCTTCACGATTTTAAAGCAAAAACTTTGATCGGAATTTATCCCTGGGAACGCAAGGTTGCGCAGACTATTCAGATCGATCTGGAAATTGCGTTACCCACCAGCCGTGCTTGCGAATCGGATCATATTGAAGATGCGCTTGATTATGCGCTCATTGTAAAACGTATCAATGAAATTCTGGCAGAAAAACACTTTTCTCTACTGGAAGCGCTGGCTGAGCATATCGCACAGACCATTCTGAGAGAATTTAAATCCCCCTGGGTTAAAGTCAGCGTTGCAAAACTGGGAATTATACGTGGCGTAAAGAAACTGGGAGTGTGTATTGAAAGAAAGTCAAAAGATATACCATAAATTCCATGTATCTTTTTAAAAAACCATTCTTTACACAGCCCATAATTAATCCCATGTACTTTAAGCACATGTAATACGCGCACGATTCAAATCTAAAACTTATACCGCGCCGGATCCACTCGCCCCATTGCTTCAAATCCTGCTCTGCGAAAGCGACAAGAATCACAAACGCCACAAGCCCGGCCCAATGCATCCGCCTGATAACAAGAAACTGTCATACTATAATCAACACCTAAAGCAAGGCCTGCCTGAATAATTTCTTTCTTGGATAAATGGATGAGTGGCGCATGAATGGTCCATTTTTTACCTTCAACAGCCGCTTTGGTTGCCAGATTCGCCATGTTCTCAAAAGCCTGAATGTATTCTGGACGACAATCCGGGTAGCCGGAATAGTCGACCGCATTCACGCCGACAAAAATATCCTGGCAATCCAGTGTTTCAGCCCATGCCAGTGCCAGCGACAACATGATGGTATTTCTGGCGGGCACATAAGTGACGGGGATGTCTGTGTTCTCTCCAGAAATTGGAATTGCCATCGATTGATCTGTGAGTGCTGATCCACCAAATGCCGCCAGATCTATCTTGATAACTTGATGTGTATGAGCGCCTAGAGATCGCGCAACATTTTGTGCAGCTTCTAATTCCGACCTGTGCCGCTGGCCATAATCGATGCTCAAGCTATAGCACGCAAATCGCCTGTCACGTGCGATAGCCAGTGTCGTCGCAGAATCCAGCCCGCCGGATAGCAATACAACCGCTTTTTTCATATTCTGATAGACTTAAAAAGTTTTAAAGCTTCAACGTCCCGGCCCCTCTCCCCAAAGCAATTTATGCATTTGCATCTGCATTCTTACAGGGAGTCTGTCACGTAATATCCAGGCCGCCAGTGTCGCCGGTTCTAAACTACCATAAACCGGCGAAAACAAAATTGGACATATTGAATGCAATTGCCTGGTATGCATGATTTCACAAGCCCATTGGTAATCTGCTTCATCACAAAGCACAAATTTGATCTCATCCTGTTGTGTCAGATGAGCAAGATTGCGCCAATTGTTTTTATCCACTTCGCCTGATCCAGGTGTTTTGATATCCATGACTTTGCACACACGCGCATCAACTTTGGATAAATCCAGTGCACCGCTGGTTTCGAGTGATACAGCGTATTGCGCATCACATAACGCTGCAAGCAAAACATGACAGGGTTTCTGTGCCAATGGCTCACCCCCTGTCACTGTGACAAAATTCGACCGATATTGAGCCACTTGGTCCAGAATGCTGGATATCGCCATACTTTCACCCCCGGTAAAAGCATAAGCCGTATCACAGTAGCCACAACGTAAAGGGCAGCCTGTCAAACGTATAAAAACTGTCGGCAATCCAATCCGGCTGGTTTCACCTTGCAAGGAAAAGAAAATTTCACTGATACGCAAGGTTGTCGCTTCTAACGCCTGCACAATGATGGGTCACCTGGAGAAAAGAGATTTAACCATGCCGCTACTTTCTGGTTAATGTGCAACAAACAGCCTCAGCTATTTGCTTAAGTTATGAATTTATCTGATGTTAGCCAAACGTTGCTTGGCTTTTTTTGCAGCTTCACTTTGTGGATATCTCGCCAGCAAATCTTCTAATGTTTGCTTACTTGCCTTACTGTCACCCATTTCTTGCTGACTACTGGCAATATTAAGAAAAGCATCCGGTACTTTGAGGCTATCGGGATATTGACCAATCAATTTTCTCTGCGCCTCTATCGCCAACTGATAATCACGTAATGCATAATGCGCATTACCAATCCAGTAAGCAGCACCCGGCGCCAGATTCGATTGAGGATAATTTTCCAGAAAACCCTCAAAGTGCGCTATGGCACCCGCATACTCGCCATTCTTAAATAAATGATAGGCTTCTTTGTAAGCATCATTCTCTACCGGCCCCGCTGGTGCCAGTTCATTCGCTGACACCGGCCCTGGCCCTGCATCAGGCTGTACCGAAGAAATTATTCCGGCAGTTGATGCAGATTCTTCCGGCACTGCCGCCACAGAGGGCGGAGCTGCAGTTGATTCTTGAGGGAAAGAAGGAGGTGCCATGCTATGGGGAGCGTTTTTAGGTTCCGTTTGCGAAGATGGAGTCCGCTTATCGGGCTGCTCAATCTGGCGCAATCGATTGTCCAAATCGATATAGAAATCCCGTTGCCGCTTTTGTAACAAGGTATTATCGTTACTCAGCATTTCTATCTGCCCATTCAATTTTCCCAACTCAAGTCCAAGTGTTTCAACTTGTGCATAAAGCTCGAGCAATGCTTGACTACTCAGCGCTTGCTCCATCTTGACAATACGCGCTTCCATTTCACTCACTTGTTTACGTAATGCATTAATCTGTTCGCGTGCTTTATCGTCACCAAATAACCCCGCATAACTACTAACACTACAGCTCATTAACAGCAATAGGAAGAAAGCGCGTATCAGCATGCTTACTCACCCCGATAAAGGATGTCTGTGCGACGATTCTGGCTCCAGGCCGATTCGCCATATCCCAATGCGCGAGGTTTTTCTTCTCCCAAGCTGACAGATTCAATCTGTCCATCCCGGGCGCCCGCCAATGTCATCATATTTCTTACACTGTCTGCACGACGCTGACCCAAAGCAAGGTTATATTCACGGCTGCCGCGATCATCCGTATTTCCTTGCAGTATTACACTGGCATCCGCATTGTCACGCAGGAATCTGGCGTGGGAAAGCACCAATTCTCTGTACTCACCTTTTACGGTATAGCTATCGTAATCATAGTAAACGCTACGCTGCGACAAAATACTATTGGGATCCTGCAATTGACTAAAATAGCCTGGTCTACCAGAACCGGAACCCATCAAATCGCTACCTCCTAAACCATCATCCGCACCTGCTGACAGATCATCAACTTCAGGTTGCGTTGTCTGGCTGGCACAAGCTGATAACAGAACGATCAATAAAACACTTAATAATTTTTTCATTTATAGCTCCTTTTAATTAAAAATTAATCCGTCACTTCCATTTTGGCAGAGGGCCCCATGCCGGCTCTCTGATATCACCTGTTTGTACTGAAAGATGCTGCCTTGTCTGTCCATCCCTGGAAACTGCGGATAATATACCATGCCCATCAATCTCAGTAGCGTATAAGATCATCTTGCCGTTGGGCGCAAAGCTAGGAGACTCATCAAATTTGGAATTGGTCAGTATCTGTACTTGCCGCGAACCAATTTCCTGAACCGCTACATTAAATTGATTATTGCTCCGATGGATAAAAGTGAAACTTTTGCCATCTTGACTAAAATCCGGGCTGACATTGTAATTACCTTCAAAAGTAAGGCGTTCAGCAGTACTGTTCTCAGTATTAGTGACCGGCATTCGATAAATTTGCGGGCTGCCGCCACGATCGGAAGTAAACAGGATTGATCGGCCATCGGGAGAAAAGCTCGGTTCCGTATCAATCCCGGAGCTTCTACTCAGCCGTTGCAAACCGCTCCCATCAGCATTAACCAGGAATATTTGTGACCCGCCTTGCCCGGTCAGCACGACAGCCAGTTTTTTACCGTCGGGCGACCAGGCCGGCGCGCTATTACTTCCCTTAAAGCTGGCAACGGCCCTACGCTCGCGTGTGGCTAATGTTTGCACATAAACAATCGGCTTTTTATTCTCAAATGAAACATAAGCCAGCTGACCACCATCCGGTGACCAAGCAGGGGAAATAATGGGTTCAGTATATTCAATGATGGATTGGGCATTATATCCATCCGCATCAGCGACCTGCAGTGCATACTTATTGCCACGTTTCATCACGTAAGCAATGCGCGTACTGAATACACCCACATCACCTGTCAGTGCTTCATAAATAATATCCGCAATGCGATGCGCTGCAGCACGTAATTGCGTCGTTGGAACTGTAATTGCCAAGCCTGTTAATTGTGATCTTTTAGCGACATCCATCAAACGAAACTGAATCTCCACCTGATCACCAGGCAAGCTTATGACACGGCCAATGACCAACGCGTCAGCGCCCCGGTTAACCCAATCAGCATAAACAACCTCCACAGGCGCGTGGGGTGACAAGCCGGAGGGATCCACCAATCTGAACAAACCGGTGCGCTGCAAATCAGCCCCGATTACCGTCGTAATACCTTGCTGAAGTTTATTTTCATCTGCAAAAGGAACAATAGCAACCGGAATGCGTGACGCCCCACCGCCAAAAATTTCGATATTAAGTTGAGCGTGTAAAGGAGTGCTGATCAACCATAAAAGAAAGATCAACGGACTACGAATATATTTGCACAAATGAATTGACATAAGTATTGAAGAAGCGTTAAAAACAAAAAATTCCCGTTGATTATAACAATCATTCACGATAATGCACTGTAATATTCAAGTTACGAAACTCATTAAACAAAGCAGGATCAGGGGGTAATGGCAATGGTTTCGATAAAAAGATCGCACGTTCGACAGCACTGTCAAAAGTTGCATGGCCACTACTCTTGCTTAACCTGACATCCAGAATATCTCCTCCCGGAAGCAGCGTAACATTAAATTCAGCCACCGGATTACCTGGCAGGTCCGGCGGCATTACAATTCTGCTCTTAATCTTGGCAAGAATCATGGCTTTATATTTCGAGATTTCATTCGTTACCTGATTTCTTGCCGCTGCTTGCTGCGCAGCCCGTTGAGCCTCAGCTTCCCGCTGGGCTTTCACTTCTTGTTCACGTTGCCGTTGTGCCGCCAGCTCTCTTTCTTTCTGCCTCTGCAATTCTTTCTGCTTTTCTAATTCCTTTTGTTTCTCCAGCTCCTTCTGTTTCTCTAATTCTTTCTGTTTCTCAAGTTCTTTCTGCTTTTCCAGCTCCTTCAATCTTTCTTGTTCCTTAATTTTTTCCTGCTCTTTTTTCTTTTGCTCCTGCAGATCCGGCTTATCCTCTTTAATGGGTTCAGGCTTCTGTTTCAGTGCAATATCCGGCTTTTTAACCGGTGGCGTTACAGCCACTTTCTCTGCCACTGGTTTGGGTGGCTCCGGTTTAGGCGGCTCCGGCTCGGGTGGTTTCGGCTTGACAGGTTCTTGCACTGGTTTAGGTTGCTGTTGTGGAGGTGGCGGGGGCGGCGGAGTCTTTACAGGTTCCTGAATGGGCTGGGGCAATTCGGTCCATATGTCCACTACCATACCTTCCGGCGGATGATCTTTCCAGTTTAAGCCAAAAATCATTAAAGCAATAAAACCGAGGTGCACCAGCAAAGCCAGCACACCTGCCAATAATAATCTAGGTTCGGAATGGGATGAATTGCGTAATACGCTCACACTCATTACAAATCGTTCATTTTTGTTGAGCCAGCAAACCAACTTTCTGCACTTGATTCTGTTGCAGAATATCCATTACCTTAATGACCTCTTCATAGCGCACATTTTTGTCAGCCGCAATCACGACCGGCTGATCTGCATTCTGCGCCTGCTTCTGTTTGATGGCTTCAATCAACTGATCACGATCCACCTTCTGTTCCACAGTTGATTTTGCACGATCACGTAACGTTAAACTGCCATCCGCTTTAATAATCACTTCCAGTGGCACAGCCGGTGTCGCTAAAGATTTGCCAATCTGAGGTAACTCAATCTGTCCATGATTAATCATGGGCGCTGTAATCATAAAAATGATCAGCAGCACCAGCATGACATCAATGTACGGTACCACATTGATCTCGTTCATTAATCGACGCTTGGCACGACGAGCCATAAAATCCTCTCAGTTCTGTTTATTCGGCTGCTCGCCGTTGCAATACATTAGATAATTCTTCCATAAAGCTTTCAAACCGAGTGGCCAATTGATCGGTATCACTGGCATAACGATTATAAGCAACCACTGCGGGAATTGCTGCAAACAATCCCATCGCGGTCGCAATTAAAGCTTCTGCAATCCCCGGCGCAACATGCGCAATGGTCGCCTGTGTGACACTGGACAAGCTACGGAAAGAATTCATAATTCCCCATACGGTACCCAACAAGCCAATATAAGGACTGACTGATCCAACCGTTGCCAGAAACGACAAATGCGACTCCAGATGATCCATTTCCCGTTGATAAGTAGCACGCATGGCTCTGCGAGTACTTTCCATCACTGCTTCAATATCGGATCCGAAGGGGTGTTTGTTAAATTCACCGAAACCAGCGGCAAAGATACGTTCCATACTGCCCGAAGCATAGCGCGAACTTGTTGCACGTTGATAAAGCGCATTCAGATCTGCGCCACGCCAGAAGATATCCTCAAATTCATCCGTTTTCTTTATTTCATGCCGGATGACAAACCATTTACGAAAAATAAACCACCATGATAAAAGAGAAACCAGGACTAAAATTAGCATCACCAGCTGTACCGGCAAACTGGCGCTGCTAACCAGATAAAGAAGTGACATATCTTGTGTTACTGTTGTATTCATGCGGGCTTCCCAATTTTCTCACGTAAAGGCGCAGGGATACTCACTGGTTTAAGAGTTTCTGCGCCGACACACACCACATGGATCGTGGCACTCACTAGCTTGACATGACTGCATAAAATTTCCTGAGACAGCGTGATGCGGCTCCTGCCTGTCTCCGTTACGGCTACTGTCACGTTCAGTAAATCATCCAATACCGCTGGCTTGAAATATTCGATCTCCAGCGAACGTACCATAAACAACATCTTATGAATTTCAATCAATGAATTTACATCAAACCCTAATTCCCTGAGCCATTCATATCGCGCTCGTTCCATGAAGTCAAGGTGGGTTGAATGATATACCACTCCGCCAGCATCTGTATCCTGATAGTAGACACGAATAGGCAGTGAAAAGTTATTTTTGAACATTCCGCATTGGATATTTAAATGATGGATATTGACAGCACTTTGCGCTTCTTATCTGAGAATTCGCTAATTATAAACGTACTGAGTTAATGGCGTCTTTAATTACCTGCAGCCTCTATTCTAAGCGGGAAAAACACCCGTCGACAAATAACGGTCACCCCGATCACAAACAATAAATACAATGACCGCGTTTTCAACTTGAGTGGATACCTTGAGTGCCGCTGCCAAAGCGCCGCCGGATGAAATACCTGCAAAAATCCCTTCTTCGCATGCCAGCCGCCGCGTCAGATTCTCAGCCTCATTTTGAGAAACATATAACAATTCATCAATCCGTTCCGGGTCAAAGATTTTAGGCAGATAAGCGGGGGACCATTTGCGAATGCCTGGAATCTGCGCACCCTCTTCTGGCTGCACACCGATAATTTTAATAGCCGATCGTTGCTCTTTAAAGAATCTCGAACAACCCATAATCGTTCCGGTTGTTCCCATACTGCTGACAAAATGAGTGATCTTTCCATTCGTATCACGCCAGATTTCCGGTGCTGTGCCTTCATAATGAGCCAGAGGGTTATCTGGATTAGCAAATTGATCGAGAATAACCCCCTGTCCTTCATCCCGCATCTTCTCCGCCAGATCCCGCGCTTGTTCCATGCCTCCGGTTTTGGGGGTCAGGATAATTTTTGCACCGTATGCACTCATGGATTGCCGCCGCTCTATGCTCAAATTTTCCGGCATGATCAATACCATGCGATAACCCATAATAGCCGCAGCCATCGCCAGCGCTATGCCGGTATTACCACTGGTTGCTTCAATAAGCGTATCCCCCGGTTTGATTTCCCCCCGCTTCTGCGCGTGCGAAATCATTGACAATGCCGGCCGATCCTTAACCGAACCGGCGGGATTATTACCCTCAAGCTTGGCGAGTATCACATTACTTGTTGTTCCAGGTAGATGCTTGAGTCTTACTAAAGGCGTATTACCAGCAAAATTCTCAATCGTTTTATACATGAATGCAAGCTTCATAAAGAATTATTCCAGATTATCACACATGCTATCTACATTGAAACATTCTGTAACCCGCCAAATTAAAAGCCCCTCTGAATTCCACTCGGAGGGGCTTTTATCTGAACAAACCTTTTACTGCGAGCAATTACTCCGGTTTTACCGGAGCTTCTTCGCTTTTCGCCACTTCAACTGTAACCAGATCACGTAGTTGTTTGATAATTCCGGGGCCAATGCCATCCACCTTCTCCAAATCATCTATAGAGGTAAAAGAGCCATTCTTTTCACGATACTCAATGATGGCTTTTGCTTTGGCAGGACCAATGCCCTGAAGAGATTCAAGCTCAGTTTGCGAAGCTGTATTAATATTAACCGTTGCGTATACAGTACCCGTAAATGCGAATAACAGAATCATAATAAAAAACAATTTTTTCATAATATATCCTTTATCAGAGACAAATTACTGAAAATACAAAGCGGACTCTTCAGTTTTTGTAGATTAAAAAAAATACCTATATCTATAGGTATTACGTTATATCGGATACAAAATAAAATAATTTAGCTAATTCATTAAATTACATCCAGAAGCCAGGATAAATGGAAAGGATGCCGGATATAAGCCACTGCTGATCACGCATTACGAAAGCGCGAATGCTTAACGATTAAAATCGTTAATAAAGGCAATACAAAACCAATAATCGTGACCATAATCAGTAGTTGCCCCAATTCACTATAATCGGCTGGAACAGTTACTTGACCTGAAACAGAATCTTTTACTTCACGCGTGACCTCGTAGAACTGATTAAGATACTTGGTTCCCAGTTGGGATGCAGACAGGGCCAGATTAGTAAAAGATGCCATCACAGCAAAAAAGGTGGCTTTGAGCTTCTCGGGTGCGGAATTTGCAATCCAGGCCAGCATTGGAATCATTGCAATCTGCCCCAACGGTGATTCCAATGCCGTATCAATCAGAACAATGAAACGCGCATCGACAACACCACCCGTTAATGAAGCCGTCCATTCATGCAGACCAAAATACATGCCGATAATAGGCATCGAAAGGAAGGTACCTACGATAGTAAGAAAACCGATGATGTAAGCAATGGAGCGCTCGGCCATAAAGCGGCGAAAAATAAACATGCCGAATAGTGTCAGTACCGCGCCAACCAAAGACAATACGGCGAGAAACTGCTGATCAAAGCCCAATGTATCAATCATCCACCAAGTGGAACCGGCACCCGGACCGGGAATCGCACGAAATACAAATATCAGAACGGCTGTGCCCACCAATACGTTACGTGCTTCGGGCTCAAGTTCTTCAGTCAACCGCCACATCAGAAATATGACGATAGCCATGGAGATGACAAATATAATTTCTTCTCCACCGGGTATGCGGCTCAGACCAACACCCAATGACATCACCGTAAAAACAAGCCCCCCGCCAAGAATCCACCAGTTAACGGGCGGTGGCTCTGAGTGAAAACCGAGCAGCACACCAGCCTCTTGCCGGCTATGGCCCTGTGCAAGAAAACGTTTCAGTTCACGCCTCTGTAGCCAGGATGCGAAAACCACGCCAAAAATAGAAACCAGTGGAATAATTAAAGCCAGTTGATAAACAAACAAATACACGGCTTCCTTTTCAGCTTCCGGCAATGCGCCTGCATCGCGCAGTAAAAAAACATTGGCGATGGATACGAGCACGCCACCACCGATGATGGCTACACGTCCCAGGGTTTGCATGGTGACATGCATTAATTTGCGTTTCTCCAGATCCAGTTTCTGGCCATTTTCATCGACTCGCGGCACCGCTTCGACTGTCATGGCATCTGCCACAACATCCTGTAAAACATAACCGATCGGCGCCAGTAATGCGGATAGCACAAACCAGGTTTCAACAGACGCCATCGCTGCCATGGCTTCGGTATGCCCCAGCAATCCGATCATGATCAGCAGACTCAGCATGATCAGACCAGCCCCCAGATACACCAGTAGCCCCTTCCAGCGCCAGACCAGATCGACCAAATGACCCAATGGCATTTTGAGTGCCCATGGCAACATCATCCAGAATCCCAGCATGGCCAGAAATTCAGCGGAAAGACCCAGTTTCTCCTTAACGTAGAATGTGCCAACAATGCCTGTCAGCCCCGAAATACCCGCAGCAACGTAAACCATCAGCGGTGGCAAATAAGACAGGCGCATTTCACGCCCCAATGCAAGAATGTTGGCGCTAAACCAATGGGCTATTACGGATACAAATCCCGTGGCTGGTAGTAGATTCTTCATAAATATTATTTTCGTTATATTCCTGGCATTCAATGCCATTGACGCGGACCTGAAGTTTCTTTGATTTTTTACTGTTGCTTGGGGCGCATACCCACTTTTATCTGAATAGACTTTTCCTGCTTATTGCGTATCACGGTGATTGTCGCGGTATCGCCGGGTGACAGGGCTGCAACCAGATTGAGCATCTCCGCTGAATTCTTTACCGGCTTACCTTCCACAGCAATCAATATGTCTCCTGGCTTGATGCCTGCCTTATCTGCCGGACCATCTCTAAGCACACTGGCTACCAGTGTTCCCGTTGAATTATCCAGATTAAATGATTCCGCCAGCTCCTCCGTTATATCCTGCATGCTGACGCCCAGCCAGCCCCGTATCACACCGCCCGACTGAATAATTTGCTCCATGATCTGCTTGGCCGCATGAATGGGAATCGCAAAACCAATGCCCAGCGAACCACCGGTGCGCGAATAAATCGCTGTATTAATGCCAATCAAATTGCCCGACGTATCTGTCAATGCGCCACCGGAATTGCCCGGATTAATTGCTGCATCGGTTTGAATAAAATCTTCAAAGGTATTGATCCCAACCTGGCTCCTGCTCAGCGCACCGACAATACCCATCGTAACACTTTGCCCGACACCGAATGGATTGCCGACCGCCAGCACGACATCGCCCACCTTGACTTGTTTAGACTGACCGAAAGTGATTGCCGGCAAATCCTGCAGATCAACCTTCAGAACCGCCAAATCTGTTTCGGGATCTGAACCAATAACGCTCGCCCTGGTTTTTCTGCCATCGACCAATGCAATCTCAACCTCATCCGCCGCTTCCACGACATGATGATTGGTCAGTATATAGCCATTAGGACTGACAATAACGCCTGAGCCCAGGCTTGATGTGCGGCGTGTCCGAGACTCAAATTGTTCGCCAAAGAACCTGCGAAACATGGGATCATTCAGCAGCGGGTGAGCTGGTTCTTTTATTTCCTTGCGGGTAAAAATATTGACAACCGACGGCATGGCTATCTCGGCTGCCTTGGAATAGCTGTCAGGTCTTCCAGTATCCACGACAAGCGCGGCTTCTTTCACCGTCACGATCTCCCCCCGGGGTTTCCAGGGTAACAATTCAGGCCGCAGCGTGGAAACCACAAAAAAAATAGCCAGCAATACGGTTGCAGTTTGTGCAAAAATCAACCAGAGTCTGTACATCAAAGCGTGTTACTCCAAAATTAAAATAGCTGCATGTATTTATTGAACCGTCTATGAGTCAAGGAGAAAATCAATGCATCGAGATGAGCTGGAAAATCATCTGAATCAATTACTGGACATATCCCGTTTCCATGATTATTGCCCAAATGGCCTGCAAGTGGAAGGGCGCGACAACATTCATATCATTATCAGCGGCGTAACCGCCTCCCTCGATCTTCTGCAAGCCGCTGTAGCAGCCAAGGCAGATGCGGTTCTGGTTCATCATGGCTATTTCTGGCGGGGTGAGGACACGCGCATAACCGGCATGAAAAGCCGTCGCATCGCCTTATTAATGCAGCACGGCATTAATTTATTCGCCTATCATCTGCCGCTGGATGTCCACCCAGAGTTTGGTAACAATGCCTTGTTCGGGAGAAAATTGGGGCTGATTGAAACCAGTCGTTTCGGCGAGCAGGACATTGCCGTGCAGGGAAGATTGGCGCAAGCCATGACCCTGGGCGCATTGGGTGAAAAAATATCCCTGACTTTATCGCGCCAGCCCATGATGATCGGTGATCCAGACAAAACCGTTCAGCGCATTGCGTGGTGTACCGGCGCTGCCCAGAGCTATTTTGAGGCGGCCATCCAGCGCGGTGTCGATGCATTCATTACCGGCGAGATCTCGGAACAAACCGTTCATGCCGCACGTGAATCAGGTGTCGCATTTATCGCGGCAGGACACCATGCAACGGAACGTTATGGTGTACAAGCGCTGGGGGATCACATTGCACAAGCATTCGGTATCCGGCATCAGTTTATTGACATTGAAAATCCGGTATAACGGGACTATCTGGCAATTTTTACATCAGACGATATAATGACAAGCCCAACGATAATCAGCTATCAGTCTTTGTTTTCATCGTCCTTCTTTTTACCTGAAAACATAGTCCACCATATGATAAAAAGAAATAAACCTAACGCCACAGCTGCTTCGGCCACAAGTAACCACATAAATTCAGGATCGCTGTAAAGTTGAAAAATTAAGCCCTCACTTTAACCAATATTTAATGAAAAACCAATTAAGTTTTCTTTTAGCCGCTTCGTTCCTGTTGCTTGCTGCCTGTTCTACCGGAACAATCAGCCCCACCATAACACCCGGTCAACCCACTGAAGCGGTCACTCCGCCCCCGGAAAAACCACTCACAAAATCCATACACAAACGAGCGCAATGGTCTGCACTGACCGGCTGGACGGATGATGATCTGTCACCGGCATGGCAAGCGTTTGTGAAAAGCTGCATTGTTTTAAGCAAGCAACCACTCTGGAAAGAAACCTGCAGAATTGCGGCCTCGCTGCAGAAACCGAATAACACAGCACTGCGGAATTTCTTTGAAACCCGCTTCACGCCTTATCAGATCATCAATACGGACAACAGCGAAGAAGGATTGATTACCGGCTACTACGAGCCGCTACTCAAGGGAAGCCGCCAGCCTTCCAGCCGTTATCGCTACCCGGTTTATGCTGCTCCCGATGAGCTCCTGACTATTGATTTAGGCGCAGCCTATCCGGAACTTAAAGATTTGCGCTTACGTGGCCGCCTGAATGGACGCAAAGTGGTTCCATATTACAGCCGCGCCGAAATCATGAATAATCCAAAAATACTGAACGGCTATGAACTGTTGTGGGTGGAAGACGAGGTTGAATTGTTTTTTCTGCACGTTCAAGGATCCGGCCGGATTGTTTTCGATAACGGGGAAGTGATGAAAATAGGCTTCGCCGACCAGAACGGCCACCCTTATAACTCTATCGGCAAGCTATTGGTGCAACGCGGTGAGCTGGCTCTGGAAAAAGCATCCATGCAGGGAATCAAGCAGTGGGGGCAGCAAAATCCGGATAAACTGGCCGAATTGCTGCAACAAAACGCCCGTTATGTATTTTTCCGTGAATTGCCTTCCGATTTATCAGGCCCGATCGGTGCAATGGGCATCCCTCTGACAGCCGGCAGAAGTATCGCCATCGATCCCCTCTCAATCCCTCAGGGAGCACCGGTATTTCTGGCAACCACCTGGCCTAACACAAATAAACCGCTCAATCGCTTAATGGTGGCGCAAGATGTCGGTGGCGCCATCAAGGGCGGCATACGTGCCGACTTCTTCTGGGGATTCGGACATGAAGCCGGCAATCAGGCAGGCAAAATGAAGCAATCGGGAAAAATGTGGGTTTTGATGCCACGCGACTATACGGCACCTGCACTGACGCGACAATAAAAAAGCCTGCCGGACTTACCCGGCAGGCTTTCTGAGACGACTTTAAACTTTATTGACTCTTGCTTGCGCTTTCCAGTTTTTCTTCAATCGCTGCGGCAGGAATCATGCCGCCCACAATCGAGCCATCCGCAAAAACCAGTGTCGGCGTACCCGACACTTTATTCTCACGGCCTGATTTTACCAATACTTCCAAGGGCGTCTCGCAATCCTTACTCGATGGCGCAACTCCCCTGAGCATAAAATCATCCCATGCTTTTAATTGATTATCAGAACACCAGATTTTCTTAGAGACCTCCATGGAGCCGTTCAGTACCGGGTAAAGCAAGGTATAAATGGTAATATCCGTAACGTTGACCAGCTCCTTTTCCAACTGCTTGCAGTAAGGGCAATTAGGATCCGTAAAAACCGCCAATCGGCGTTTACCATTGCCTTTAACCGTTTTGATTGCAAATTCCAGCGGCAAGGAATCAAGCGGAACACGGCGCGCAGCCTTAATCTCCTGCAAACGCTCATTCGTCATGCTCACCCGGGTTTTAGTATCGATCACATGACCGAAGAAGAAATAATCCGCTTTATCATCGGTATAAAATATTTCATCGCCCACAACCACCTCATATAGCCCCAAATAAGGTGTTTTCTTCAAACTTTCAATGTTGTGACCGGCGAAATGCGGTTGAATGGCTTTTCTCAATGCTTCTTCATCTGCCCAGATAATCCCGGAAAAGAAACTTAATACCAAAATTGCAATGACCAGCTTCCAGCGCATAACCATGATGTCCCCAGTTTAAAAAAATTAATTCAGCGCGTATTGTATCAATCGATTTTTGATCAACGGCAAATGATTGGTGATCTCCAGCCCTAAATTTCGCAAACGGGCCAATGTCGGATTGGTGTTATTAAATAATTTTTGCAAGCCATCAGTCACCAATTCCATAGCCAGAATATCTTCCTTGCGAGCCAGCTCGTAACGCCGCAACAACATAAAATCACCACAATCTGTCTGCATCCCCCGCTTATTGATAACCGCCGCAAGCTCCCGCGTATCCCGCAACCCCAGATTGACACCCTGGCCGGCAAGCGGGTGGATGCCATGGGCTGCATCGCCGATCAGTACCAAACGTGGCTTAACCAATTTTTCCACATGCACAAAATTTAAAGGAAAACCCACGGGCGGCGTGATCAATTGCAATGCGCCCAGGGTATGGGAGGACGCTTCTTCCACTCGCTGGCATAGCTCCTCCGCAGGTAAGTTACGCAGCTCATCTGCCTGCCCTTCGCTGGTAGACCACACCATGGACACCCGCTTGTCCGGCAATGGCAGCAATGCCAGCACACCATCCCGCCTGAACCATTGATGGGCAATATTCCGGTGTGATAGTTCCGCACTGAAATTTGCCACCAAGCCAATCTGGTGATACGCATGACGTGACACATCGATTTCAGCCTGTTTACGCACCCAGGAATTCACCCCATCCGCGCCCACCACCAATGAAGCCTGAAGTTGACTACCATCCTCCAACTGCACTTCGACACAAGACTCCTGCCAGACAATCGCAGTACATTTCGCCGGGCAAAATATCTGTATATTCTCATTCGGGGATTTCAACACTTCCCAGACGGCTGTCTGCAATTGACGATTCTCAGCAATAAATGCCAGCTCCGGCAAACCAAGCTCATACGCGCTAAAATGAATATGCGCGCTATTATCATCGCCAAATACCGCCATCTCGTAGACCGGAGCCACACGAACAGACTCCATCAGTTGCCACACCCCCAGTCCTTGCAAGAAAGCCGCACTGCCAGGACTGATCGCATACACCCGGCTATCCCAACTCGCATCTCCCGGCAATGGCATGGATGCATGCGGCTCTATCAGCGCTATTTTCAAGCCGCTATCCTTCAGCGCAACCATCAGGCTTGCACCTACGAGTCCGCCGCCAATCACTATCATATCGAATTTCATAGGACTGATTATACAGTTGCTTTGTATCGGACGGGTAATACAAACTGCATCCACTGAGAACGCAAAGTTTTATCCATCATTCGATTCATCCGGTGATTTTTCATTTTTGCTAGACAACTTTTAATCACAAATCACCTGTTAAAAGTGCAAACGAACACATCCCAATCCCATGAAAACACGCATAAACCCTTGTCAATTCACATTTTTGATCTTGACAAGCCACCCCCTCAAAGGCAAAATGCTGCCTCTTGTGCCTATGCGCGTGGCGAATTAGCTCAGTGGTTAGAGCAGCGGAATCATAATCCGTTGGTCCCCAGTTCGAATCTGGGATTCGCTACCATTTAAAACAAAGGGCTGATCTATAAGATCAGCCCTTTGTTTTAAATGACTTTTCCGAACCTGAATGAAACCATATTTCACTTCATTTCCTGCGCTTCGATGCCGCTGGCCTTT
>ERZ1292625.1591-Hain-H41-01um-R1-1591-length-25891-cov-52_pt1 | contig 25891 bp, 29 predicted proteins | sample MGYA00564400_ERZ1292625 | MGnify/ENA primary metagenome ERZ1292625 (study PRJEB36523, sample SAMEA6512639) | groundwater metagenome | collected 2019-01-08 | study: AquaDiva: Metagenomics assemblies of 32 groundwater samples | reverse complement strand
TGGCGGCCAAACTTACCGGCTGGCGCATAGATATAAAATCAACAAAGGGCGAAGACCTGGAAGTGGCGGAGTAAAATATGCTATAATGGGTGTGTCTGCTATGGTTATTATAATTAATTTAAAAATATGAAAAATAAAATGTTACTTTTGGTTTTAGTTTCTTTGTTGGCTTTGCCCAATTTATCATTTGCTGAAACAAAAAAAGAAACTATAAAAGACGAGATAGAAGCTAAGAGAGAATCAATAAAAAATTCGGTTGAAGAAAGAAGGCAAAACGCCGTAGATAAAATAAAAGAGAGGGTGGATCAGTTTGTTCAAAATGTGGCCAATAGATATGAAGCGGCCATAAGCAGACTAGAAAAATTGGCGGATAGAATAGATTCTAGAATAGCTAAAATGGAAGCAGATAAAATTGATGTGACAAAAGCTAAAGAATTAATGGTTAAGGCTAAAGCCAAAATTGAAATTGCTAAAACCAGTATTAACGGCATTACTACTACCATAAGTACCAATGCCACCACTACTGCTTTAATGAAAGAAGAATTTAAGATTATAAAAACTCAAGTTGAAAAAGCCAAAGAAGATATTAAAACAGCTCACGCAGTATTGGTTGATGTTGTTAAAAATCTCAAACCGGGACAAAATAAATTGGAAACTGAAAATTAAAATTATAAATTAAAAAATAAAAATATGGACACATTCAATCCAAATCAAATGCCTCCAATGTCGGCAACGCTCGAAAAAAAATCAATGGGACCGCTGATCGCCGTCATCATAATTTTGGCCCTCATAATAATTGGCGGTTTGTATTTTCTTAAAACCAGATCATCCCAGCCAATTTATATCCCATCACCCGCTAATGACACAATAACCGAATCACTAAACACCCAGAGCACATCCGATAGTTTAAATTCGATAGAAGCCGACCTTAACGCCACTGATTTAAATAACCTTGATCAGGGCGCCGCCGCCATTGAGGCAACATTGCAATAACTAAAATTTTTGCTAAACTGCCTTCGTGCCATACGAAGTTAAAATAAAAAAACTGCCAAAGTCGGAAGTAGAGCTGGAAGTATCATTGTCAGCCGAATTTTTGACATTTGCCCGCAAAAAAGCGGTCAGTATGTTTTGTAATTCTTTGGATATTGCCGGATTTAGAAAGGGCCACATTCCCGAGAATATTGTGGTTGAAAAAGTAGGGGAAGGTAAAATTTTGGAAGAAGCTGTTGATATTTTGCTTAAAGAGCACTTTTATAAAATTATAGAGCAGGAAAAATTAGATATTATAGGCCAACCCAAAATTTCAATAACCAAATTGGCTTTGGGAAATCCCGTTGAATTTAAGGCAGTTTTTGCGGTGATGCCCATGTTTGAATTACCAGATTACCGAGCGTTAGCAAAATCCAGCATAATTTCAGTGAAGTTGGACAAAAAAGATTTGGAGGCTAGCGAAAAAGAAATAGAGGACATTTTGCTTCAAATAAGAAAAAATAAGGCCCATATTGATTTTCATAAAAATAATCCTGAAGAAAAAGGGCATGATCACCAAAAATTAGACCTAGAAAAAGAAGAAAATTTACCGGAGCTCGATGATGAGTTTGCCAAAACCGCTGGAAATTTTAAAAACCTGGATGAGCTTAAACAAAAAGTTAAAGAAAACATAATATCAGAAAAGAAAATAAGAAATATTGAAAAAAAGAGAGCTCTGATTATGGAAGAGCTTGTTAAAAATACAAAAATAGATTTGCCTGAAATTTTAATAGAAAGTGAAACTGAAAAATCTTTGGCTCAAATGAAAGACGATATAACCCGAACAGGATTAAAATTTGAAGATTATTTGGTGCAAGTTAAAAAAAGTGAGGAAGATCTAAAAAAAGATTTAAAAGAAAGTTCAGAAAAGAAAGCAAAAATACAACTTATATTTAATAAAATTGCTGAGACCGAAAAGCTAGAGCCAAACAAAGAAATTTTGGAACAAGAGGTAAAACATTTGAAGGAACACTATGGAGCCTCCGACTTGTCCCGCGAAGCTTTAGCGAAGTGGGAAGCAAACGCCCGCATTTATGTCGCTACTATTCTCCTCAACTCTGAAGTTTTGAGGCTTTTGGAAAATTCCTAAGGTGCCACCTTAGGAAAATTTTGAAATGGCAACAATAGCCGCCGTCTCTGCTCTCAATATTAATTTTCCCAAAGAATATATTTTAGCGTTTGCATTTTTAAATATTTCCAATTCTTTTTCTGACCACCCACCTTCGGGCCCGATAAAAACAGAAAATGAATTATGATTTATGAAGTATGAATTATGCAAAGGAGAACCAGAAGGATCAAAAATAACTGTATCTTTACCATAATTCATAATTCCTGATTCAAGATTCATTATTTCCCCTATCTCCGGCACATCCGCCCTTCCACACTGCTCGCTTGCTTCTATTGCTATTTTTTTTGCTCTTTCAAGATTAAAACTTTTTTTCTCACTGCGTTCGGAAATAATAGGAATTATTTTATAAACACCGAGTTCTGTTGCCTTTTCCACCACCCACTCCATTTTGTCTTTTTTTATAAGTGATTGATAAAGTGTAATTTTTTTATCAGGCACAATTCCTTTTCTTTCAGAAACCAATCTCACTTCTGCCTCCCTATTATTCATTTTTTCAATAACAGAGTCATATTCATTGCCACTGCCATCAAAAAGTATGACTTCACTGCCGATATTGTACCTAAAAACATCTCGCCATTGATGAATAAGTTTTTCATCTTTTATTGTTGTCTTTGTGTGTTCAATTACGAAATTTACAAAAAATCTATGCAGTCTCATAAAAGTATGCTAATATGTTTTATATGAAAAAACAAGAACAAAATTCAATATTGGTGCCTACGGTGATTGAAAAAACACACAATGGCGAGAGGGCTTATGATATTTATTCGCGTCTTTTGAAAGACAGGATTATATTTTTGGGTGGCCAAATTGAAGACACCATGGCAAATTTGATTATAGCTCAGCTACTTTTTCTGCAATCAGAAGATTCAAAAAAAGAAATCTCCCTTTATATAAATTCTCCCGGCGGTTCAGTCACTTCTACTTTGGCCATTGTTGATACTATGAAATTTATAAAACCAGAAGTTTCCACTTTTTGTGTTGGTATTGCTGCGAGTGGTGCCGCTTTAGTACTTTCTTCCGGAACAAAAGGCAAAAGATTTATTCTAAAAAATGCCGAGGTTATGATTCATCAGCCAATTGGTGGAGCCGAGGGCCAAGCGACAGACATTGCCATCACCGCCAAACATATTTTGAAAACCAGAGAAAACCTAAACAAAATGCTGGCTGAAAATACAGGTCAAACTCTTGCCAAAATAGATGCCGATGTTGAACGCGATTTCTTCATGACGGCCGACGAAGCTAAAAAATACGGCATTGTGGACAAAATTTTATAATTTTGTATACTATGAGTATTAGTATTAAATTATAGTGATTTCGTTAATTTTCTTATGTTTTCAGCAAATTTAAACAAAAAAAATCAGAAAAATAGGTTCAAAAAAGACGGGATTGCTCCATAGTATATGTCATTAAAAATAGCGATGCTCTTTGCTGGTTTTGCCGCTCTGGTTGGTGTTGGATTCGGTTACTTCCTGCGCTGGATTATTTCTTTGGGACAGCGAGGCTCGGTGGAACTTCGTATTAAGCAAATGGAACTCCATGCCAGAGAAGAAGCTAAAAAAATAGCGGAAGAAGCCACCACCAAGGCCGAAGAAACAGCCAAAGAAAAAAGGGAAGAATTCAAAGAAAGAGAGGAAAAAATTCAAAAGACAGAAGATCGCCTCATTAAAAAAGAGGAGTTTTTGGATAAAAGACAAGTTGATATAGACAAAGAAATTGAACAGGTAAAAGAAAAAGTTGTTGAGATAAAAAACATAAGAGAAAAAGCTGAAAATCTGGAAAAAGAAAGATACGAAGAACTGCAAAAAATTTCAAAATTAACAGAAGAAGAAGCTAAAGATTCTTTGATCTTGGAAATAGAAAAAAAGTTTGAAGAAGACATAACCACCAGATTGCAAAAACTGGAAAATAGCGGGACTGAAAAAATTGAAACAAGAGCCAAAGAAATACTAACTTCTTCAATTCAGAGATTGGCTAATTCTGTTTCTTCCGAAGTTTTTTCTACCACCGTTGTTATTCCTTCCGATGAAATAAAAGGCAAAATTATAGGCAAAGAAGGCAGAAATATAAAAGCTTTTGAAAGAGTTTCGGGAGTGGAGGTAATTGTTGATGACACGCCGGGACTTATTACTCTGTCTTCATACGATTCAGTTCGCCGACAAGTGGCCCGAGTAGCTTTGGAAAATCTGATTCAGGATGGCCGAATTCAGCCGGCCAAAATTGAAGAAATGGTTGAAAAAGCCAAGCAGGAAATAAATAAAATAATAAAAGAAAAAGGTGAAGCGGCTGTTTATGAGTGTGGTGTTTTCAATCTTGATTCAAGAATTGTTTCTATTTTGGGCCGATTGCATTTTAGAACTTCTTACGGCCAAAATGTTTTACAGCATTCAATTGAAATGTCCCATATTGCCGGTATGCTGGCAACAGAAATAGGCGCCAATGTGGCAATCGCTAAAGCTGGTGCCCTACTTCACGACATAGGCAAAGCGGTTGACCATGAAATCGCCGGTACTCATGTAGAAATCGGTCGAAGGATTTTACAAAAATTCGGCGCTGACGAAAAAATAATTCGCGCTATGGAAGCCCATCATGGCGAATATCCTTATTCTTCGTTAGAATCCTGCATCATTCAGGCGGCAGACGCTATTTCTGGCGCCAGACCCGGTGCCAGGCGTGATAGTGTAGAAAATTATTTGAAACGACTGGGCGAGCTCGAAGCCATTGCCACTTCTCAAAATGGCGTGGAAAAGGCCTACGCTTTGCAAGCTGGTCGTGAAATTAGAATATTTGTCACCCCATCAGAAGTGAACGATTTACAAGCTAAAGAAATGGCTCGCGACATAGCCGTCCGCATAGAAAACGAACTCAAATATCCTGGTGAAATTAAGGTTGTTGTCATCCGCGAATCTAGAACTATAGAGTTTGCTCGTTAATCTCACCCTTTTCGACCCCACCCCGTTTCGCTAAAGCGAAACTGCCCCTCACCTTGCGAAGGTGAGGGGAGAAATAAAACCAAAACACAAATTGCATAAAAAATAATGATATGGTAGCCTTCTGCTTAGAAGGAGGCTCCATGAAAGAAGCTCAAAAAGCACAAATTCTCAAAGAAGCCCAGGAAGTATTTTTCGAAGCCATGCTCGATGGGTATTGCGGAGAGCGCAAACACTCGACCAAAACTTCAACTCCCGATGGTCGGAAGGTTATCACTTTCGTCAAAGGAGATTTCACGGTCATTGATGAGTACAGGGTCACACCCCACTCTGACAAGTCAGCTGGGACAACTTCGATCCTTTTCAAGGGCGATTTGGTTTGGTGGATGTCGTATGGAGGTCATTACCTCAAATATACCATTCCTCTCTTGAAAGCGATCATGAAAGCAAATTACGAGAGAGGGGTGTTCAACGGAGGACGTGGACCCGAAAACGTTCGGTGTAAAGACGTTAATTTGATGAATGTTGTTTATGATGCAACAGAATACACGAATGTTGGAACTGGGGATTTTTCCCTATTCAAGGGACGCGAAGAGATATTCGATTTGACCTTTAGCAGATCACTTGGCTTTCACATATACTTCGGCATGAGTATGCTCTAGCCGTTCCCGCCGCCACCTCAGACGTGGCGGTTTGCTTTTTTGTTTGGTTCCCTTCTCTTGTTGTAAGAGAAGGGTTAGGGATGAGTTATTTCAATTCATATTCTTTATTTTCCTCCGGATAAACCGCATCAATATCCAAATAATCGCGGATGCGTTGGATGAGAAAGAGGGAAGATTTTGGTTCGCCCATTATGACAAATACTTTTGAGGGAGCGACTTTTTCAACGAATTCTAAAAGATGTTCACTATCTTTATGTGACGAATAACCTGTAATATTTTCTATTGTGGCTCTGACTTTTACTTTGTCCGCCGTAGCTTTAGCGAAGGAGGATTCTTTTTTCCATATCTCCACCTCCCTTGCCCCGTCCTGAATCTTCCTCCCCATCGTTCCCACCGCCTGATAGCCAACTAAGATAATCGTCGCGTTTAGATCAGGCAAATAATTTAATTCGTGATTTACTATTCTACCTCCTTCAGACATACCCGAACCAGCTAAAATTATTTTGGCACTTTTTATTTTGTCTATTTCTTCTGACTCGTCTCTTGTTTTTATAATTTTTAAACCAGGAAAATTAAAAATATCGTCCCCTTCTTTTATTTCTTCTTTAACCGACTTTTTAAAATCTTTTTTATATTTTTTATAAATATCAGTCACTTTTTCAGCTAAAGGTGAGTCTAAAAATACCGGCACCTGAGGAATTTCTTTATCTTCAATCATATTATTTAATTCATAGAGCAAAACTTGAGTTCTTTCTATTGAAAAAGCTGGTATCACTATAGTTCCATCTTTTTTTATTCCTCCTAATATTGCTTCTTTTAATTTATTTCTTCTTTCTTCTTTGCTTTCATGATTTCTATCTCCATAAACACTCTCCATCACCAAATAGTCAACATTTTTAGGGATATCAGTGTTTGGCAAAAGTGGCGATGGTGAATTGCCCAAATCCCCCGTAAAAGCTATTTTCGTAGAGCCGCAAGAAACATTACAAATAGCCGAACCTAATATATGCCCCGCGTCTTGCATTTCTAAATTACAATTTTTAAAAAATTCTATTTTTTGTCCATAATTTTTGCCCTCCCAAAGCAAGAAAGTATTTTTTATATCTTCTTCTTCAAAAAGAATTTTATTTGGATGTTTTGCCTGCATTACTTTCAAAGCATCTTCCAACATAGGCCGAGCCAGTTCCATTGTTTCTTGGGTAGAAATTATCTTACCCCTAAACCCATCTCTTACTAACTTAGGCACTCGCCCTATATGATCCATATGAGCATGAGTGATTAAAAGAAAATCTATATCTGCTGGATCATACTTAAGATCTTCAAAATTTTTATCCTCATTATTTTTTGCTCCCTGAAAAAGCCCGCAATCTACTAAAATTTTATGATTATTAAATTCAAGCATTATGTTTGCCCCCGTTGTTGAACCGACCCCACCACAAAAAATTAATTTAGAATTTTGCATTATGTTCTTTTAAATAACCATAAAAACAACCCACCACTGCCCCCAAAAAGTCCATTATTAAATCCATCATTGTATCGTACGGATAAGTCACTTTTTGCAGCAAAGCTTCACCTAAAATAAATTCAAAAACTTCCCATGACACTGCCACAAACATTGTGCCAAATATAGAAATTAGAAAAAATTTTGTTAAACTCTTATTTTGAGAATTAAAAAAACCAGAATAAAAATAAAGCCATATAAAAAATAAAGAGAGAGAAGCGCCAGCAATAAAATGAACCGGAGAGTCAAATTCATAAACAGACCAGTAGAGGTGATAAACAGTAGCAACACGGTGAAGCACTCCGACCACCATAAATAAAATAAATATTTCTACAAAAAGAGGTTTTTTAAGCATTGATTTATTATAACAAAAAACACCGCATTTGGCAGATGTTTTTTGTAGGATTGCTTGAAATAATTTCCTAATTAAAAAATATTAGGTGGGTGGCCTCGATTTCAACTTTATGTTGAAAAAAGTTAGCCTCCCTGAATATATGTAGTTAGAAAATATCCAAGCAACCCTGTTTATATTATACTCTTACTCTAATATCCCGTCCAAGTTTACATCATACAAAATTTGTTCTTGAATTAAACGGTAATCTACAAGCTCTTCTGATTTAAACCAATGCTTTATTTCTGCTTCAGATTCCTTAGCTGAACCGGAAGCATGTATCAAATTTCTCACTGCCCGGTCGTCGGTGTCAGCCATAATGTAGGAATCTAAAACGAAATCCCCTCTTATTGTTCCCACATCTGAACTTCTTGGCTCTGTGCCGCCTACAATTTTGCGAACCAATTCAGTAGAATGCGCCCCCTGCCAAACCATAGCCACTACTGGTCCAGAAGTCAGATATTTTTTTAGTTTTTCCAAAATGACAGCAGTAATTTCAAAAGGGTCCTCAGTTTTCAATATTTCTCCTTTTTCTTTTGCATTTTTTATTCTCTTTTCTCCCGTAATCCTCCGCCACTCCGGGTCAAGAGTGTAGTGCTTCTCAATATGTTCTTCCGTCGGCACACACATTTTCATAGCCACCAATTTCAAACCCAATTTTTCAAATCGGCCTATAATTTCACCGATAAGTGTCCTTTGCACTCCGTCTGGTTTTATAATAACGAGAGTTCTTTCTTGTTTTGGATGATTCATAAATAAAAATTATAATTTTGTTAAAACTTCAATACCATTTTTGGTCACTGCCACCGTATGTTCAAAATGAGCCGAAAGAGATTTGTCACGAGTAATAAAAGTGTAACTATTACTCAGCCTCTTAATATCCCGACTACCGAGAGAAAACATTGGCTCTATGGCGATAACTAATCCTTCTTTAAGCTGGGGGCCTTCGCCTCGCTTAGCCTTATTGGGCACGAACGGTTCTTCATGCACACTATAGCCCACCCCATGACCAGAAAGTCCTTCTATAATACCAAATTTATATTTCATAGCCACCTGCATAATAGCATCTCCTATATCTCCAATGTGACCATGAAGTTGCATTGCTTTAATTCCCCTGTCTAAAGCTTCTCTAGTCGCTTGAATAAGGGTTTGAGCTTCTTTGCTTATCTTCCCCACTGGCATAGTTACAGACATATCTGTAATTAAATTATTAAAAGTTAAACCCATATCAAGAGAAACAATATCGCCTTCAAACAAAATTCTTTCATTGCCGTCATTCGGAATGCCATGAACGATTTCCTCGTTTATGGAAACACAAAGAGCTGCTGGGTAAGGTTTTTTGGCGTCTGGCGATTGATAGCCCAAAAAAGAAGCCGTGCATCCCGCTTCGTCTATCAATTGTTCGGCGTAAGAATTGAGTTCATCGGTCTTAACTCCCGGTTTAACTTTTTTAGCCACCTCTTTCAAAATCCTTGCGTGAATTTTTCCGCCTTCTCTCATTATAGCTATCTCTTCTTCTGTTTTATAACGAATCATAGCTGTATTTTTTCCATTATTTCTTGGTGTACCTCTTCAATCGTCTGTTCGCCGTTTATGGAAATGAATTTGTAGTAGGGATTATTTTTGAAATATTCAATGGCTGGAGCAACATTTTTATGATACCAATCCAATCTCTTTTTTATTTCTTCATCCGTATCATCGCTCCTACCTCTGTTTTTGAGCAATCTTGTTGCCCATTCATCTGAAACTTCTATCGAAACAACAAACGGATTTTGTCTCTTATAAAATTTAATGGCTGAATCCAAAATCGGCGCCTCCTTGGGTTGTCTAGAAAGCCCATCCAAAAAAATGTGTTCATCGCCAGTTATATTTTCCATCATAAGCCCAGTCCAAACCCATATAGGCAAAAACTCCGGCAATAATTCTCCTCTATCTACTATTTTTTTTATTTCCTTGGCAGTAAAAGAATCACCCTCGGCAAGTTCTCTAAATTTCTGGCCAGTTTCTATATAAATAATTTTTCTTTCAGGATCTTTTTGTTTAAGAATTTCCTGTAAAAGTTTAGCCTGTGTCCCTTTGCCCGATCCCGACGGTCCAAAAAATATAAATGTTTGTGGTTGCATAAAAAAAGTATTATGGGTTAAGTATTATGTATTAAGGATAAACGAAAAGAGTATTTTTTACCATACCCCATAATACTTACTACATAATACATCCCTAGTATTCCCTCGCGGAGATTTGGGCGTCTACCTTTTTTATGAGATCAATGACGACGGAGACAACGATGAGCAAGCTGGTACCCCCTATAGCCACAGCAGATATGTCAGTGAAATATTTTACAATAAGAGGTAAAACAGCAATAGCGCCAAGAAAAAGAGCCCCAACCATTGTTAAACGAAAAAGAGTTTTACCTATATAAGAAGAAGTGGAAACACCGGGACGAACACCGGGAATAAAGGCGCCACTTCTTTGCAAATTTTTGGAAATTGAATCAGGATCGAAAGTAATAGCGGTATAAAAATAAGTAAAAATAAAAACCAATAAAAAGTAAGCCACCCCATAAAATAACTGATTTGATAAAAGAGAAAGTATAAAAGCGGAAACTTTTTGAACAATAGTAACATTAACATTAACCAAAAATTTCATTATCATTTGGGGAAAAAGTAAAATAGAAAGAGCAAATATGATTGGGATAACTCCAGCCTGATTTACTCTAAGGGGCAAATAAGTTGAGACCCCGCCATAAACTTTATTGCCCCTAACTTGTTTGGCATAAGTAATCGGTATTGGTCGCTCGGCTTCTGTAATAACAACCACACCCCAAATAACAACAGCGGCGGCAACTATGAAACCGATGTAAGCTGGCAATTGTGAAGGATCAAAAGTAAATAAAAGTTGACCCACACTGCCCGGCAAAACAGAAACGATACCGGCAAAAATGATAAGAGAAACACCATTGCCCACCCCAAATTCAGTTATGAGTTCACCGAGCCACATCAATAAAAGCGAGCCAGCACTAATAACAATTAAATTTGTCACCAAATCAAAAGTGCCGAGTTTGGCCAAAATTCCTTGATTTTGAAGCAGGGTAATAAAGGCAAAACCCTGCACCAAAGCCAAAGGCACGGTCAGTAATCTTGAATATTGGGCAAATTTCTTGCGACCGGCATCTCCCTCTTCCTGATACATGGCCTTAAGTTTTGGAAACATTACGGTCAAGAGCTGCATAATGATAGAGGCGGTAATATAGGGAGAAACGCCGAGCATAATAATAGAAAGATTTGAGAGTCCGCCACCGGAAAATATGTTGAGCAAACCAAAAAAGTCATTGCCCGTTAAAAATTGTTCAAGACGAAGAGTGTCAATGCCGGGAATCGGTATAACTGCCATCATACGAAATAAAACCAAAACAGAAAGAGTGAAGAGGATTCTGTTTCTTAAAATCCTGTCTCCTAACACTAATTTTATTTTGTGAACAATATTAGCCATTTAAAATTTTTATTTTAGGAAGTTTTCCGTTTCTGGTTTTTATGAGGCCTTTTTCTAAAAGAGTTTTGGTATTAATTTCTTCCCCCTCTTTAAAATATTCTTTCACCTGAGAAATATTTATGGCCAAAGGTTTTTCAAATCTGGATTTTAAGAAGTTTTTTCCTCGCCCACGCAATTTTGGTAGCCTTTTTATTATATCACGCATTTCAGGCCTTTTTTTTCGGCCGGCTCGAGCGTTTTGACCCTTAGTGCCACGGCCCGAGGTTTTACCACGAGTGCCGCCCCGACCAACTTGTTTAGCTTTTCTATTGGATTTATTCTTTTTTAAATTATGAAATTGCATATTTTTTTAATTGCAATAATGCTTTAATGGTGGCTCGAGCAATGTTTAATTTGTTTTTAGATCGAGAAAGAATTTTGGAAGAAACTTCTTTTATACCGGCCAATTCCAAAACCACTCTGGCAGCACTTCCGGCAACCACCCCCTTGCCCGGAGCCGGCATTATGATAATTCTGGCGCTAGAATATTTGGCCTCCACCGGATGAGCAATTGAATTTTTATCGGTTAAAGAAATTTTGATCATACTTTTTTTGGCAGCTCGCATAGCTTTATCAATTGCTATGGGTGTGTCTCCGGCTTTGCCTATACCTACTCCCACTTTTCCCCTCTTATCGCCCATAACCACAGCAATGCTAAAACTGAACCGACGGCCACCGGCTACCACGCGAGTAACTCTTCTGACACTTATAATTTTGTTATCAAATTCTTGTCTCACCCTTTCCGGTCGGCGAGAAGGTCGGCGTTCGTTTTTGTGTCTTTCTTCTTTTTTTATTATTTTTTCCTCTTGATTTATCATCTTACTTTAATTAAAATTTAAGACCGGCTTCTCGGGCACTCTCTGCCAAAGTCGCCACTTTACCTGTATAAATATAGCCACCCCGGTCAAAAACCACCTTGACTATTTTTTTGGCTTTAGCTTTTGTGGCTAAGTCAGCCCCAACCACTTTGGCGTTCTGGCCTATAGCTGAAGCCAAAGTATTTCCTTTAATATCATCAATAAGCTGAGCGGTAATATATTTGTTTGACCTAAAAACAGAGAGGCGCGGCTTTTTACTTGTGCCAAAAATTTTAGCTCTGATACGCTTTCTTCTTCTGTCTCTTTGTTCTTTTTTTATTTTTGTATCCATGATTATAAATTTCCAATTTTCAATTTAAAATTTTCAATTAAACGCTCTTTTTACCTTGTTTTCTCCTTATAATTTCATCAAAATATCTAAAACCTTTGCCTTTGTATGGTTCTGGTTTTTTCAAAGCTCTTACTTTGGCACTAAAACTACCAACCAACTCTTTATCAATACCCAATATGGTCAAAAGATTTTTTTCGGCCTTAACACTCAATCCTTCTGGAATTATAACCTCTACGGGATGGGAAAAACCCAGAGCCAAAACAAGTTTATTGCCACTTACTTGGGATTTAAATCCCACCCCTTCCAAAATAAGTTTCTTTTCAAAACCGTCGTTTACTCCCTTTATCATATTATTTATATGAGAAGCGTAGGTACCCCACAAAGCTTTAGTTTGTTTATTTTCCTTAGGAACAGAGAGGGTTACATTTTTGCCGTCTATAACAATTGAAATATCCAGGCGGAAACTTCTTTCCAAAGAGCCTTTTGGGCCTTTAACAGAAACCGCACCAGAATTTATAGAAACTTCTGTTTTTTCAGGTATCACTATTACTTTTTTACCTATTCTACTCATTACCAAATATTAAATAAAAATTCTCCTCCTAAATTATTTTTCTTGGCGTCTGCATCAGCCATAATACCTTTTGGTGTTGAAAAAACTGACATACCAAATCCTCGACGAAATCTTTTTATGTTTTTAGCGCTTTCATACAATCGTCTGGATGGTTTTGAAATTCTATTTACTCCAGAAACAACCGGCTGGCCCTCTTTTGTATAAAGCAAAGTTATATCCAAATATTTTGCATCGCCTTTACTTTTTTGGCTGACAACTCCGAGATAACCTTTAGCCGAAAGCAATTCGGCTATAGCTAGTTTCATTTTTGAAAAAGGCACTGAAATGCTTTCTTTGCCCACATTTCCCGCATTTTTAATTCTTATTATAAAATCTCCTATTGGGTCGCTTACCATGATGATTTTTTTACTCCTGGAATTCTGCCTTCATTTGCAAGCTCCCTAAAACAAATCCTGCAAAGACCGAAATCCCCCATATAAGCCCGACCACGGCCACACTTAAAACATCGGTTGGTAGCCCGAGTGCTAAATTTGGCTTTTTTAAGGGATCTTGCTATGACTGAAGTTTTTGCCATATTCCAATTAAACTATTAAAAAGCCCCCTAGGGCTTCCTTAAAGCTAACAAATTTGAGCAAAAGAGTCAAATTTTGTTGAAAAATTACTGATTAAGTAGGCGTGTTATTTCAATTATTTCTTTATCGCAATTGGGACTATTGATGGTTTTAGTTTGGTTTTGCCAATAAACATCTAGACTAATGGAACGGTCGTCAGGCCGTTTTGCACAATCTTTATCCATAAGCTGTTTGATTATATCTTCGATTTTGGTGATAGTTTCATCCTTAATATTGGAAGTTGTTGTAATAGCAGGAACCGGTTTGTATGAACTACCTTCTTGTTTATAAGAAGTTTGTTGATTTTCTATCTTTCCGGATTTGTAAAGCGTTATTTTAGTTCCAACTCCAGGAGGATCAGAATGACCCAGACCATAGGGACTAAAAGATAATTCTAAAAGTTTCTGTTGCTGGCCTAATTTTAAACTTTGAATAATGGATTCAATAACATCAGTATAGGTATTCTTCGGAGAGCCGGAATTATAGCTGAATTCAAACATAAAATGGTCTTTTTGGACTAGTACATTATAAAGGAACAGACCAGACCCAAAATCAACACGATCATATTTTTCTCCGGCTATAATGAGTTGGCCAGAAACCATATCTTTTGAATAAAATTTTGGCTCAGAAAATTGAGGCCAGGAGTAAATAACTATTTTTAACCATTTACCAATTTCCCCCTCTTTGGCAGAATTTTGCTTAAGATCAAGCTGGGCAAGATTTTTATTTTTCGCAGCTGTTTCTTTTATTGACCAGTCTGATGGATATCTAAATTCATATTTTTCTGTAGTGTAAGTTTTGAATTTTTCCAAACCGCTATTTTGAGATTTTTTTAAAAAAATTACAAAACCAAAAACTATCAAACAAATTAGAATCAAAACGATAATCAATATTTGATACATACTTATTTCTTTAAACACAGAGATTTATTTTACCTTGAAATCAGCTATTTTTCTAGCTATTGTTTTTGATACTCTCTTATCCAAGACGCTTGGTAGTATCTTATTTACATTTAGTTCGCTCTTTTTCAAAAAACCAGCCAATGTTTCCGCTACTGCAATTTTTATTTCATCGGTTATCACTTTAATTTTATTGTCTAACACTCCCCTAAACAAGCCCGGGAAAGCCAAAACATTGTTTATTTGATTTGAAAAATCGCTTCGGCCGGTGCCAACAATATAAGCCCCGGCCCTTTTGGCGATATCAGGCATAATTTCCGGAACCGGATTAGCCATAGCAAAAATGATTGGCTTATTTGCCATCAATTTTACAAACTCCGGTTTTAATATATTCGGAGCGCTCACACCTATAAAAACATCGGCTCCCTTTAACGCTTCCCCTAAATCTCCAGCAATATTTTTGGGGTTAGTTATTTTGAGCATTTTTATTTTTTCTTTATTTAAATCAGTTCGGTTTTTGGAAACAATAGCTTTTGAATCGACTAGAATAATATTTTTGATTCCGTATTTAACAAGCAATTTTGTTGTTGCCATACCAGCCGCACCAGCACCACAAATAACTACTTTAATATTTTCTTTTTTCTTTTTGACCAATTTCAGACTATTTATTAGAGCTGCCAAAACTACAATAGCTGTGCCATGTTGGTCATCATGAAAAACCGGAATATCTAATTCTTTTATCAATCTTTCTTCTATTTCAAAACATCTTGGAGAAGAAATGTCTTCTAGATTTATGCCACCAAACGTTGGCGCAATCGCCTTCACTGTTTTTATAATTTCCTCTGTATCTTGAGTTGAAAGAACGATTGGGTAGGCATCAACATTGCCAAATTCTTTAAAAAGCAAGGCTTTGCCCTCCATGACAGGCAAGGCACCGTAAGGTCCTATATTGCCAAGCCCCAGCACCGCCGAACCATCTGAAACCACCGCGATGGTATTGCCTTTAATTGAGTAACTGTAGGCTTTAGAAGAATCTCCAGCCAAAAGCAATGATACCACCGCCACACCCGGCGTATAAGCCACACTCAAATCATCTCTGTTTTTAAGGGGCGGAAATTTGCTTTTGATTTCAATCTTGCCCCCAAATTTCAAATGCCTTTTTAATGATTCCTTTTTGTAGTCCATGATATTTTTATTTCTTTATATATTATATGCTAGGTTATTACAAAGTTTTTGCAACTTTGATAAAAGCCTAATTTCGTGCAAGAATAATTGAGTCCGAAGGAAGGTTGCCGGAGCGGTTAACGGAACGGTTTGCTAAACCGTGGCCTCCTTAAAAGGGGCCCGTGGGTTCGAATCCCACACCTTCCGCCTTTAGACTTTTTTATCGGAAGACCCGAAGGCCTTTATTTAGAGCCAGTTCTTTAGCGTCCCTAAAACCTCAAAATTTCGAATAACAAAGGGATTCGAACTTTTAATTATTTTTATTAATCTATGGTTACAATCTTCTTTGTCACTTTTATCTTTGATTTAAAGCAACTCATGAGTTCGCGTTTTTCTTCGTTAGCTCCTTCCCTTAATACATACTTCGCGTAATCTTTCAGATTGATGTCTTGATAATCGGACTGCTTGTCTTTCATACCAAGTACCCCGCGGTTAAATTTATTGTAACGCTTCAGTTCATCTTCAAATCTATGCTTGATTCCGGTTTCGTTAAGGTCAAGCTGATCCATAAGTTTTATAAATTGTTCGGTCAGCTCTTCTTCCCGAAGATATGGATTTTTGCAGTGACGGTCTTTTGATCTGCCACAACCATAGTATATGTATTTGGCAGTTGTGCCGTCTTTGAGCTGCTTGTATTTTTCTTCAGCTGATATACCCGATCCACAAAGGCCACAGACCATGAGTTTGGTGAAGGCAAATTCATGTGATTGGCGAACAATGTTGTCTCGCTTCAGTTGCTCCTGAACTTTATCAAACAGCTCTTTGGTTATAATCGGCTCATGCTTGCCTTGGTACCAGTTATTGCTTTTTCTTGGGAATTCAAAAATGCCGTAATAAAAGTGATTTTGAAGTGTGCGGTATATATTCGAGAGAGCCAAGTTTTTGTTGCCGACAGTTTTGAAATTAATATCAAATTTGAGCCACTGGTGGATCTTCCTGCCGCTCCATTTTTCGTAAGCCATCTTTTCAAACATTTTCTTTATTATAGGAGCTCTTTCAGGATCGATGATTACCTGACACTTTTTGTCCAAGAGTTTCTGGGTTAAATATCCTGTGGGCGGCACTGTTGGCCATAATCCCATCTCTACTCGAGTTCTTAAGCCGCGCCGCACATTTATTCCTCGGTTGTCATTTTCAAGTTTTGCCTGACCCCCGAGAATGGTCAGAAGAAATTTCTCATTAGGATTGTTTGAAAATCTTTGGCTAAACGTTTGTATTTGGTGAAGTTTACCGGCATCCATCAAATCTACTACTCTTCCTAAATCTCCAGCATTCCTGCTTATTCGATCTGTTGCCCAAGTTAGTATCCCGTTGTATTTGCCAGCTCTTATCTCTTCAATTATTTCATTAAACACCGGTCTCTGGCCGGTTTCTTTGGCCGAGTGACTTTCTCTTTTCATTGCTACAACTTCCAACCCCTCCCGATCCGCTAGCTGAAGCATCTCCTTTATTTGGCTATCTATACTCAAAACCTGGCGTTCCTCGGATTCGGTTGATTTCCTGGCGTACAGGCAAAATTTAACCTTTGTGGGGACTTGTATTTGTGCCAGAGTCCCTGCTGGCATTTGTATGGTATTCATACCTAAGGAATGACGCTGATCCCACAAGGAGTCCAGAGCGTCCCGAGAGCTAACTGTTGACAACTAAATCTCCCTAAAGCCTTCCAAAATATGGCTAAAAGTGGAAAGTTTTCCCCAAATCAATTATTCAATGCTGATTTGTTGTAGTACAATTTTAACATGTACGATGCATGTTTTGGAAATAAAAGGATTGGTATAACACAAAGACGTTATCTTGGTTCTAAAACAAGACTTCTCTCTTTTATAGACAGCATTCTTGAAAAGGAAAAAATAGAATTTGATTCCTTTGCTGATATTTTTGCTGGAACCGCTACTGTTGCAAATCATTTTCACAATCGCTCCAAAATTATCGTTAATGATATTTTGGATTCTAACTCACATGTTTACACTGCTTTTTTTGGTAAAGATAAGATACGAGAGGAAAAGTTAAAAGAGCGATTGAAGCACTATAACGACATCGATATTAAAAAGTATGCTGAAAACTATTTTTCAAAGAACTTCTCGAATACTTATTTTGACGCAGAAAATGCTAAAAAAATAGGGTTGATTAGAGATGATATCGAGAAATTATTTGAAAAGAAAATAATTACAAATAGAGAAAAATCTTACCTACTAACATCTTTGATTTATGCGCTAGACAAGATTGCCAACACTGTTGGGCACTATGATGCATATAGAAAAATTGATATACCAGACAAGAAACTTTTTTTATTGCCTCTTAATATAGAGAATTCTTCATATCCCGTCGAAATTTACAAAGATGACGCAAATGAATTGGTTAAAAGAATAAAAGCGGACGTTGTATATATTGATCCACCGTATAATTCAAGGCAATACTCAGATGCTTATCATCTACTTGAAAATATTGCCACCTGGAAAAAAGAAAAGGTTTTTGGCGTTGCCAAGAAGATTGATCGTTCTCACATAAAGAGTAAATATAATATGAAATCAGCCGGTGTCGCTTTTGGTGATTTGATAGATAACATAAAAGCAAAATACATCCTTGTTTCTTATAATGACATGGGGACTTCCGGTAACGCGAGATCACAGTCGCGTATTAGCGATCACGAAATTTTATCAGCATTAAAACGGCGCGGAGAAGTAAGGATCTTTGAAAAAGATTTTAGACAATTTACAACTGGTAAATCAAACAAAGATGACCTAAAGGAACGTATATTTTTATGTAAAGTTAACATCATATCAAAATCCAACAAAGCTGTAATTGCTTCAAAAAACAACCCTGTTCAAAGTGGCTTTGTAAAATCACCTCTAAATTACACTGGTGGAAAACATAAACTTCTGCCACAAATAACAAAATTATTTCCAAATTATATAAAGACTTTTTATGATGTGTTCTCTGGTGGAGCGAATGTTGGAATCAATGCCATAGCGAAAAATATTATTTGTCTTGAGAAAAATCGTCATGTTGTAAACCTGTTGAAATTAATTCAAGATAAAAATTTTGAAGATCTAAACCAAAAGGTGATCGACATTATTGATCAGTTTGGTCTAAGTCAGAGTTATATAAAGGGTTATAGCCATTACGCTGCTGATAGTTCATCAGGTTTAGGACAATACAATAAGGACGCCTTTTTAAGACTTCGTAGCGAATTTAATCAAGAAAAAACAAGAATCGATTTGTTGTTGGTGCTTGTTTTATATTCTTTTAATAATCAAATCAGGTTTAATTCGAATGGTGATTTTAATTTGCCAGTCGGTAAACGAGATTATAATGGTAGCTCAAGAAAAAATGTTGCTGCCTTCAATCAGGTTTCAAACGAAAAGAAGATAGTTTTTAGAAGTTGTGACTTTCGTGATATTGAAAAAATGCCATTAGTAAAAGATGATTTTGTATATCTGGACCCACCTTACTTGCTTGGCCTTGCTAGCTATAACGAAATGGGCGGATGGACAGAAAAAGATGAAATGGATTTGTATGCCCTCCTAAACAGATTAAACACGAAAGGGATTAGATTTGCTATCTCGAATGTTTTAGAACATAAAGGTGATATTAACGAAATAATGAAAGAATGGGCTAAAAAATATAGTTATAATGTCCACAAACTAGACTACAATTACAAAAACTCAAATTATCACTCCACCGCAAAAGACAACAAGACTGAAGAGGTGCTTATTACAAATTATTGATTTTATGGCATAATAAGGCCATGTTGAAAGCGTGGTCAATTACGACAACTGTTAGAAATCCAGAGCGCCTCCGTGATTTTTTGATTGCACTGAAACCGCTCGAAAATAAGCCCTGGGGTAAAGATAGCCAAGAGAAGTATCAGAAACTTTTGATTAAAAATCGTTTGTACGGTTTTGGCAGTACCCAATTTTATAATGGATTAACTGCCGATATTATAAATATTATTAATGACACGGATAGTGAGATTAGTGATGAGATAATTAATGAAATTCTCCGGTTGAAAAATTACACTGACTTTGCAATGCGCGGTCGCCAGTCGTTAAACCCTCTTACAAAGTTCGGTTTTGCAATTATTGATGATGGAATTTTGAAAATAACCGAACTTGGAAAAAAACTTATCGCAAGCGAAAAAGATGCTGGTGATGTTTTCTTAAAATCATTTATCAAATGGCAGATACCCAATCCGGCCAATGATGATTTTGATGATAGCGGTGATTATAAGATTGTGCCGTTTGTAGCTACTCTAAAACTAATAAGTGAAGTAAATAAACTTGAAACTGAACGAGGGGAAAAAGCTAAAGGACTCAGCAAAAGAGAGTTTTCGCTTTTTGCACCATCCTTAGTTAAATATACCGAGATTGAAAATTATGCAAGAAAAATAATCGAGTTTCGTGATTTGCAGAAAGATAAGACAAAACAAGAACGCAAAGAAATACGAGATAATTACCGCCAACAGTTTGCGATCGAATTTTTGAGAACAAGTGAGCAGGAGAAAATTAAAAAGCTTCTTACAAACTTGCAGGATTATGGTGATAATGCGATCAGGTATTTCCGTCTAACAAAGTTTATTCGTATTCGCGGCAACGGTTTTTACATCGATTTAGAGCCAAATCGTTATACGGAAATCGAGGCATTATTTGAAAGTGAATTTTATAAACCAAAACATTTTACTGACAGGAATGAATATTTAGCTTATATGTCTGATGACAATCTACCTGTTTTACCTTGGCAGACAAGAACCAAGCTATTAGAAATTGCTAATAATGTCTATGGCAATGTAGTAGAGTTGCAAAATAACCTTGGCCTAACTATTGAAAGTAAGAAAGATGTGTCTGGCATGTCTGAAGGTGATATAGAATCTTATATCCACAATCTACGAGCAATACGCAAAGATTTACAGGAAAAGGATAACCATATAAAATCTCAACCCGTATCATCGATTAATCAATACATCGAACAGTTAGAAAAAATTTTTAGTTTAGAAAATCGGGCTTTAATGCTTGAGTATCTTTCAACGATGGGGTTGCATGCTTTAAACGATGCAAAAGAGATAAAACCAAATTATCCAGTTGGCGATGATAACGAACCAACATCAACTGCCCCTGGTGGTATGGCCGATATTGAGTGTTTTTATAACGATTTCAATATGATTTGTGAAGTTACAATGTTGAGTGGTCGTGACCAATGGTTTAATGAGGGACAACCAGTTATGCGACATTTGCGTAATTTTGAAAATTTACACGATAATGCCTACTGTATTTTTATAGCACCAACAATTCACACCGATAGCGCCGAAACTTTCCATGTTGCTAACACGATTGGCTACAAGGGTAGTAAACAAAAAATTGCACCTCTTACGATAGGACAATTTATTGAATTACTAAAGACTCTCAAACAGGTACGTGAAGCGAACAGGCAATTTACGCGCAACAACTTGAGAAGTTTAGTAAATGATATAGCTGAAAGCGCCAATAATATCAGTAACTCTGATGAATGGGTTGCTAACACACAGAATATCATCGATTCTTGGTCTAATAGTTTGGTTCAATTAGACAGATCCTAGATATCCAAAAAGCGAGCAAGGAAATCGGTAATGGGTAATATGTCATCTGATTAAATAATGGAAAATGATAGTAAAAAAGAATTCCCAGGTAGTCTGGAGGATATCTCGCCAAGACATTTAATTGATGAAAATAACAAAAATGACCTGCAAAGTTTTTTCTTAATTCTTGGTCTTATTTTCAACGATCTGAAAGGACTAATATTTTTCCAAAAATTCATTGAGAATAATTATAGAAAGCCAAACATAAACGAAGTATCTGTACACGCAGGAGAATACGGTGGTTTAATGGCTCAAGCAGATAAATTACTTATAGCAACAGTTGGAGAATTTTTTAAATTCATTGAAGAAAATAAGGCTGTATTAAATAGCCTGTCTTTTCTGTTGCTTCTTAAGAAAACTAGTAACCGAGATTATAAAAATAAGTGGTATGATCTCGTAAAATCAAGTGATGGGTCCACTATTCTATCAAAAATTGCTAGGGTTAGATCAAACATAACATTTCATTATGATAATTCAATGGAAGAATTGAGAAGAGGTTTTATTGATAGCTTCTTTTTAAAGGAAAAAGATTTAACTCAACATAAACGCGCTTATTATTCTCTAGGGAACGATATGGAAAATACTCGTATATATTATTCAGACGCAGCTACACAAAGTTATATAAACTCTCTTCTTGGTATAGAGGGCAGAGAAAAAATAAGGTACGCCGTAAACGACATGAATCACACAATCCAGTGGCTATTACGGATATATTTAGACAGCATCAAAAAACAACTTAAAACCAGCTATTTTAGAGGCAAAAAATAAAGCAAAAAACTCCCATCTCTGGAAGTTCTTTGCGGGAATAGCAAGCTACTTTGAAGGGAGAAAAGATTTCGTCGCTTGTCTCACACTTCGTTCGCTTCCCGACTCTCAATTATGCTTCTGTTATGCTCAGCCGAGCTCTTGGTATATCCTTAAACCAGTACGTTGCTTTTTACCGCACCTTCTGCCTTTCGACAAATCCACCGCACAAGGCGGATGACGGTCTTATTACAACCCCCGTTCCAAGCAAAAGCTTGAAAATACCAACTCTCGCTATTCCGCTATTATTCTATCAAACTCATCACCACGGCACCACTTTTAACATCGGCCAAATTTGTGTCCATTTTTCTACTTTTTTATTATAAATATCTTCTGTAATTTTCTTTTTGTTCGGTCTGACCACCAGTTGCATAAGATCATCTATTCCGTAAGGAGCATAAATTTTTAAATCGTCATTTTCCATTCTTACCCCAACAGAAGTCGCAGTAGTTGGAAATTGAGATACAGCATCTTCTACGGAAAGAAAAGGATCAATTGGAAATCCAAAATGTTTTTCGTACCAAAGATGAACTCTGGCCTGATTTCTTATTTCTACCGGAATCTCTCCAAATATTTTCTTGCCTTTCTTTATAAATTTATCTTCCGCTTCGTATGAAATATCAGAATCATCAAAATACACCAAATCATAATCACTAACTCCATGATTTAAATCATATCTATGTTTATGATTCCAAATTGTCTGAGCAAGGCAACCGGCCGCCAAATACCAATTCTTCATTTCCAAAGAAGGAGCTTTATTAAGTATCTCTTTTATCACCTCATTCTGGAGCAAAATTTCTTTGAAATATTCCATTGCCCAGAATATATCAGTTTGAATTTACTTAAACAAGGATTAGTTTAAATTAGGGTTAAAAAATTAAACAGATTCTATCCAAGCGGTTTGTATACTTCGAGCGCGGGATTGTAAATATTCAACAACTTTTTCTTTTCCAAATTGTCCTGATAATTTTTTGAGAAGCTCGGCTATGTCACTTCGCAATTTATCCATTCTTTGATTCACAACTTGCTTATCTTCCGGATTAGAATCTCCAACACTGGCCGCAATTCTTCCCTTATCAAGTATTTCCTCGGCGGCCAGTAGACATCCTAATATGGAAAATTGTACAAATTCATCTTGAGTAGCCGGATCATTACTTGCTTCTATAAATTGATCCGCAGAATCACAAATTAAAAACATTTTTTGGTATGAATTCATATTTTTTAAATTATCTGGCACCTCTTCTAAGTCTAAATGCTGCCGTATCAGCTTTATCAATCATCCGGTCTATATTTTTTCGGAGTTCTTTCATCTTTTCTTGTGCTCTTAAGGCCATGGCAGAATCTTTACTACCCCCAATTGCTCCAATTAAAGATTTACGAGTATCTTCCGTAATTTTTCTCAATTCTCTATCATTTATCAAACTCAAATCGTCAAAGGAAGTGGTCAATCTATTAAAAGAAGTTGCCACCTCGCCCAAATCCAGTTTTGATCCTTGAAAAGTATTTTCCAGATTTCTTGTCGCAGTTCTAAATTTACTTATGGTGCCGGGTGATACAACTTCCGCCTCTCTATCCATTCTGCTTAGTCTTCCATTTACACGACTGAGTGATTCTGTAAAATCAAGACCTTTTCTTTTGAGAGACCAGTCAATTTCTATTCCTTTTTCTTGAGAGACATCCTTTTTTTCTTCTGCTTCCGGTTTTTCAGTTTGATCTTCAATCTTTGGCTCAGAGACTATTTCTTCTGGTTTTGGTTCTTCTGCCGGTTCCAAATTTGGAACAATCTCTTCAGTTTTTTCTTCAATTTGAATTTCAGATGGAATTTCCACGGCTGGCTCAACGGGCTCCGTGGCTTTTTCTTCAGAAGGAGGCATGCCTAAAGAAGCTCTTATTTCCTCCAAACGGACTGCATCGGCCCTTTCTCTTTCTTCTTTTGCAGAAATGTCTTCTGAGGTTTCCACGGGAAGGATATATTGAGGCACTTGTATTTCTTCAGGTTTTTTTAAATTTTCCTGATTCTCCTGTGGCGGTATAGTATTTGATCTTTCTATTCCCATAGTATTTTTATCCTTAATTTTTCGAAGCTTGTTCGTAAGCTTCCCAAAACGGAGAAACAGTCTCTTTGAGTTCAACTAATTTTCTCAAGTAGGGATTGTTTGTGGGGTTGTCTTGAATTACTGTATATCTATCCAAAAGCTCATTTATAGATTCTGTGGTAGGAATAGTTGTAATAATTCTGGTATCAACCAAAGCTCTATTGTATTCACTATCCAAAGGTAGTTGATCAGAGGCGGTATAATAATGAGTCATTTTTTTAAGATCATCTGCCAGTTCTGCTTGCATTGCCATGCTTCTTGCTAGATTTACGGCTTCTTCTGTATTTCCGCTTGTCATACAACTCAAAAATTTCTGACTCATCACCGATAGTTCATCTTTATTCTCCAGCATACTTTGAATTATCTCTTTCACTTTTTCTCTAACAGCAAAAACCATTTGGTTTTCCCGTTCCATCTCGCTTAATTCCGGCCTACTCGAAGCTTCTTGTTGCGGAGCTTGATTATTGATTGATTCCGTTCCCATATTTTTTATTTAAAGATAATAATTTCAAAGTTACTTATTATGATAATTCTACCTAAAATTTACATAAATTAAAAGCCGTCTGTTTTTTGTTTATTTTTCTTGACAGATGTAGTATAATGCTGGTTCTAATATTAACATAATTTAAACGATTATGCTTGAAAAATATTTGCAGGATATAGGATTAAATGATAAGGAAGCGACAGTCTATCTTTCCCTTTTATCAGTTGAGCACGCTTCTGTTTTGGATCTGGCTAAAAAGACTAAAATAAAAAGACCGACTGTTTATGTAGTTTTAGAATCTCTCTCTAAGAAAGGCCTGGTAAGCGAAACAACGATCGGCAAAAAGACTCATTACCAAGCTGAATCACCTGAAAGATTGGAAACCTTTGTAGAAAGACAAAAGCTTGTCTTAGAAGAATCTCAAAAAATTTTGAAAGATATTATCCCTCAAATTAAAAGTGTTCAGAGAGAGTCCGGTGAAAAACCAATAGTTAAATATTTTGAAGGTAGAGAAGGTATCATAAGTATGTTAGAGGAACTTTTTGCTGGAATTAATGAGGAAGGCGGCGAAACATATCTTCTTTATCCAAAAGATCAATTGGATGATTTATTCACAGAAAAAGAAAGAGAAAAATATCGTTCCATTCGCATAAAGAGAAATATAAAATCAAAAGTACTTTATACTTCAGAAAAAGGAGAAAAACCATCGGACGACACGGGAGACAGGATTAAGATTGATGGAGGTAAATACCCAATAAGCTGTGATATCTCAATTTATGAAGATAGAGTTCGAATTAGTATTTTAGGTAAAAAAATGTCAGGAATTTTTATAAGAAATAAAGACTTGGCAGACACCCTTAAGAGTCTCTTCAATCTTGCTTTTGATAAACTAAAAGGAAATTAAATAAAATAGTGAACCCCTCGACCTCCAAATGGAAGCCGAGGGGTTTTGCGATCCCCGTTTTGCTCAGATGAGCTCACGGAGACGATCTACCGAAGGAACGTGAGCTGATTTCCTTTCCTGGTTGTGGTCATAACGGCCACCCAGAATTGGTGTCAGCCGAGTTGTTTGTCAGGCATACAGGAAATGCTCCTTGTCGCAGTTCAGCCCACTCGTCAGAGATGACGGACGTTTGGTCAATGCCACTTCCTTGCTCCTATGGAGTCGCAAGGAAGTGGCACCGCCGACTAGTCCTCCATAGGTTCACCTCCTTAAAGTGACCCCCAGATACCTTTGAAGTAGGACAGTTATAATTAGTTTTTAGCAAAAATTTA
>ERZ1292625.1590-Hain-H41-01um-R1-1590-length-25927-cov-5_pt1 | contig 25927 bp, 30 predicted proteins | sample MGYA00564400_ERZ1292625 | MGnify/ENA primary metagenome ERZ1292625 (study PRJEB36523, sample SAMEA6512639) | groundwater metagenome | collected 2019-01-08 | study: AquaDiva: Metagenomics assemblies of 32 groundwater samples | reverse complement strand
TCAGCACACCCATATTTTACTCTTGAGTGCCGGATTTCTACGGAGAATACAACGACCCCTTGACAAAAACATAAATTGGTTATTAAGTTAATTAAGGTGGTTAAATTATTGAAACTTAGTTTTTCAATTTGTATCTTCTTTGTTTTGTTGTTGTTAGTTTTTCCAAGCGGTGCTAGAGCTCAAACTGTACTATTTCAGGATGATTTCAACGACGGTGACGCTTCTGATTGGTCAGTTCGGAGGAATACATGCTCCAGCAACTGGCAGGTCAATAACTTCTCTTATGGAATCGCAATTAACAGTTCTTGCATCACCGAGTCAGTTCCTTCTACTTTAATTATTCCCCAGGGAATTGACTATAGTTTCGAAGTTGATATGACTACAGCTCAAAGTGCAAGTATGGATCGTAATTTTGTATTCAAGTATATGGATAGTTCTAATTGGTATGGAATACATACTTACGGCAATAATTTATATTTACACAAGGTCGTTGGTGGGCGAGAGTATTTTTTAACAAACTGGCGTACTAGTTATCCTTTTCAAGCAAATCAAAATTATCATTTTGAAATCCAAGTAACCGGTTCTGAATATAGGATTTATATTAACAGTGTTTTGCATGCGATTGTCCCGGAATCTGGTATAACCTTTTCGAATTCTTCTGCGGGATTGCAGGCCAGCTCGGGCGGAACGCCAAATTCAATAGTCTGGTTTGATAACGTAGTAGTGAGAGAGTTGCCGGCGGCAACGCCAAGCCCGTCACCTACCCCAAGTCCGACCCCATCACCAACACCTTCTCCTACACCAACCCCTACTCCCCTTCCATATCTTAATGTACCTGATATCAAACAATATTCTTTGCCTTGGGCAGGTCTTGTATATGACACCGCAACCAACTGGTCAACTAACCCAACTATTGAAAGGTGGGGTTGTGCATTGACATCGGCTTCTATGATTCTTAATTATTACAGCCGCAATATTAATCCCGGAGAATTAAACAATTGGCTTAATTCTCAATCAGATGGATATATAAGAAATGGGCTTCTTAATTGGCTCGCAATTTCCAGATATTCAAAACAAACTTCAAATTTTGTAGTTCCGTCTCTTGAATACAAAAGATTGTCGCCAACAAATAATAATTTAATTGATGAACTTGATTCAGGTAGACCAGCCATCCTTGGTGAGCCAGGTCACTTTGTAGTTGCAAAAGGTCAAACCCCAACTTCATTCGCAATCAACGATCCTGGGTTTGGTGATAGGACAACTCTTGCTTCTTACGGCAACAGTTTCGATTCAATCGGAAGCTTTATTCCAAGCTTCACAGATCTATCTTATATTATGCTTACAGCTGACCCAGACATTAACGTCTCAGTTAAGGATCCAGATGGTAATTTGATTCTTGGCTATTACTTTGTTGAAAATCCATTGGTTGATGCAGTAAATCAAACATCAACAAACGGATCACCAGTTGGAATATTCATGTATCCCAAACCTGAAAATGGAAACTATGAAGTAAGTATTTCTGGACCATCTACAACCTACCAACTCGAATCACTGCTTTACGACGTAAACGGCAATGTTGAAACATCAACAATAAAAGGAATATTGACAGACAGTGAAGTTGACAAAATAAATGTAACCATAGGAAATCAAAATGTGGCTACTCCGGTTATCACAGCCCAAACCACAATCAAGGATTTGGATGATGCATATAACCAAGGGCTCATCGCCAAAAAAGGAATCTACCAATTACTTAGGGAGATGCTCGTACTCTACTCCAAGTTTAAGGATACAAAAGCACCTATTGCTAAAAAATTATTACAACACGCATTAATTATGACTAAATCTTTCACTCCCGGCTTTATAAAATCTGAGGGATCGCAAGTAATTCAAGCTGATTTGAATTTCTTAATAAGTTTATAGATTAGTAAACCAGCTACTACAGGGACAGAAACATAGAAGAAATATAGAAAGGGTTTAGACTGCACGTCACTGCCTACAAACCAAGAATGGATAGCGATCAAGAAAAACACCAAGTAATTTAAGTAGTGAAATTTTTTCCAATTTTTTCTAAGCCAAGGTTGGGTTCTTAGTAAGCCTGCAGCTACTGCAATTGTAATTAACCAGAAGCTTACTCTGCCAAAAGTATAAAAAAGTTCTAAATTAGTTTTACAAAGAATACAAAAATCAGTAAAAACATAGAATGGGTCAATTGTCCCTTTTAGCTTCCAATTAAATAAAACAGCCAAAAGTGGGTGTGTCAAAACCAAAAGGTATGTAAAAATCCCCTCAACAACATGGAATTTAAAGACCCAAGCTCCCAATTTCTCTATAAGCTTACTCATGTTTGAACCAATAACAACTTGGCTAAATATTAAGCTGAAAGCCACGAGACCTGTTACTCTTTGAAAAAAATTAATTGCAATTGTTGGATTTTTTAGAAGTTCAAATGAAAAACCCTTAAGTATTGTAATTGGACCAATCGCTAAAACCAAAATCCAAATGATAAAAAAAAGAACTTTCTTCACAAATTCATTGTACAAGAAATAATTCTAAAAAGAAAATTTACATTTTCTATTTGTGGATCCGGTTGGTTTCGAACCAACGACCTCACCGATGTGAACGGTGCGCTCTGCCACTGAGCTACGAATCCATATTTTGATTTTATCATATTGACACATTTCTTAAAAAACTATATACAATTCTCATGGGCGTAGAACATAATCTAAAAATAAAACCAAAGTTTTTTACTCTTGATTCAAACCGAACTCCTGTTGTATTAGATGGTAGGCATACTGCCGTAGTAATCGTTGATGCTGACCAAGTGAACGAGTGTTTCGAACGAGCTTCGGAAAAAATTAGACTTGACGATTTCGATTATGTTTTAGTCAATGCTACTGGAGGTTGGTTCACTTATTACAAACTTGCTAAGCTGCAAAATTATCAAGGTCAACCAATTGAAATAGAGGTTCATAGACCTGCTGAAGGTTATGGAGCTATTGTTAAAAAAGGAATACCAGATTTTATTAAGAATAATCCGGATGCAGATATCTTGGTCATTGATGATATAGAAGATACTGGTGGGGTGCTAGCCAATATTATGGAGGGTTTTACAAATGCAGTAGCACTTGTCGCCGTTAGGAAAAGAGATGTACCAAATAGAATACAAGCGAATGGCCAGATTGAGTCTATTATTGAGATCCCTAACAAATATTGGGCATTCGGGCTTGGAATGAACGCAGACACCGAAGGAGACGGATGGCAAAAGAATTTTGGCAGAGACTTCCCCTGTTTAATGGTCAAGCTTTAAGCGCCAGCCACTTCTTAAGCTTCAGTAGGGCTTTTTTGCGCATTGAATATTTATTCTTTTCTTTCATTTCCATTTGACCAAATGTTTTTACTGAACCATCTGGGATAAAAATCGGATCCCAACCAAAACCTTTGTCTCCTTTTGGTTTATCTGTGATTTTGCCCTTAACTCTTCCAATAAAAACATGTTCTTTACCTTTCCTATCCATATATACAACCGTTGCTTGACCAATAGCAGTCTTGTCTTTTCTATTTTTTAAAAGTAGAATCAGGCCTTCGTTGCCCAAACTTTTTAAAAACCCATCTATGTACGTCCCTGGAAGATTGCTTAATGATTTGAAGAAAAACGAAAAATCTTCAACGAAAAGTGGTTTTTTAAGTTTCGCATAATATGCTTTTGCCTTTTTAACCGCTACTTCGACCGGATCAAGTGATTGAATCTCGTCTATCTCAAGATTGGTACCTTTGACATCAATACCTAAAATTTCTTTTGCCTCAAGAAGTTTTCCTTTATTACCTGTTGCAAAAACAAGATTTGCCATCTATAAATGTACTGTATCAGAAAATGTCAAAAAATCTAGATATGCTTCGTGCAGATTACCTGGAATTAAGGGACTCAGAACTCGGTAAAAAACGTATAAAATCTTTCCTCAAAGGTAGAGAAGATAATCTAGAAGAATACTTCGCCCCTTGGTACAAACTGAGTAAAGAGGCAAGATTTGTATATCCAAGTCAAGGGTTACTAACTACACCTTATGATTACCTCGACTATACCTCTTTTCAGATGTTACCCCAAGAATCACTGGTCTATACACTTAGGCTTAGAAGATTCTTTTTGGAAATGTATAACCACCCTTATCGAATGGAATTTCTACATCAAGCAAACCTGCAAAGCTTCGACCCTGTCCCTGAGGCAGAGTGTGTAGTAATAGAAAAGGCGGTGAGGTCCGGGCTAGCACTTTCAATAGGTGATCTTGGAGCAAGTATTACTGGTACCCTAAAGGAAAGAGTAAGCCGGACAGAAAGGTACGCGTCCGGTCCATTTGTGAAATTGGGGAAACAAGCTAGAACCTACTTTGTAGGATCTTCCTCACTTGACGTTTGGAATAGCGCAGCAGCAATTTCAACTATGGCAGCTTGTCACTGCCTTTGTGGCATACCCCGTAATGGGCTTTTATTTGATGTAAAAAGGCAGGCAGATGTTGCAAAAGAGACATTTGATTGGATAGATATGATTGCAGAAGAAGTTCTAGGAAAGAGATCGGACAGAAAAACTATAGTTCAGTATTGGAAAAATAATGTCATGGGAACACTCGAGGCGTCTCCAGACAAAGCTCTAGTAAGAGCAAAGGCACTATACGAGTCGGGTGTAAGAACTTTTAGGGTATACTCGCCAGAGCCCGGATCTGGAACTGTAGATACAATTATTGCATTAAGAAAAAAATATGGTGATTCAATCGAAATATTTGCGGGCCAGATTGTCGATGTAAAACAGGCTAGGCGAGCCGAAGAAGCTGGTGCTGACGGAATATTTGTTGGCATAGGCGGCGGGGGAAGGTGTATAACAGGCATCAGGAGCGGCTCATTAGTCGATTGGCCAGAGCTAGTATGGAAACTTCGTGGTGAAATTAAGATTCCAGTAATCGTCGAGGGAGGGGCGACTGATCATGTAGCTGTGAGCCTGCTCCTTGGAGCATCGGGTATAAGTGTCTCTAGAGCTGTTGCGGGCGGAACAATAGAGTCTCCCGGTGGAGCTCTTTTTTGCGTTAGCAAAGATGGAAAGCTATTTAAGCCTTATGGCGGTGAGGCTTCGGCAAGAACAAAATTTTTAGACCTAAAATTGCTTCCTTTTGATACTCCATCTTTTGTCGAAGGAGAAACCACAAAGGCGCAAATGAGCTATATTAAACACGCAGCTCCAACATTAACATATAATTTGCATCTTATGTTTGAAGATGCCGTCCTTGCTTTGGTATTTAGGGGCGCTCAGGATATTTACGAACTGCATAAAATAAATCCTTCTCCTATAAGGAGAAATACTAGCGCTGGGGACTTTCAAAGAAACAGCCACTAGACACCTCGTTTTCTAGATTGCATAATAAATAATGCTCTCCCGTTTGGGTTCATTTTTTTTGGATATTTTACAAGTTGTAGTTTTTGCGGTGGCTATATTTCTTTTTGTCTACCTCCTCATCCTGCAGCCACATAAGATAAAGGGTCACTCGATGGATCCAAATTTTGAGGATGGTGAATTTCTCCTAACAGATAAAGTAAGTTACAGGTTTGGCCTACCAGAACGAGGCGATGTGATTGTTTTTAAAGCCCCACCAAATGACCAAGAGGAATTTATTAAAAGAATAATCGGAATTCCAGGTGACATTGTCATGATTAAAAACCAACACGTTTATGTAAATGGAAAGCTTACCGACGAAACTTCCTATCTTGACCCGTCTGTGCCCACCGATCCAGGCAATACGCTAATAGAAGGTAAAGAACTAACAGTCCCTGAGGGACAATATATGGTAATGGGAGACAATAGACCACATTCATTTGACGGAAGAAATTTTGGTTTTATCGCAAAAAGTAAAATCACTGGAAAAGCCTGGGTTTCATACTGGCCGCCAAGTAGAGCCGGGGTAATTGAGCACAAGGTATATATCTTTAAACAGTAATTCCTTTGTAAATTTTTTGTAGGGTATCTTCTGTTTCTTCGAGAGATCCCTTAAGAATAATCGTAACTCGGGTCTCACGTCTTGATCTCATTAGCTTAACCTGTGTCAAACCGTTACTCGAACTCTTAGATAGCGAGGATTGCATATCATCTGTCATTTTATCTATTTCCTCAGAAACAATGTGTATCTCGTTAGTATGGCTCTTTGGTTTTGGAGCCTGGTTTGATTTGGCTTTCATTCGCCTGGCTAATTCTTCAGCTCTTCTGACTGAACCTGATTCACGAAGAATTATTTTATATGCCTCAACCATCAAAGAAACGTCGTCAATCGCAGCCAGGGCTCTCGCATGACCCTCTGAGATAAGGCCAGACAGAAGTCCATCCTTGAGTGCATCTGGTAGAGTCAAAAGCCTCATTGAATTTGAAACATAGGCTACTGACTTTCCTATCCTCACCGCTACCTCTGAGGTAGTAAGACCAAACTCGGCCATAAGTCTCTCAAAACCCTTAGCACGGTCGAGTGGATTAAGATCAACTCTCTGAACATTTTCGACCAAGGCCATCTCAAGCATCCCCTTGGGAGTTGTCTCACGAATCACCGCTGGAACGTGTGTAAGGCCAGCCAATCTTGAGGCTCTCCAGCGCCTTTCACCAGCAATAATTTGAAGTCCCGCTGGAGTACTAGCGATAACTAATGGCTCCAAAACACCATGCTCTTTAATTGAATCTACTAAGTCTACTAAACTTTCTGGTGTAATTACGCCACGGGGCTGAAGAGGATTTGTTTGAAGTTCATTAACAGCGACTTGAATTATTTGATCTGCCATATTTAGCTAACAATAGTAATTAATTTTTTCCCTAGTTTTTTAATAAATTTGACTGTTCCAGCAACCTTAGAATACAAAGTAAAATCTCTTGAAACTCGTGTACCCTTACCAGGTCTAACTTTGGTTCCCAGCTGTCGAATTAAAACTTCACCAGCTCTTACTTTTTGACCTGTTGCAACTTTAGCACCCAACCTTTTACCTGATGGCCTCTTGTGCTGTCTTGCTTTACCTGCTGCTTTATGTGTAGACATTTTTTAAAAATTGATAACTACTGAATAATAATTGTTATTTTCACGGATGTCAATAGATCAAAAAGATATGTTAAATGATCTTTTGAACTAGAAGTCTTGTCATTACAGCTCTAAATCCTGTGTGTTTTCTATATCTACTTTTAGCCTTATATTTTCTGACGTGGATTTTTTCACCTTTCTCTTCGTCCTTTAAAACTTTAAATGAAACTTTGGCGCCTTTAACGGTAGGCTTGCCTATTTTGGCTTTACCTTCAGAGACAACAAGCAAAACTTCAGCCTCAATCTTTTTTGGATCAGCAACTTTGTCAACCAAAACTTCTTCGCCTTCTGCGACTTTGTATTGATGCCCCTGAATTCTAACAACTGCGTATTTCACAAGATGTATTATATCACGCCTGGCGTTTTGCGCCAAGAACCATTCCCAGGGCAGTCATAGTAGCCACAAAAGATGATCCACCGGCTGAAACCAATGGGAGCGGAATTCCAGTGATTGGAAACAGGCCCATATTCATACCAATGTGAATCAAAATTTGGGCAAAAAGACTGAGGAAAACTCCACTAACAAAAGCCCTGGCCACAGGGCTTCTTGCATTAGAAATTATTTTTTGGATGCTATAGAGAATGAAAAATAGAGCAAAAAGTACTAAAAAAGCACCTACAAAACCTAGCTCTTCTGACACACTCGCAAAAATAAAATCTGTTTGGCGCTCGGGAAGAAATGAAAGCTGTGTTTGAACCCCTTTTCCTAGTCCCCTACCCCACAGCTCCCCCGAACCCACCGAAATCATTGACTGAATTGAATTGTACCCAGCCCCAGACGGATCACGGCCTGGAAAAAGAAAAGATTCAACTCGTGAACGCTGGTAAGGGGCAAGAAAAAAGATAAAAGCCGGGAAAATCAAAATCAAAAAGAGTGCAATAAAAAGAAGTGCTTTTTTATCTATCTCAGTAGCAATTAAAACACCGATGTAGCCCACAACAGTAAGAACCGCAACTCCAAGCGATGGTTGGACAAGAATAAGTAAAGCGGGAATAGCTAATAAAACTAGAGAATAAATAATCTTCTTTTTACTAAACTTTCCGCCTACTAAATAGTTTGCAAAAAATAAAAGCAAAAAAGATCTCACAAGTTCACTGGGCTGAATTGTTACTCCTCCAATTGGGATCCAACGAATAACTCCACGAGTTACTTGTCCGATTATTAACGGAATAAGTAGAAAAATAATACTTGCAACATATAAATGTTTTGAAAAATAGGAAAGTGTCTCTAAGTTAATTCTGCTAAAAATAAAAAAACAAATTACACCTATGAAAATATAAATAAAATATAATGGGAAAAGAGTTGGCGCAACAGAAAAAAGTACAATAATTGATAAAAGAATTAGAAAAGCTATAGCTAGTCGCATCTTTTTACATTAAACTCACCCTTTTTAATAGAAGTGGCTAATGCCTTTTTCTTTATCTCTTCTTCAAACTCTTTGGGCCAAGAAGGAAGAATTATTTCAACTTTTTCATCCAACCTAGTTCCTAATTCTTTTCTGGCATCCTGAATCGACCTCATAATCTCCCTTGCTTCACCTTCGGCTTTAAGAATCGGAGTAATTTCTGTATCGAGTTCAATTTTTTCACCTTTTTTAATCTCTTTTACATTTAATTCATCTTGCAAAAGAATATTAAGCTCATCTGAAAAAGTGAAATTTGTAGTCAGCGATGCCAATGGCTGTCTAACTGGAATTTGCTTTTCCTTGCGAATAGCGTGGGCCTTTTCCACAATTCCTCGTACCAACTTCATATTCTCTAAAGTTTGGGCCGTGCCCCGCGTAGCCTTGGCGGAGTGGGGCCAATCGACCAAATGAACAGATTCTTTTTTGGTTAAATTCTTATAAATCTCATCAGCAATAAATGGTGTAAACGGTGCAAGAAGCTTACAAAGTGTTGTTAAGACATCATAGGTAGTTTGATAGAATGAACTATCTTTTCTACCCCTACTTCTTCTAATGTACCAAGTAGAAAAATTAGTAACAAATTCTTTTAACTTTTCTATTGGAGAAACTGTGTCATATTTTTCAAGAGCATCAGTAACTTCAAGAGATGTTTTTTCTAAAAGCGTTGTAACCCATTTATCCAAAATGTTTTTTGATTCTGTTTGTGACTTAGAAGGTTTCCAGCCATCCAAGTTTGAGTATGTCACAAAGTAATTGTATGTATTCCACAAAGTTAAAAGAGAACTTTTAATTTGATTTCTGTATTGCTCCTCAGAAATAAGAATGTCTTCACCTTTCATAATTGGCGAACCCATCAGATAAAGCCTGAGAGCATCTCCGCCATATTTTTGCAGCATTTCTTTTGGATCTGGGTAGTTTCCATAGTTTTTGCTCATCTTTCTTCCATCAGTCCCTAAAATAACACCTTCAACTACAACATTTTTAAACGCTGGAGATTTGTAAAGTGCCGCTGCAATTACATGTAGAACATAAAACCACGCCCTAATTTGCCCTGTGTACTCAGCTATAAAGTCTGGGGGGAAAAAGTCTGAGAGCTCAACACCTTTCTCAAACGGAAAATGTCTTTCTGCAAATGAGGCCGACCCTGCTTCAATCCAGCTATCTAATACTTCAGATACTCTCTTTACTCTTTTACCACACTTTTTACAAGTAATTCCTACTTCATCTATCTCTGGCTTATGTAAGTCCTCTACCTTCTTACCAGATGCTTCTTCCAACTCCTTAATCGAACCCGGAACAAATCTTTCTCCACATTCACATTCCCAAACTGGAACTGGCGACCCCCAATACCTACTCCGTGATATGCACCAATCAGGTGCTGACTCCATGCTTTTTGCGAAACGTCCGTATTTAAAATGTTTTGGAAACCAATTTATTTCTTTATTGGTTTTCTCCATTAGTGGTTTTAGTTTCTGTACATCAACATACCAGGCATCTTGTGGAGCATAAAAAAGCCTTGCGTGGCACCTCCAGCAGGTTGGGACCGTATGTGTATGATTTTCTTCTTTATACATTAGCCCTCTCTTTTCAAGGTCTTCGTTTACCAATTCATTAGCGTCTAAATAAAACATTCCAGCACCTATTGGAGATTTTTCAGTAATCATTCCTTCATCATCAACATGCTGCACTATTTGAATATTTTCTTTCTGCATAGCAGCAAGGTCTTCTTCACCATAAACGGCAATTGTTACCACCCCGGTTCCCTCCTCAGCTGTAACAAAGTCTCCAGGAATAACAATAAATGCTTTTTTGCCAGGATTTATTTTGTAAAAGTCATAGTGTGGAGTAAATTCTAAACCAACAAGTTTGGTTCCCTTAAATTCGTCGACAATTTTATGTGGGCTATCTTTCAAAATCTTGAGTGTTGATTTAGCAAGTATATAAAACTCATTATCTTGTTTTACTTTTACATAAGTAAGTTTGGGATTGACTGCCAGCGCGGGTGTTGCAAGCTTGTTCCAAGGTGTAGTAGACCAGGCAAGAATATACGTGTCATTCTCATCTTTAACTTGATACTTATAAGTGTTCCCTGCTTCGGTTATCTCTTTATAGTTATCAGCATCCATGGCAACTTCGAAGTTTGAAATTGGAGTTGAACAATGTGGACAATAAAGCGATACCCTCAATCCTTTGTAAATAAAATCTTTTTCATACATTTGTTTGAAAACCCACATAACAGATTCCATGTAAGGCGTATCCATGGTTCTATAAGCATTTTTAAAGTCCACCCATCTACCAATATGGTCGATATACCATTCCCATTCGCTAGAAACTTCTGAAACATAGAGCTTACACTCATCAATAAATTTCTTGACTCCGACTTTTTCTTCTATATCTTTCTTTCTTTTGAGTCCAAGCTTTAACTCAACCTTATTTTCTGCAGGAAGACCGTGACAGTCCCAACCCCAAACGCGTCGAACTCGAAAACCTTTCATTGTCCAAAAACGTGGAAAAATATCTTTGGGAATACTGGAAAGTAGTGTCCCATAATGGGGAAGTCCAGTTATAAAAGGTGGCCCGTCCAGAAATGTCCAAGTTTTATTAAGCGGTCGAGACTCAACAGATTTTTCAAAAATTTTCTTTTCTTTCCAAAAACTAATTAATTTATCCTCAAGCTCAGGAAAATTAACTTTTTGATCAACTGGATCGAAATAGCTTTTGGCCATATGAAGCTATTTTACCACGTCTTACGTGGCCAAGCTATGCTTACTCTAATATAGTTCTGAAAAATAGTACTGTACATCAAAGCGTCTTCGGCCGAGCGCATTCTGTCCTTCATTTTCAAAACGTTTGGCAAAGCTTTCAAACACTTTCTTATATATAAAGCTACTTTAGATTCGTCTACTTCTCCTTTTCTTTTCAATGCTTCCTCAGAAAATCGTTTTGCCGTTTGTAGAGAACCACTGTAGCAACTTAGAGCAACTCTTTTGAGATCCATTGACAGAGAGCTTATGGCTATATAATTTTTATTTGTCATCTTTGTTTTTAAAAAAGTATTCAGTTAATTTTCTATATTCTTCTTTGATTCCCGAATCTAATATCTCATTGCTGTCATTATTATCATTTGGCCGAATATTTATAAACGAATTGAAGTCTATTATTCCAGTGGCTAAATCTATTCCACCTCCCCAAAGATCAGACTGACGTGAACCTTGATCAAGAAGTATTTTCTCAGATTCAAAATGTCTATCACACCCGGCTGAACATGTTTTGTTATTTATATCAATAACCGTCTTTACATAAGGATCAAACAACTCTCTCAATTTTTTAATTTCAGATTTTGTGAATGGAGTTGACTTGGTAATAATCACCTTGCGATTATTTTACCACGTAATGTCCTTTAGTGGATTTTACGTAGAAAGGCGGGGATTTCGAATTTATCTCCAAACTCATCTTTTTCTTGAGGATTCATAAAACTTGTTTCTTCTTGTGGTTTTTCTGGTTGTACTTCCGGTCGCTGTGGTTCATTTTCAGGCTCATCCTTCGCATCTCCCACCAGCCCTTGATAGGAAGTGGTCGGACTTTTACTCATCTGTGCAATCCTAGCCCTAGTCTCATCAAAACCAGTCGCTACGACAGTTATTCTTATCTGATCTGAGAATTCATCTTTAATGACCGCTCCAAAAATTATATTTGCATCCTGGTCTGCCTGGTTTGAAATAATCTTAGCGGCTTCATCCACCTCAAACATGGTGAGATCAGGTCCTCCAGCTATATTAAATAGAATCCCTCTTGCTCCTTCAATTGAAAGATCAAGAAGTGGTGAGGAAACTGCGGCTCGTGCGGCCATTTGGGCTCTATTTTCACCAACACCAGTTCCAATTCCAAGTAACGCAGTCCCCGCCTCGCTCATTATTGCTTTGACATCGGCAAAATCAACGTTTACAAGCCCTGGGGTTGTAATTATATCGGCAATTCCACCAACCGCCTGCCCGAGTACTGAGTCTGCCACTTTAAAAGCCTCCAAAAGAGTCATTTTTCTATCTATTACGTCCATCAATCGCTGGTTAGGAATAACAAGAAGTGTGTCCACTTGCTCCCTCAATTTTTCGATACCCTCTTCGGCCAAAATTGCCCTTCTAGTGCCTTCGAAGGCAAACGGTTTGGTAACAACGCCAACAGTTAGGGCTCCCAATTCTTTGGCCGCCTTGGCAATAATAGGCGCTGCCCCAGTTCCCGTACCTCCACCCATTCCAGCGGTAACAAAAACCATATCACTATCTACTAATAATTCTTTTAATTTTTCGATTGACTCTTCGGCTGCTTGGGCACCAATTGCGGGGCTTCCTCCAACTCCAAGTCCTTTAGTTAGTTTTTCCCCAATTTGAAGCTTAGTGGGAGCAGAGTTTGCGAGAAGCACCTGGGCATCTGTATTTACTACTATAAATTCTACCCCTATGATTTGGCCACTGTCGACCATTGAAGACACGGCATTCCCACCTCCGCCACCCACGCCAACAACTCTTATTTTTGCAATCCTTGCTGAATCAGGTTTAACTAACGCCATTTTCTTTAGTGAGCAGATTCTATATGGTCAAACTTTAAAAATCAATTACGGCAGAAGATTTTTAATTGTTTCAAACAATTTCGATATCGAACCCTTCGCTGGCAGTTTAAACTTTTTTCCAAAGGAAGGCAATACTGAAGCTTGGGGAGCGTTCCTTTTAGCTCCATATAAAACAAGTCCGACTACTGTCGCATACTGGGGATTTATAATATCGTCAACCAATCCAGATATCCCACCAGGGACACCAACTCTTACAGGCATAGCCAAAACTCGCTTGGCGGACTCTTCTACACCAACCACCATGGCTCCACCGCCGGTAATTACTGCTCCAGAGGGAATTCTATTAATAAGACCATTTTTTTCCAAATCAATCCTAACCATAGAGAATATTTCATTTAATCTTGGTCTAATTATTCCGTCTACCAATGTCCTCCTGGAAACCTTCTTGTTCTCTTCTGCGCCGAGCTCGGTGAGATCGATCTGATCCTCGGCTTCTTTTTTGTTTTTGCTCCTGTCTGAAAGTGCCAATTTTATTCTTTCTGCCGATTCGAGCTGAACCCTAAGACCTATCGCTAAATCATTAGTAACATTTTTAGAACCAATCGGGATGGTTGCAGAATAACAAGTTGAACCATCAATAAACGCATTCACAGAAGTCGTTCCTCCTCCAATATCAATTAAAAGACATCCCAATTCCTTCTCAGTCTCAGTCAACACACTTTCCGCTGAGGCAATTCCCGAAAAAACTATTTCATGAATATCAATTCCAACTTCGGAAACAGTTTTTGTTAAATTCTTAATTGCAGCCGCTGAGCCGGTTATAATGTGTGTTTCAACCTCAAGCCTAACCCCACTCATACCAATTGGGTCTTTGATTCCACCTTCGCCATCGACAACAAAATCTCGGGGCAGAACATGAATTATCTCCCTAGAAGTCGGGAGCGATATCGCCCTAGCAGCTTCCATAACACGCCCGACATCTTCTGGGTTAATCTCACCACTACTATCAGAAACGGCAACCACACCAGTAGAGTTTTGAGATGAAACATGTGCACCTCCTACTGAGATATAAGCAGCATCCAAATTATATCCAGCCATGCGCTCCGCTGCCTCAACCGCGGCTATTGAAGATTCGACTGTTGATTCAATGTCTACTATCTGACCCTTTTTGACACCCTTAGACGACGAGGTTGCGGCGCCGACTATACTTATTTTTGACTCAAACGTAGTTGGATCCACTGACACTTGTGCAATGAGCGCTGTTACCTTTGAAGAGCCTATATCTACTGCTGAAATTGTTCTGGTTTTATTCATATGCTTATCTTACGACAGGGTTTTTATATCTAAGATCTACTTCTCTCATTCTAAAGCTAATGTCTCCGTTATTCAACCGGGAAAGAATGAGATTCATGGCTCCCAAAAGCTCATCAATATCACCTTCTGTCGGAAAATAAACCTTAGTACCCTTAATTACAACTTCTATTGAGTCCTTATTTAAAATTACTAAGCGAATTTGATATTGCCTAAAAACCTCATAGGCAATGCTTGCCGCAAAAACAATATTTCCAGGAACTTTATCTCTAATTTTAAATTCAAAATTAGAATCATTATTCAAATTTATAGTCGGTAGTAGGGTTTTACTTTCCAGACTGGTAATCTCTCCATTTTTATTAATTAGAGCGTATTTTTCTTGACCTTGCCTACCCAGTGCCGTAAAAGATTTTTCCTCGATAACATAAACTTTAATTTTATCTGGAAGCTCAAATCTAGTACTAAACCTCGAAACCTTTATATCTTTTTTCAGAAAATTTGCTATATCGCTCCTGGACTTAACTAGACTTTTATTCTCAAATTCTTGAAATTTTTTTGTAATTATCTCACTACACGGACCAAACTGACTTTCACAAACGATCCTTTTTATTTTTACAACTCTGGGAACAAGCACAACAGCTAAAATTAATAAAAAAAGACAAAAAATTAGAAGGAAAACGTTTTTTTTCACCCGATTATATCCTCAACCAAAGATACTAACTTAGATGAAGCCTTCTTATCAAGTTCTGAAAACTCAGACTTGTAACCTTTAACTATTTTCTCCCAGCTAGAATCTAAGTAATTAATCTTTTCCAGAAGGCTTTTCTTAGCGAGCAACGCTTCTGGAAGAACAACTGCTATTCTCTCTTTGACTGCAAATTCTGCATTTTTGTTTTGTTCGTCATTTTGAACCCAAGGAATTGGAATTAGAACGCTGGGTCTTCCTATGGCCATTATCTCTGAAACAGTATTTGCTCCTGCCCTCGAGACTACGATATCTGATTTTTTGTAAATGTTCATAACTTCTGCGGGGGAAAGTGAAGCGAAGGGAAAATATCGTTCATTTCGCATTTTGGCAAAGTTTTCAAAATCGAGTTCTCCGGTATGATGGTAAACAATATAATCTTTTAAAAGCTCGGGTAGCGACGACTCAATCACATTATTTATTGTCTGCGAGCCCCTGGATCCTCCGGTTATATAAATCACCGGCGGACTACTTTTTTTGGTCTTTTTGCCAACAGATAATATTTCTTTTGAAATAAGGTTTCCAGTTAGAACTGTTTTATTTTTCGGGAAGTACTTAACGCTTGATGACCTTGATATTGCAACGGCCCTTGCGAGTGGGGCACAAACCTTGTTGGCAAGGCCTGCAGCAGCCGTCTGCTCATGTAAAACTGATGGGATGCCTAGAATATATCCGGCAACCACTACGGGGAATGCTGTATGACCACCAAAAGAAATTATAATATTAGGCTTTATGGAAACGAGCTCCCAAAAGGCCTGAAAAAGACCTACAGGGATTTTAAAAAGCGACGGTATTGTCCAAATCGTAAGCTTTCGCTGAAGCCTACCTGAGTTAATGCTGCGGTACTGTACTCCAAATGTCGAAAATATCTTATGCTCAAGTGTAGTTACATTTTTCCCTTCAATTGCGTGTTTTGCACCAATCCAATAAAGATCCCAGTCGGGGTGCTTTTCTCTTAATTTTTCAATTAAAGAGTAAGCCGTTGTTGCGGCGTGTCCGGCAGTAATGACTATTTTCAGTCTAGGCTCTTCTCGTTTCATTTTTTGAGATATTTATTAATATTCCAATCGCTAATGCAAGCATTGTCAAGTGGGAACCTCCGTATGAAAAAAACGGCAAAGGAATACCGGTTAATGGAACCAGGGCAGTCATCGCAGAAATATTTAATACAACCTGTCCGCCTATCCATGCGGTAATACCCGTTGCAATGACTTTTGAAAAAGTGTCGCTCGCATTTTGTACTATCCTCAAAGCCTTGAAAATAAAAACTCCAAAAAGGATAATGATACCGACAGCGCCGACAAAACCCAATTCTTCGCCAATTATTGCAAATACAGAGTCGGTTGCAACCTCTGGGAGAAACGAAAACTTTTGCCTTGACTGACCCAATCCAACTCCAAAGATTCCACCCGAACCAAGGGCTAAAAGCACTTGCCTAATATGATAACTCGATCCCAAAGGGTCAATCGATGCATTTAAAAAAGTTAAAAATCTTTGTCTTCTGTAGCTAGAAATAAGAATTGCCATTGTTCCTAATAACCCACCTCCTGCCAAAATTCCAAAAAGCCATAACAGACCAAAACCAGCTATAAACATTTGGGCAAAACCGATTACTGCTATTACTATAGTTGTTCCAAGGTCGGGTTGAAGCATAACAAGCAAGCACGAAATAAAGAGAGCCGAAAGGAAGTAATATATTGATTTTTTGTCATCAGCTAATTTAGCGAAAAGAAAAATTAGTGAAATTTTTAATACCTCTGATGGCTGGACTGTCACAGGCCCAAACGAAAGCCAGCGTCTGGCTCCATATATTTGCAATGAAAACCCGGGAATCAAAACTAAAATCAATAGAATTATGTTAAAAACAAAAAATGGAACAGCAATTTTTTTCCAAAATCTGACTGGAATCACAATTGCTGCAAAAAAAGCAATTAACCCAACTATTGTCCAAACAATTTGTTGTTTCACAAAATAAAAACTATCAGAAAAATAATGAAGTGCCAGGGGGGCCGATGAGTCCGCAACGGCAACAATACCCAAAACAAAGAGTCCTAAAGTAAGAATTAGCAAACCCTTGTCATACTTTTTTTTTATATTGTGGCCAACCATAAGCAAAGCTTGTGTCTGGCAACTAAATAGTTGCCAGCCATAGTCCGAAAATAGCAAGTACAATTCCTGCAAGCCAAGCCCTCATCACAATCTTAGGCTCCTCCCAGCCTATTGCCAGAAAAGTATGATGAATTGGAGCAAGTGGGAAAACCCGTTTTTTGAATAATTTCCAAGAAATAATTTGGATGGTAGAACTTGCAGCTTCGACAATAAATAGCCCACCAATAATAATAAGGGCGCCAATATTACCAACTAAAAGTCCAATAACTGCAATTGTCGCACCAAATGAAAGTGCTCCAGCATCTCCAAGAAAAATTCTAGCGGGCCAGGTATTAAAATAAAGAAAAGCAATAATAGTTCCAAGCCAAATTGTAATAAACAGCGTAAGTGGAGTGTCGAGGTTTCCCGCAGCAATAATTAAATATGCGAAAAGGTAAATCATGAGAAGACCTGACGCCAGACCATCAAGTCCATCCGTAAAATTGAATGCGTTGGTAAAGAAAACAATTACAAAAGCGGCAAAGGGGATATAAAATATCCCTAGATCAAGAACCTTATCGACTAATGGAATGTGCAAAATGTGAATACCAAGTTTTGAGTAGAGTAAGTATCCCACTCCGATCCCTAAAACCCACTGCAGGGCAAATTTCACAGATCTACTCATCCCTATCCACATTCCAAAAGAGCCTGGCCTTGGCTTCCCAAAAATCTTAATAACATCGTCGATTAGACCAAGAAGGCCAAAAGCTATGAAAGTTGTGAAAATTACCAATAGTTCACCAGACAAATCATATGAAGTTTTTATATAAACTCCCATATATGAAGCTAACGGAAAAAGGATGGCAAAAAGAACCATCGTTAGTGTAATTAAAAGAACACCACCGCCAGTCGGCGTGCCTGCTTTCTTGTCATGGAGCTTATCAAAAAGTGATTTTGACTCTCCACCAGTGCCTTCCTTTCTGCGTCTAAAATCTAGCTTATAAAGAAGGTCAATAAAGGGAACTACAAGTACACTTGTTACTAGAAATGAAAAAATGAGGAGACCTAATGACAAGGGGAGTACTTGAGAAATATTCATAAGGGTCTGTGAAAGATTATAGCGCCAAACCTATGATCTTGTCCAGCAATTTTGGATATGAAATCCCTGCAGCCTTGGCCGCCTTAGGAAAAAGAGACATCGGTGTAAGTCCGGGAATCGTATTAATCTCCAATATATATGGCTTAGTGCCTTTAAGTATAAAATCCACCCTACCAAAACCTCTGCAACCTATTTCTTTGTAAACTTTAATTGCAATTTCTTGTATTTCCTTTGTTAGTTTCTTTGAAATTCGGGCTGGAGCTATCTCTTCAGAACCGCTTTCTGTATATTTGGATTCGTAATCGAAGAATTCTCCCTTTTTTGGAACAATTTCAACTAATGGCAGCACCTTGGGATTTTCGTTACCCAAAACAGCACAGGTAAGTTCAATGCCTTTGATATATTCATCAACTAAAACTATATCGTCATATTTAAAAGCATTTTTAACTGCAGGTGCAAGGTTTTTCTTGGTTTTCACAATTGATGCTCCAACTGACGACCCTTGACTATTTGGTTTAACAAAATATGGAGGCCCCCTAAGAATTTTAAATACTTTGTTTAGAGAATCATGTCTTTTCAAAGAAACATATTTTGGTACGGGAAAAGATAATCCATTGAGAAATTTTCTAAACATTAGTTTATTCATTCCTAATGCGCTGACCAAAACTCCAGCGCCAGTATATTTAAGTCCGCTAAGTTCAAGGAGTCCTTGAATAGTTCCATCTTCGGCAAAAGTTCCATGCATAGCTATAAAAACCACACCAACCTCCATTTTTTTCAAATCATCTACTGAGAACTGCCAAACACCTTTTTTGGAAATCAAAACTGGGGTTACATTATATTTCTTATTACTTAAATTTTTTACGACTTGTTGGCCAGAAATTAAAGAAATCTCATGCTCGGAACTTGTCCCGCCCACTAAAACAATTATATTTAACTTTTTCATTTAGCAAGGCAATCAACAACCTCCTCCATAGCCATTGATCTCGAACCTTTTACAAGAATTACATCGCCTGGTCTGACAGTTTTTTTAACTAGCTCAATTAATTCTTTTTTACTTTCCGAAAAAATGGTCTTACTTCCTCTTCGCCTTTTATCTATTTCTTTAAGCGTGAATCTTGTTAATTCTCCTAATCCAAATGTAATATTAACGCCGGTTTCTGCTGCGAAGGCGCCTACTTCTCTATGACTTTTCTCTTCATATTGACCGAGTTCTTTCATTTCTGCAAAAATAAATATTTTTCTACGACCCTTACCGATGTTCCCCAAAACTCTGAGTGCTTCTTTTGTCGCTAAGGGGTTTGCATTATAAGAATCGTCAATAATTGTTGTCCCATTTTCTAATTTAATAGGAATCATCCTGTGAGGCTGTCTTCCAACTTTCTCCAAGCCGTGTTTGATTTTCTTAATTTCAATCCCATCAAGATGCCCCACGGCTGCGGCAGCTAGTGCCAAAGGTACAAACTGTTGACCAAATAGATTTAGTGTAATCTCTTCCGCTTCTGATCCGAGTTTTAATATAAACTTTGTTTTCAAATCATCAGTAAATTCTATATCTGTGGCTCTTATATCAGCTTTGCTATCTGTCCCATACCAAACGACTTCTGCATCAGTAACTTTTGCTAAGTCACGTACATTACGGTCATCATAGTTAAGAATTGCATAACCATTTTTTGGCAGAGACTCAATTAATTTTCCTTTTTCTCGCTTAACATTATCCAGGCTGCCTAAAAATTGTGTGTGTGTATAGTATATTGTTGTGACTACTCCCGTCTTTGGCTTCGCTAGCCATAGATAAAAATCCATCTCACCAGGATATTCTATTCCCATTTCAAGAATTAGCTTTTGCGTATTTAGGGGTGTTTTTAATACTGTGGTAGGAATATTATAAATAGGGTCTATATTGGCGGGAGTATAAACTGTATTAAATTTCTGTGAAAGAACTGATGCTATCAATTCCTTTACAGTTGTTTTTCCAGCACTCCCTGTTATCCCTATAATCTCACACCCTATAGCAGCAAGGGCTTCTGAATAACTGTGCGTTAGGTGCCGCTTTAATGGATGAATAAGCCACTTTCTAAAATAGAGCCGAGCAACATCATTCGCATTTGTAGGTTTTTTCTCTGGAGGTACAAAAATATGTTCCTGCGGTAAATGTGGGCCAACCCAGTTCTGAACTAGTGGTGAAACCATTTCCTTCATAGTCCTTCAAACTCGGGTGACACGCAAACATGAATACAAGATTCTCTTTCTAATACTTCCCCTTGAAAAACATACAATCCTCGCTCAAATATCACATTACAAAAACCCGCAGCTTCAAATCTTTCGAGAACTTTTCTTAGCTCTTCTATGTAAACACTTTTAAATTCTGATTTCTTTCTATTAACTGGTGTTCTCTTTTGCTCCTGAAAATAACCGTTCGGATCAAAATCCATAGCAGCACCCGCTGTATGTGCGCTAATTTCGGCAGCATTTGTTCTTAGCTTAAAAAGTTCCCCCTGCTCTTCTTGTGTACGAAAAAGTGAAGACACAGATAATAAAACTTCGTCGGAACTAACGTTAACCACTTTTCGACTCCACTCCAAAACAATCATTTGTAATAGGCTATAGGCATTTGGCCGAAGGAGATTTGACTCTTTTCCATTTCTAACGTTCCCAATTAGCCTAAATCCTAAACTACCAAAAAGCTTTTCACCTGGAACCTCCATAAGTTGGCCATTATTTAGTGCAGATTCAATATTATGAATTTGAAACTTTCCGCCCCACCACTCTCCCTCAACAGATGCCTTATTTCGTATCCTTAACCATTCAGCGCTTTGTTTTTGTTCCAATTCTAAGTCTAACCCTTGAATGATTTGCTTATCCATCTTCATCCTTTCTTCCAACAATTATTACTCTACGACTAAATATAGTATCAAAAACCTCTTTCTCAATAAACTTTCCTTCACCATTCTCGTAAAACGGGTTTGGATCGTGAACCCAAAACCCTTCCAGCTTACCTTTTTTTCCAACCCTGAATCCATAAACCAAAAGTAAGTGACCCATAGCACTTTTAACAGAAGCCAATACGAATTGATCTTTAAGTATGTTTGTGGCAATCTCCACAGATGGGACAAATTTGTCAGTTCTCGAAAATAGACCGCGGCTCTTAGCAAGCTCTGAAATTGATTTGTGGTACCAACCTTCGTCCTTATCAATATTATATCCACCAAGCTTCAGCCCTTCGCCGACTAGATCCATTGTGGTGCTTTTAAATTTTGGTCCGTACAAAGTTTTTAAAATCATCTGGATGTCGACAATTCCACAAGACCTCCACGACCAATAACTGAAAATCTTATTGTTTGATGCGCCAAACTTCCTTGCAGCTTTCTCGTCAGAAATATTACCGTAAAAACCACTAATTGATCTCTTGTCTGCATTAGCTAACTGGCTAACATAAACTGGTCTTTGCGAAACAAAATATTCTCCAACAGCAAGTTTTTCAAGATCGGCTTGGGCTGCTCTCCCTCTTAGTTCAGATATTCCCCACCCAATTGTTTCATGAAGAATTTTAGAAATGTTTTTTCTCTCCATAGTCCTCATTTGTTTAAAACGGTCTCTTTAAATGTTTCCAGTTTGGATCTTTCCTCCCCAACTAGGTGCTCTTCTACAATAATTACATTTGCGACAGCGACAGAAATCTGTCTTTTTAAAGCTTCAACATCAGAGCAAAAATCTTCAAATGGATATGGCACAAAAACATTTGTTCCCTTCCCTGTAGTCATCTTCCTGCTTGTAATCACAAACCCTCCTACATTGGGTACCAGGTCTATCCGATTTTCTGAATATAGATCCAAAAATTTAATTACAACGGCAGAAAGACTTACATCATCGCCACCAGACATCTTCTTCACTTCTTGAAGAAATAGAGAGCCATTTTTAACTGCATCTTTTCTTTCCATAACAAAAGTATATCACAACAGGTCAATTATAGTCTGGTCCCGAACCCAAACCATAATTTGAAGATCTTAAGTAAATTTTCCAAAAGGAATTTTTATAATATCTCCAGAAACAAGAAGATTACATATTGATCCGCTATCAACAACAAAGAATGGTTTGCTCGAAATTGGAATATTGCCTGCCTTAAAAATAATCATTTTTATTACATCCACATGGGTACAAATAACTATCGTCTCCTGGTGAGTTTGCTTCAATATCTCACATACGGCGCTCCACGCCCTTTTTTGAACATCTTTATAGGATTCACCACCGGGGAATTGAGTTAAACCTTGGTCAACTTTCCAAGCATAGGCAATCTCTGGATACTTTTCTTTTTATTTCTCGAGCAGTTAGACCGACCGCCTCACCAAAATCAGTTTCTAAAAACCTCTCATCGTAATGGACATATGCTCTAAATAGCCCTAGCTTATCTTTAAAAGTTTCAAGTGTTTGGCTGCACCTTACTGCTGGGCTAGAATAAAAAACTACACTTTCCAAATTAATAATATTTCTCAACAATTTCAATCTGGGGTCATTATCAGGAAGATCGGTCTTAATAATTGGAGGGTCAAACTCACGACCCATATATCTGCCGCTTTCATTCATCTGGGTCTTAAAATGTCTTATGGAAACTACATCTCGCTCCATCATGAGGTTGATTATATCAAATTATGTCAGTTTTCTGGCTAGAAAACATGTATAATCTATATAATGGTACTTACATATCCTGCTAGGAAAAAATTCATCAGTCAGTGTTTTGGCCGGGAATGCTCAAACGATCCAATTTTTAAAGAATTCTATGTACTCTTTGATTTCAAACATCCTGGAGTTGATTTTGCTTTACCAATTGGAACAAAAATTCAGGCCTCATTTCCTGGGATTATAGTAAGAATGGAATTTCATAAGGGAATGGGAAATGTAGTTGGAACTAGGTATGGAAACATTATTATTTTATACGCCCATCTAAGTAAGACTACTGTCCAATTGGGACAGATAATAAAAAGTGGTGATTTAATTGGTTTGTCTGGCAATACTGGATCAGCCACGACAGAGCCACATTTACATTTTGAAATAAGGGATATTACTAAAAATTCGTTAAAAGAGATGGTATTTAATCCTCCTTTTGAAAAGAGTATAAAACAACTAAAGGAAAACTTCACATATATCGTAAATAACAAAAATACTACCAAAACATTAAAATCCCTAGCTAAAAGATACTTTGGCAGCGAAAGATTTTGGAAGAGAATTCTGGAAGCAAATCCGCAAGTTAATCTAAAGTCTAATGAACAGATAAAGAAAAATACCTTAATTACGATACCTAACTTTTAATTTTTAGGTTGAATTCCAAGATATGGGAATAGGTCACGAGAAATATCAAACCATAAAGGTGCAGCAGTCTCGCTTCCGCCAACAAATTCAAGAAACGGGAATGGGACAAATACAACTATCTTCTCAGAAACAGTCGATTTTATAACACCGATTTTTAAAACACCAACAGCAGGTGTTAGATCAATCTTGTCATCGTTTAGAAGATTTAAGAATCCCCGAGCGAGGAGCTTGTCCTCGGGAACTCTGCTTTGCGCCATATTGACAGTCGCCTTAATAAAGTCTCGATTGTTCCATTCCATCTCAGTTCTTTCCATTGTTGTTATTCTACACTTATTGCCATTTTTTTGATAGATTTGATGTAACTATCAACATCTCTCATTCTTCTTGGATTTATGTACATACTCCCATCTCCAACTCCAATCTGCCAGTGATTTTTGAGAGGATCAAAATCGCTACCACCTAAAATTAGCAAATTCATATTACGAATCTGTCTTACAAATGTTTTGTCTAAGCCTAACCTACCACCATGCCACCCCATAATTCCATCGACACCTAATAATAGTAATTGTTCCCAAATGTTCTTTCCAATTTTACCTTCGAGCGAATATAGAACTATACCACCCGAATCATGCGTTGCATTAATAATCGTTTTGGCTTCATGAAAAGCTCCGGGAATATACCCGGGCTTACCCTCCTTAAAAAAGATTTCATATAGAAATTTAGCATCAAGACCAGAGCCTTGATGCATCAAGCCATACTTATCGACTGTTTCCTGCCAATCATTTGAATAAGACATCTTTAACTGGCATAACAAGTTAAAATTTTCCTGATATTTACAAACAATTCTGCAAAAATTTATAGCTCTTTCTTTAACACATCCTGACATTAGCATCATTAATGATTTTTCGTCCTCATCACCCGCAACCGAGAAACTAAAGCCTTGTTGCTCTAAAAATAGTTTCTGCCTAGCAGCATTTGCTCTACTCTCTTCACTAGTAACTTTGGTTCCATAAAATTGCATAATTGGAGATTCCCCAGATTTAAAATCTAAACAGACCAAATCTGATCTTTCAGCACCTAAAATAACCGTACATTCAAATCCTGGGTATACTTTGATACCCATTTCCTCACCCTTCTTAACAAATTTATTATAATCATCTGAAATTTGCCCTCTTGCCAAAAGAGACATTGCCACAACTCCCAGTTCCTGTGCAGTTCGCAATGCGTTATAAGCAGTTGTTTCGTCTTTGGGGTCATAGTGAACGTGTAAATCGATACTTTCCTTCATAATTTCAACAAAGACATTTTCTTTACTTGAGACTGCCGAAGTTCCTCTGTGGTGTTAACACTATTCCACTCAATCTTATTTTTAAGCAAAAAAGTATTAACTCTAACTTTATTCATTTTTGCTACAGCTATAATTCCGGGTAATGGAAATTCACCGCTCGATTTTGTTTTTGGAACTTGATGAATAAATTCCTTAATCCATTTTGCTTGAAAACAAAACGCGCCGCACAATACAACAATCTTTTTTCCACCTCTAATTTCTTTGCCTCTTTGTAAAACTCCCACAACCTGTCCTTTTTTATTAATTTCGAGACCGCCAACTGATTGCGAGTTACCGCTTTTGGTTATCATTAATGTTGCTTTGCTCCTATTTTTCAAGTGGCATGAAATAAAGTCTTTGATTGTTTTTTTTGTGTATAATGCTGAGTCGTCGCCAAAAACGACAAAGACATTTTTAATCTTCTCGGGAACGGTTTTCAGGGCAACCCTCACCGAATGGGCTGTCCCAAGTTGTTTATTTTGTTTTATAAATTCAACTTTGAAGCCGTAGCTCGAAATTTTTTTAATTACATCGGCTGACTTATATCCGACAACTACAATTATGTTATCCATTCCGATACTTGTAAACAGATCTAGACACCAATAAATAATCGGCTTACCCGCAATGGTCCTAAGAACTTTTGGTCTGGTGCCACCCATCCTTGTTCCTTTTCCCGCGGCCAAAACAATCAAGTAAAAATTATTCATTTCTTAACGCACTGATTACAGACTTCTTATCTGACCAAGGATATTCAATCCCATTAAAATTCATACTCTTTTCGTGACCCTTACCGCAAATAACTACAATGTCACCTATTTTTGCAAGTTTATTAATAGAAAAATTAATTGCTTCACCACGATCTGGTATTTTATAAGTCGCTGCATCTTTTTTTATTCCCCTATACATTTGCGCAAATATATTTTGTATACTCTCGTTTCTAGGATCTTCGGATGTAAATATAGAAATATCTGCCAAGTTTGTAG
>ERZ1292625.1588-Hain-H41-01um-R1-1588-length-25931-cov-12_pt1 | contig 25931 bp, 23 predicted proteins | sample MGYA00564400_ERZ1292625 | MGnify/ENA primary metagenome ERZ1292625 (study PRJEB36523, sample SAMEA6512639) | groundwater metagenome | collected 2019-01-08 | study: AquaDiva: Metagenomics assemblies of 32 groundwater samples | reverse complement strand
CTGGTTATGCGTCATCGGTTTTGCCAGCATTCTGCCGATTCTTTGGATTCGACACTCGCTGGGTGTTAATTGGCATGGGGTAATACCTAATTATGTCACCGATACCACCTTTTATCTTGATCGGATTAATAAAACAATCAGCGATTTTCCTTTTTCCGGCAATCATTATTATTTAAAGCATCGATTTGACCCGCAACCGGTATTTTCGATTGCCGAAACCATCGTCGCGCTTCCCATGAAACTCGGGGTTTCTTTTAATGGAGGATTGTTATTGGGTTTTATTATCGCTAGTATTTTTTTTGCTTTATTCGCGTATAAATTTTTAAGAAATTTTGTTGATCAATCGGGAGCTATTATTATCGCTTCTTTGGTATATATCGTTTCATACGGCGGTCTGGTCAGGCCGGTTGTCATGGAGACAATTATGCCGGTTTTTATCTTTTTTAATTGGGCCATGTTCAATTGGCTTCTCCGACCCAATAAAAAACGGTCCGGAGTCTTTTTGGGAACGGCGATTGTCGGCGCCTTTTATTTATATTCTTATCTTTGGCAAGTTGTTGTTATCACGATTGTTTTTGTGGAACTGTATCTACTAATGGCTAGGCAATGGAGTAGATTTTTTAATCTTTTGAAAATATCTTCTCTAGCGTTAGCGTTGGCCGCTCCCGTCATTTTGAGTACGTTTAAAGCAAGTTTATTGACCGGATATTGGGAGAATATGCAACGAGTCGGTTTTGTGGCCACTCATTTGCCGCCGATAGAAGCGTATTATTACGGCCGCTGGTTAATCGTGGCCGGATTGATCTGGACTATATTTTTTGTAAAACAGTTAAAGGATAAAACCGTCACCGCTTGGTATTTTTTGATTGTGAGCGCGGCTATTTTTCTGGCATTGGTCAGCAACGTCATCACCGGAAAAGATTTTTTGATCGCTACTCACGTGAACAGATTCGTAATTACCTGGTTCGCTTTGATGTTTGGTTTGGAAATTTATTATTTTGTAATCTTAAAATTATGGCGGGGAAAGATTTATATTACCACTCTGACCTCTTTCTTAATCTTGATTGGTTCCATGACAATATTTGCCGAGATAAGGCGCTCCATAGTGCCTCCTTTTTCTTTACCCTATTCCGAAATGGTAGCCGTTCAGGATTATCGAGCCCCTCTGGCGTGGCTTGATGCTCACGAATCAGAGCCCAAGGTCATTTGGGCTAGCGATAGTATTAGTAGATACGTTCCATATCTTTCCAAACACTATGTTTTGTATCCCGGGCTTCTCAATGCGCATCTTTATCTCGTGCCCAACTCGGAAGTTCGAGAACGATATTTGACGAGTCGCTATTTTCAGGACCTTAGTCTCGAAATCTTAAAACAGGAGTATGTCTATTATGCGGGATCTTATTTTGATTATAAAATGGATGATCTTAATTTGCGCCATAAACTATGCGCTATCGTTAAATTGAATAATAATTTTTGTCAAAAACAACTTGCCCAAAGCTTGGTTTCTCAAAAAGACCGTGATATTATGGCCGCATATCAGCTTGAAACAACATTTATTCGTCCACATATCCAGGAATATCTCAAAAAGTACCATGTTTCATATTTTATAAGAGATATTGTCCTAGATACCTCTCTGTCGAAACTTGTGTCCATGGTGCCGGTATATAACGATGGCCGATTTGAGATATATAAAATCAACATGCCATGAAAATAACATTTTTAGCAACTCATCTAAAAATTAATGGCGGCAATAGAATAATTTTGACTTACGCGAATTTGTTGGCAGGGATGGGGCATCAGGTTACGGTGGTTGCTTTGACGAACGGAAAAGTGCGGAGATTAATAAAAAATATCATTCGTGTTAAACCCGGATGGATTCCAAAATTCGTGCCTAATGTTTTGTGGGTAAAGGATTATAGTGAAAGCAACATACCGAATGCCGATGTTGTGGTTGCCACGGCTTGGCAAAGTGCCGGATCAGTTGCCTCGTATGGCGCCCAAAAGGGCAAAAAGTTTTACCTAAGCCTGCATTACGAGAGTCTTTACCATGGTGCTCCAGAGTTAGTAGATCCAACATATCGGTTGCCATTGACCAAAATAGTGCCATCTTCTTGGCTTCAGAAAATAATAAAAGACAAGTTCCAATCGGACAGCCACGTGATAGTTATTCCGGTAGATTTGGGACTGTTTAGATTTTTGCCCGAATACCGTAAACCAGCCCCAATAAGAATTATGATGCTTAATCATACCTACGCATGGAAGGGAACAAAAATAGGTCTTGATGTGTTTAGGAAGATTAAGGCCGATTTACCTGATATCCAGCTGGTTATGTTTGGAGTGAGAAATAAGAAATTTAATGATCCAATTTGTAATGAGTATCATTTTAATCCAAAACAGAATGATCTAGCTAAAATTTATTCATCTTGTCATATTTATGTATGCACGTCCGAATATGAAGCATTGGGAATGCCGGCCATGGAAGCCATGGCCTGCAAATGCGCAGCCGTGACGTTTGATACGGGCGGATCAAGTGAATATGCCATAGACGGAAAAACCGCTTTTGTGGCGAAGCATAATGACGTAGCTGATCTTGAGGCAAAATTAAGATTGGCTATTAGCAACGAAAAACTTCGCGAAGAAATAAGCCAAAGAGGATATGATTTTATAAGGGATAATTTTGACTGGAGTGATGCTGCCGACAAAATGGCTAAAATATTTACAGATGGAAAATAGTCCACCCCCAAAGGTTTCTGTTATAGTTCCCACTCATAATCGTCCCGAAATGCTCAAAAGAGCTGTTAATTCGGTCTTGAATCAAACATACCGAGATTTTGAGGTTATTGTTATTGACGACGGGTTAGAAAAAAGAGCGGATGAAATTATAAATAGCCTCAACGATTCTCGGTTGAAATATATTCAGCATTTGGAAGAAAAAGGGGGTTCAGTAGCTAGAAATACGGGAATTAAAAACGCAAACGGAGAGTTTGTGGCTTTTCTGGACGACGACGACGAATGGTTGTCACACAAGCTTGCCACGCAAATGGCTCAATTTGGATTAACTCCTCATAATGTCGGATTTTGTTTTTCTGCGGTGGAAAATGTTTATAGCGATAGAAGTTACATCACAACGGTACCCTCCGGAATCGGTGACTATCACCAACTTGCTTTGTCATACTTTAAATCGCTTTTAACCGTAACCCTTGTTGTTAAAAAATATATATTTCAGGAAACGGGCTTGTTTGATGAGAATTTTCCAAGTCATCAAGAAGCGGAACTTATGATCCGGGTGACAGAAAAATTTAAAGGTCTGGGAATCAATCAGCCGTTGGTAAAAGTTGCTATGGGTGGGCATGATCAGGTCGGGGGAAGTCTAAAAAGGAGAATTCTGGGCAGAGAGATGTTATTAGCAAAACACATGAAAGAATTTGAAAACGATAAAAAGCTGCTGGCTGATCAAAGTTTTAGTTTGGGATTAATGTACAGAGACGACTTTCAATTTAAAAAAGCAGGTAATATGTTTAAAAAGGCCGTGAAAAATGATTTTTCAATAAAATACTTCGCGCATAGCTTGAGCATGATTTTTGGTGGACGGGTTTATCGGTTTATAAGAATAAAAAAATTATCAAAATGAAACTTATAGCGATATTACGCACCAAGAATTCATTATTAAAGCTTGAAGATTGCCTCGAGAAGCTTTCATTGCTGGTAGACGAAATAATTGTCATGGATAATGGTTCGATAGATGGAACTATCGAGGTTTTGAAAAAGTTTCCTAAAATTATCAAAGTTTTATACAGAGATGATACGGGCAATTTTAACGAGGGAAGAGACATGAATCTGATATTAGATGAAGCCAAGAAAAGAAATCCTGATTGGATTACTATGGCTTGGCCCGATGAAGTCTTTGAGAGGAATTTAACAAGAGGTATTCTAGAAAAGTATATGCAAAGTAAATACGATTGTGTTGGTTTCAGGATGTGTCATTTTTGGCGGAGCATGAAATATTGCAGATTTGATCGAGATTGGTTTTTTTATACTTTGCGACCCCAAAGATTTATGTGGCGCAATCTAGAAGGTACGTATTTTAATAACGTAGTAATTCATCCAGGAGGAATTCAAGGAATAAATTCTCCGGTTTGCACTTCTCTTTTTAGAATCAAGCATTACGGATATGTTAATAAACTGGACGTAGACAGAAAACTAGCCGTCTTTAAGCAGAATGATCCGACTAAATTACATAAGTATATTACTGCTGATTTTGAAAATAAGGAAAGTCTAGAATACATTCTGCGCTATCCTTTTATAGAGTTTGACAATAAATTGGCCAACTATTTTTATATAGTTTTTTATAAATTGATATGCGATATGCTACTAATTACTGTTAAAATAAAAAGACGATATTTCCGCAAACTCAAATTTTTTCGGACATCAGACGGAAAGTAACCCCCACTATTTTATTTTGAACATTTTCTTTAAGAAAGTTCGGTGTTGAGGAATTATGTTGGTGGGCAATTTTTTGTAAAAATTAATTTTTTCCGCCTGATTGCTTCCTCGCAGGTCGCCTGAATCTATCGCGCATAAGAATAGTAAGCCTATTGTAGTTCCAAATTCTTGACTTTTCTTTTCATCGTCTAGATATTCATTATATCCAAGAAACTTTTTAATTTTTACTCTAATACCTAATTCATCCATAGCTATTCGATGAATGCAATCTGAAATTGTTTCATTGTAGTACAACGTGCCTCCTGGTATGTGCCATAACCCCCGCCAGCTTTTAGTCCTTCTTAATGTAAGGAGTATGCCATTACTATCTTTTATTATAAGTTCTACGCAAAGCCGTGGCACTTTAGAGTAAATTGCCCTAAACTCTTTTATGGTAAATGGGTATTTAATCTTTTCCATAGTTATAAAAATTAAAGATGGTATATTCTATGGAGATATGAGTTTTCGTCCTTGAGTAGATTATTGGGATGACCAGACTCTACTAATTTGCCACGATCTAGTATGAAAACTAGATCAGTTCTCATGATTGTATTTATGCGATGAGCGATAACAATAACAGTCATTTGACCCTTAAGATTTTGTATTGCTTTCTGAATGAGGACTTCTGATTCGTTATCAATTGCGCTCGTAGCCTCGTCAAGAATTAATATCTGTGGATTACGAGCCAATGCTCGGGCTAAAATTATTCTTTGTTTCTGCCCGCCCGATAATTTAACTCCTCTTTCGCCGACGATGGTGGCAAACTTGTCAGGTAGTTCTTCTATAAAGTTAAAAATGTTAGCCGTTTTTGCGGCTTGAACAACCGTTTCATGAGAGATTGATTGATTGTAAAACAATATATTATTTTCTATCGTGTCGTTTATCAGGAAAATATCTTGAGGAACGTAACCTATATTTTTTCGCCAATCTTTGAGGGCTATTTTTAAGAAATCTTTATTGTCGAGTAATATTTGGCCCTCGTTGGGAACCAGAAGCCGAAGAAGCATATCCGCGATAGTCGTTTTACCCGCGCCGGAGGGACCGATAATCCCAACTATCCGCCCCTTCTCCACCAGGAGGTTTATATTATCAAGAACGCGAGTATTTTTATTGTGGGAGAAGCTTATATTTTTAAATTCGAGAGATTCATTAAAAATAAAAACGTCTGACCCTCGATCTATTTCAGTGTTACTTGTCGCGATAGAACGATAGCTAATGATGTTTTCCATGTTAGGGGTGATACTGATGAATGTTTGGAATTGTCCCTGAATTGATTGAATAAATGAAAATATTTTTTGAATAAGATATACCACCACTCCAAACGAAGCAATATTAAAACTTGGCAAATGATAAGTAAACATAAATAATATTCCCACAAAAACAATGCCTATCGGTTCTATTGAGCTTCCTATCGCGTAACTATACATACCCGTCTTTGTCCGAGCTAATCTAAGTTTTTTAAAATAATCGTTACCTCCTTTAACCACAGACCTCTCTGTTCCCGTAGTTTTAACGATCTTGACGCCAATAATGTTTTCTCCGATATGATTAGCTACTTGTTTATAAAGTAAGCTGGTTTGTTCCGAAAGTTTTCTTATTTTGTAAAAAAGTGGTTTTAGAACAGGCAATAATAACGCACCGAACAAAAGTGTTGCTAGAGTGATTGGAGCTGATATCTTGAAGGCAACAATGGAATAGGTAATAAGACTTGATAGTATAAGGATGCCGGTTCCAATTTGTAGTAATATGGTAGCTGACTGATTTACGTCAAAAAACAAAGTTCTTTCAAGATAGCCAATTTTTTGATTCGATAAATACGGCCAGTCCGCTCTCAATGTTTTTTGAAGCAAATCGGCTCGAAGATTTTCTTCAAAGCGGGCGGCAAGTTTTTCCGTGTTATATTTTGCGATAAATTGCGCCAAAGCTTTCAACGCAAACAAAAAAACCATGAAAATAATAAGGTCGGGGGGTGTTAATGGTATATGAAGGATGGAAAAGAATTTTTCAGTACTTTTTGTTATGAAGTCTGTCCCCACGACACTACTGTTTGAAAATAGAGAAAAAAGTGGAATGATAATGCCTATACCGATACTTCCGGCGATACCATTTATAAATCCAAGCAATACAATAAAAACAAACCTTTTCTTATAGGAAGTTATAAAATTCGCGGTGAGCTTATAGAGATATATGATTTTTTTGATTGTATACAATTTGAATTTTTCTAAAATTGTTTATTTTCAACATAGAACATATCAGATTTTCAGGCTTTTGTAAAGGAAGATTCATTGTTCTTTTTATTCATTGGCCGTGTTATTATTGGGTATGATTTTGGAAGATTAAGTAAGTTTTAATTATGAACGGGAAGGAATATATAGACCAAGGAGCGATAGATTATATCTGGAAAAAGACCTGGGAGAAAGGAGATCCCGGTCTTAGTGTTGTAACGAATCGGTTTTTTGTTGAGGCATACCCAGTTTTTAAAAAATATATTCCCCTTAGGGCTAGTAGGATTTTAGAGCTTGCTACTGGATGCGGACGATTTGGGGTCAGTATGGCTAAGGATTTTAAAGACAGCAAGGTCTATATTTCAGATATTTTGGAAGAATCTTTGAATTTAGCCAGAAAGTTAGCCGATGAGCTTAATGCGAGCAATATAGAATTTAGCGTTCAGGATTGTCGGCATATTAATTTTTGCGATAACTATTTTGATATTGTTTTTGCCGACGCCCTGATTCAACATTTACCGCAAGACGAGGAGGCCGCTAGAGAGATGATAAGGGTTCTAAAACCCGGGGGCCGGCTGATTTTGGCCGTTGCAAACAAATGGAATTTTCATACACTCTATAAATTGTTGATGGGCGGTAAATATAACTATGGTTACGAAAAATCCTATTCCAAGAAAGAGTTGAGAGAAATATTGAAAAATAATGGTCTGGAAATTGAAGCGGAAGACGGTTTTTATGTCGGATACGGTCTATTTCGATTAAAAAAATATCATAGAATGTTCCATTTCTTGGGTCGGGCGGTCAATAGGTTATCTAAAATTTTAGACAAGCATACCAACAGATTTTTTACAAAAAATTTTGGGTTTGAAATAGTTATCGTGGGAGGGAAATAGCGTATTGCGCTAAATGACAGTTTTGGATAATATATTGCAATGATTAAACCCAACCATGATGCTCTTCCGGGCAAGCTGGACCATTGCCAGATTACGGGTTCAAAGAACCTATTTGAAGCCATAGATCTTGGGCACCAGCCGCCTTGCGACGCCCTTCTCACTAAGGAAACCATAAATCAGCCCGAAGTTTATTATCCTCTTCGGCTAATGATTTGTCCGGATTCAGGCCTTGCCCAACTTGACTATATAGTAGACGGTTCAACCATCTATCCCAAAGATTATCCTTATCGAAGCGGTATTTCCGCGCCGTTGCGCGACTACCAGGTGTCGTTTGCCGATAGCGTTGTAAAAAAATTTAATTTAGCCCCAAAATCTTTATGTGTTGATATTGGATCAAACGATGGCACTTTACTAACCGGGTTCAAGCGCAACAAAATGCGCGTCTTGGGCGTCGAGCCAACCAACATGGCTAAACTCGCCCGCAAGGAAAATAAGATTAAAACGATTCAGAGTTTTTTTACCGAGAAAGTCGCGAATAACATCATCAAAAAATATGGCCTTGCGAAAATAGTTACCATGACCAACGTCTTTGCCCATATGGCTTCTTTGGGAGAAGTGATGCGAGGCATAAATCGTCTTCTCGATAAAAACGGCATTTTCATCACCGAGAGTCAATATTTACTCGATGTTTTAGAAAGAAACCAATTTGAAGGAATTTATCATGAGCATATTCGCACTTATAGTTTAAAATCGCTGGTCACGCTATTTCCTTATTATGGGATGGAAGTATTTGATGTTCAGCGGGCTTCGCGCTACGGCGGTAATATTCGAGTGTATGTGGGAAGAAAGGGCAAATATCCCATTAATGCGGAAGTTGGTAAATTGTTAAAACTGGAAGAAAAAAAAGGCTTGTTTAAACCCGAGACATGGAAAAAATTTCGACAGCGAGTCTATGAAAACAGAGACAAATTTATTCAATTGGCTCATCAGGCCAAGAAAAAAGGCCTTAAGTTTGTGGCTGATTCTTGTCCCGGCCGCGGAGCGGTGTTGGTAAATTATTACGGAATTGATAAAACATTGATGCCCTATATCGCCCAACTCCCTAATTCCGAGAAGGTGGGAAAGTTTATGCCGGGCACCCATATTCCGATTGTCGCAAATGATGTTATTTTAAAAGAACAGCCTGATTACGTCGTAATTCTTGCGTGGCATTACGGCGACTACATTATGAAGAATTGGCGAGCCAAAGGCTTAAAGTCTAAATTTGTTTTACCGTTGCCCGCTTTCAAGATAATCAAATGATTTCATTTTTGAATTTCAAAAATCTCAACACTCCGTATCGAAAAGAACTTATTAAGACGATTGCGGAGGTCATTGATTCCGGTCGTTATATATTGGGTCCAAAAGTAGAATCTTTCGAAAAAGAATTCTCAAAGTATTGCGGAGTGGAACACGCTATCGGCGTTGGTAATGGTCTAGACGCGCTTACGCTTATCATTCGCGCCTACAAAGAACTTGGCGTTTTTCACGAGGGCGATGAAATTCTTGTTCCCGCCAATACCTATATTGCCAGTATATTAGCAATTACAGAAAATCGATTGAAGCCGGTCTTAATTGAACCAGATATAAATACCTATAATATTGATATCGACTCGCTGGAAAAAAATATTACCAAGCGAACAAAGGCGATACTCACAGTCCATCTTTATGGCCGAGTTAGTTATTCAGAAAAAATGCAAGCGATAGCGGAAAAACATAATTTAAAAATAATTGAAGATTGCGCCCAAGCTCACGGGGCGGAGTACAGAGGAAAAAAAGTTGGCAGCCTCGGCGACGCGGCCGGATTCAGTTTATATCCCTCAAAACCATTAGGGGCTTTGGGTGATGCCGGTGTAGTTACCACCAATGACAAAAAATTAGCCGAAATGATTCGGGCTTTGCGGAATTACGGCAGTCATAAAAAGTATTATAATCAATATGCGGGAATAAATAGCCGTTTGGATGAAATGCAGGCCGCTGTTTTATTGGTCAAATTAAAGTATCTTGATAAGAGCAACAACAAGCGTCGGGAAATAGCCGAATTATATCTTAATAATATCAAAAATAGTAAACTGATTTTGCCTAAAACTAACAACGACAAATCTCATGTTTGGCATCTGTTTGTGGTTCGAACAAAAAACAGAGATAAATTTTTTAAATATATGTTGAAAAATGGAGTAGAGACCATGATTCATTATCCGGTTCCTCCGCATAAACAGGGAGCATATTACAAATGGAAAGATTGGAAATATCCGATTACGGAAGAAATACACAATACCGTAATAAGTCTGCCCCTTTATCAAACCATGCCCCAAAAGGAGATATTAAAGGTTATTAAAGCTTGCAATGAATACTAAAGGAAAAAAAATAGCTTTTGTGGTTGGGGTTTTTCCGGCCGTCTCGGAAACATGGATGATCAATCAAATTGCCGGTCTTTTAGATCGCGGGTTTGATATTGATATCTACGCATTTACATCTCAAAATATAGATCAAAAACATATATCCGACAAATACCGGGAATATGACATGCCAGCCAGAACCACTTATATCGGCATGCCGGAGAACAGAATTATAAGAATAATCAAAGTGGCGCCCAAAATTATTAGATTATTGTTTGTATCTCCCCGAGTTCTGGCGCGGGTTTTTAACGCGAAAAAATACGGGAAAGACGCGTTATCGCTCAAACTTCTTTTTTGGTCCGAGCCGTTCGCGGGTAAAAAATACGACCTTATTCATCTTCATGACGGTTCCATCGCGAATAGATTTTTAATAATCAAAGACACAGTCGGCATCAATACAAAATTCATCACCTCGTTTTATGGGCAGGATGTGAGCAAAAGATTTCTGGATCATCCGGGCGAGGATATTTACAAACGCCTTAAGAAAGAAAGTTCCGCTTTCATCGCCATGTCTAATTTTATGAAAAACAGAATAGTCGCGAAAGGTTTTGACGAAAACAAAATTCAAGTTTTGCCAATATTCGGTGTTGACGTGGATGACTATCCGTTTAAAGAAAGAATACTGGAACCCAATGAGACAATTCAAATGGCTGCTGTTGGACGTTTTGTTGAGAAAAAGGGTTTTGACGATGTTTTGAGAGCGCTGGCGATTGTAAAAGACAGAACGGACAAGAAATTTATGTGTAATATAATAGGAAATGGACCGCTTGAACATAATCTGCACGCCATGACCGAAGAGTTGGGTCTGAATGACGTTGTCTCATATAAGGGCTACATGAAAATAGAAGACATAATAAACTATTTTTTAAAAATGCATTTTTATCTGCAGCCTTCCAAAACTGCGCCTAACGGTGACATGGAGTAATATGACCACATCAGTACTGCACGCGCTTGCAACCGGATTGCCCGCCATCACCACAAATCATGGCGCTTTTTCCGAACAGATCGTGGAGGGTAAAAACGGCTTTATGGTTCCGGAAGGCGATTATGAAGCTTTGGCCGAAAAAATAATTTATATGATGGAGCACCTCGAAATATGGGCGGATTTTGGAAGATTCGGCAGAAAACACGTTGATGCCAATTTTAATTTTGAGCGAATAATGGAAAAACAAGTGCGATTATATAAAGAAGTTCTAGACAGATGAGCGGATATATCAAAGACAAAATTGCTTATTTTCGGCAACATTGGTTTGTAAAAAATCTGGCCGTTCTTCAGGTCGGAAATTTTAGCAATACGTTTATTCAGGGGTTGACGGGGATTATTATCGCGCGATTGCTTCAGCCGGAGCTGTTCGGTATTTACGCGATTTCATTCAGTCTGGCCGGTTTATTGGTTTTAGTGGTCAGTTTCGGTATTCAAGATACCGGCGCGGCGCTGGTCGGCGGGACGTACGCCCGCGAAAATCATCAAGGCACAAAAGAGGCCTTTTTGTTTTTGGGCCGGCTAGCCTCCGTTATAGCGGTATTGTCTGTTGTCGCCATTCTTGTCGCGCCGTCATTGGCGGGAAAAATCTATCATAATCCGTTAATTGGTTGGTACGCGGGTATTTTAGTGATGGCCTCGTTTATTTCCAATACTTTCTTGAGTTTTTCGGCGCTGGCTTATCAGGTGGTGGGCAAAATAAAACAAATGACTTTGCTCACGTTTGCCGATCAAACCCTGCGTAATATTTTGGCTGTCTTGCTGGTGGCCGCCGGTTTAAGTATTACCGGGGCGATGAGCGGTCATCTATTGGGAGCAGTAGCAATGCTGGTTGTTTCAGTAATCGCTTGGGAACGGCTTCGAAAAAATCACTCGATGTTTCCTTCATTTCGAGAGTTTTTTACGCAATCTTCGAATCTTCAAGTTAGAAAACATATTAGTTTTAGCGCTTGGGTGGCTTTAGATAAAAATATCGCCACCCTTTTTAACCTTTTGCCGGTGTTAATGGTGGCGCTTTATGTTTCCACCACCGAAGTGACATATTTTAAAATTTCCTTGGCCTACGTGAATCTCGTGTTGGGGTTAATGGGGCCGATTTCCACATTGCTCAACGTTGAATTACCACGAATGCAATCTGAAGATCCGGCGATGTTAAAAAAGAATTTCATTCGCGTTTCTCTTTATTCATTGCTCTGTTCGATTGCGCTCACGGCCGGAGCGCTGGTTGTCTCGCCGATTGCTTTGAGGATATTATATGGCAGTAGTTTTACGCCGGGTGTTAAATATATTATCGGGCTGGGAATTTACGGCGCGTTTCTTGGTCTTGGAATCGGATTGGGTTCTATGTGGCGAGCGTTGCGCAAAGTCAAAATCTCAATTCTTATCAATACTATTACCCTGGCCGTCGGTATTCCCGTGGGGCTCTATTTGATTAAGCATTTTGAGGTCTGGGGCGCGGTTATCATGGTGAGTCTGTGGTTTACGATTTCTCATTGCGTCTCATTTATATATCTAATTAAAAAATTAAAATGAAAAACGAATATAAAATAATAATTTTCGTTATGGCGACCATGCTTGCTTATTTTTTACTTGGTCATCCGGTGATGATGGATGACGGGTTCCATTACGAGGGTTTTGCCGAATCATTGGCGCGGGGAAGTTTGGATTTTAAATCATTTTATGGATTTCAAGGGCTGTCTTTCTTCGCGGTGCCGATATTTTGGCTGACCGGCTCGCCTAATTCGATCATTATTACGTCTATGATATTTTCTCTTCTTTCTATTCCCCTCGCTTATTTTATTGGAAAAGAATTTTATGGAGGACGTCGAGCGGGCATTTATTTTTTGATTTTATTTTTACTGACGCCTTATCCATACACGACGATGATGAGGGGATTTCAAGAAGCGGCGCTGCTATTCTTTATTCTCTTGATAATATACGCCAGTTTGAGTAAAAGATTATGGACTCCCGCGATATGGGCAATTGGAGGGATTGTAAAGCCGTTTGCGCTAGTTTTGTTTCCTTTGTTTGCTCGGGATTTTTTATCGCGATTTAATTTAAATAAACTTGCTTGGGTTTTTATCGCTTGCGCTATTGGCGGGGGATATCTGGGGATTAATTATTATCAAACAGGTCATTGGGTTAATAATGCGGCTATTAATTCCTATCAGGGCAATTTTGATCCCACAAATTTGCCTCCCTTGGCAGAGAGTTTTGTTTTTGGCGCCAAAGGGTTTTTGAGGGTTGGGGCTAATTTATTTTTAAACTTCCGTAAAATAATGATTTCCCCGCTTATAATTATTATTGGAATGCTATCTTTGTTATTTAATAAAGGCCTGAAATTAAGAAAAGAAATAATTTTAGTCGTAGTTCTTAATTTTGTGTTAGTTGGGAGTTTAACTTTTTCTTTTTCAAAATATCTTTTACCGATGACGACGCTGTTGGCCCTAGTTTCAATTGGCTATCTGTTAAAGTATAAATGGCTGATGGTCTTGGTGTTTATTGATTCGCTTTTTGTGTTTTTGCCGATTTGGAATTATTTCGGACATAATTTCTGGTCGAATATTTATATTTATTTACTGCCTCTTATGTTTGCTATGATATTATTTATCCATGAACAGATATTCACAAAGCATAATTTTAATTCCAACTCTTAACGAAAGAGAGAATTTAAAGAACTTGGTTCCCAAAATTTTTGGCTTAATGCCGGATGTTTCGATTTTGATTGTGGATGACAATTCTTCTGATGGAACGCCCGAATTAGTTGAATCTTTATCTGCCAATTTCAAAAATCTTTTTTTGCTCGAGCGGAAAAATAATTTTGGTTATGGTCGGTCCAATATCGACGGATTTAAATGGATTTTAGATAAATTCTATGATTATGTTGTGACTATGGATGCTGATTTTTCACATGATTTTAATGTTGTGCCGGCATTATTGGAAAAACTCGCGATTTTTGATGTTTCAGTCGGGTCTCGTTATGTCAGGGGCGGAGGAATTAAAAATTGGAATTTTTATCGAAGGATTTTAAGCAGATTCGCCAATTGGTACGTGAAAACAATCCTAGGTCTTCCGATTGTTGATATTACGACCGGATTTAACGCCTATCGCTCCGAAGCGTTGAAAAAATTAAAATTGGAAACTGTGCGATCGGAGGGCTACGCTTTTTTAGTAGAATTAAAATACCATCTTTTTAGGGCCGGTTGCAATTTCATTGAGGTTCCTATTTTATTCAGTGAACGACGGGAGGGTCAGTCAAAAATGTCAACCAAAATCATCTGGGAGTCCATTTGGTTGCCCTGGAAATTGAAATTGTGAAATTGGCAACGGCTTTTATTTACCTGCCCGGGAGAGGGCGATGCGAATCGTTTTGAGAATAATTCCGAGATCGAGCAGGAAAGAACGATTTTTAATGTAGTAGAGATCATACTTTAATTTTTCGGCGGCGTCTTTGATGGAAGCGCCATAGGGATAATTAATTTGGGCCCAACCGGAAAGACCGGGCTTGATTAAATAACGTTCTTCATAGAAGGGCACCTCCTGTTTAAGTGTCTCGTGAAACTCCGGTCGTTCGGCTCGCGGACCAACTAGGGACATCTCGCCCTTGATGATATTCCAAAGTTGGGGCAGTTCATCAATTCTGGTTCGACGCAAGAATTTTCCAATTCCGGTAACCCGCTGATCGCCATCTTGAGCCCAGACGGCGCCCGTGGAAGCTTCGGCGTTTAGAATCATTGTTCGGAATTTTATCATCTTAAAAGATTTACCCAACCGGCCGATTCTGGTTTGGGTGTAAAATAGCGGTCCGGGCGAACCAAGTTGAACCGCGATGATTACAAAAGGATAAAATATAAGAGAGATAATCCCGAAAATAAGGCCAAAGACGATATCGCCGCAGCGTTTGAAAGTTTCATAGGCGCGTTTATTTCCCTCGCTCAAGTTTTCTAAAAACCAAATCTGGTCAATAGCGTCCAAGGGCACTCGACCGGTGAGACGTTCATAAAAAGTCGCCAGACTATAAAAGTTTATCTTTCGGCCAAGAGCCTTGTAAAAAATATCTCTAATTTCAGGAATCTGGTACGCGTTCGGGCCGATGACGATTGTATCAAGATTCGGCGTTGCTATTGCTTTAGAGAGATAAGCGGTTTGTTGGATGCCAATGATTTCTTTAACGGTGTAACCCAGCTGGGGGTTGTCTTTTATAAACACAGCCAATTCTTGGGCTTGGTCATTATCACCGACAATGAGAATTAGTTTTTTAAACTTTGTTTCGATGATACTGTTAAATAATGATCGCCAGCCAAATTCAAGAACCGCAAAGATGACGATGAATAATGCCAAATTTGTCTTGGGGGCAATACCAAAAAGGGGGATTAAGTAGAAAAAGCTGGTTGATATGACCGTGGCCGCGATGATCGCTTCAAAGAGACGCGAGTAGAAGAAAATAGTATTACGCAGAGCCCGAGGGTCGTAAAGATTAACGATATAGAAAATGATCAGCCAGATGACGAATATAATAGTAAATGGCAAGAAATGAATAGGATAGTTCTCGGCGATGTTGCCTTGATAACGCAAAGCAAGCATCATCAAAAGCGAACCGTAAAGAAGGGCAATGTCAACAAATAGAAGAGTGGTCTTACGCATCGGATTATTTCATAATGATACCATGTTTTTTAAATAATACAACCCCGGAATCCTTATGAGCATATTGTTCCAAACCATGATATAATAAAATTAATTCTTTAACGTATTGACTTTATATGCGTCGTTTGACGATTTGCTTTAAAATTTTATTTACGGTTGCGGCCGTTTTTTTATTGGGTCAATTGGGGACCAGCCAAGTTTGGGCGGATACCGTTGGCGAACGTCATACATTTTTTGTGAATCCGATTTATGACGCTACCGGCCGAACAAGCGTGTCTGTCACGCTTGAATATGTCGGGACTCACGCTTATTTTTATGTTGAGGATGCGTATTTGGATAGTCTTCGTCCTTCCGAACGCATAGTTTTTAATCAACAGATTGCTGTTTTGGCCCAAGAATTTGATAATAATATTTATCCTAAAGAAACGGCTTTCTGGGGTTCAGAAGCCAATCCGGGCATTGACAATGATTCTAAAATTATGATTCTTCTTGAACGTCTTACTTCCGGTACGGGCGGCTATTTTGATAGTGTCAATGGTTATACGACAACCCAGTCGCCTCAAACAAATCAGCGGGAGATGATTATGGCCAATGTCTTATCGCTTGGCACTAGCCATCTAAAAATATTTTTGGCCCACGAGTTGCAACATCTTATTTCATTTAATCAAAAAGAACTTTTACGGGATGCCTCTGAAGACACTTGGTTGAATGAACTGCGTTCCCAGTACGCGGTTACTCTGGTCGGCTACAATGATAATTTTCAAAATTCCGATTTGGCCCAGCGTTTGCAAATTTTTTTGAATAATTCCGCCGACAGTCTCACGGAATGGCCGAACACAAATCTTGATTATGCCGTGGTAACATTATTCGGCCAGTATCTGGTCGATCGTTTTGGTCCGGCTATTCTTCAAGAGACGTTGCGTAGTTCATCGACTGGTATTGATTCCATTAATAAATATCTGGCCAACCATCAGAGCTTGGAGAATTTTGGGGATGTCTTCGCGGATTGGGTCTGGACGAACTATTATAATAATCGCACGCAAGATGTTCGTTACGGTTATATTAATCCCAATCTTCAAACTATCCATGTTTCGCCGACCGACAGCAAACAACTAACGTCACAAAATTTAAACTCTTATTTCTATTCATTAAAACCGTGGCAATCGGCTTGGTATCAATTTCGAACTGATTCTTTGGCCCCGGCTGGCCAGAATATTAAAATTAGTTGGCCAGATTCTGAATTTCAAATTTATTACGCGGATGCGTCCGGTGTCGAACGTCGTGTCAGCAGCGGTGATATTATCGCGCCACCACCGACTGGAACTTTTATATTAATGCCGGTCAACGAATCTCAAACAACTAATTTTGGGACCAGCGAGGTATCGGCCCTGCTCACGCTTTCAATTGAGTATACCAATCAACCCGTTTTAACGTTGGCGTCGGCCATTCAAGACGGTTCGCTTATAATGCACGCCGGCACACCCGATATCTATGTAATTTGGGGGACATATAAGCGCTATCTCGCGCCGGAAGTGTTGAAATTCTACGGACTTGATCCGGCTAAAGCAATCACCGTTCCGGAATCTGTTTTTCAATCTTATATGCCTTCGAATTATATTCGAGTTGTGAATGAGAAAAAAGTTTACGCCGTTTGGCCCGATGGCACGAAGCATTGGCTCAACATGACCGCCCAACATTTTACTGATTCCTATCGTGATTGGAATTCCGTCTTCATCGTGAACAATCTTGAGTCTAGTTTTTATAAACTCGGACCAGACATAACTCAATAAAAAGTTTTTAGAAAAACTTAAAAGTTGAATGAGCCCCGACGCTTTGGTCGGGGGCCCGACCTCCGACTTTTTGTCGGAGCGTCGGACTTATCCACTTTTTTATTATCAAAAAAGATTTTTTAGTTTTAAAATTAGAGCAGTGAGTGGACAGTAGGTCGAACTGTCAAACTAAAATATAAAATAGTTGTAAAAAAAGAGAGGGAGAAAATAATTCTCGTCATGACGATTATTGTCTCCGCAGTAAATAAAATTATGCCAGCAAAGAAAAAAGGCGGAAAAAAGAAGAGAATCTAGTCATCTCGGAAAGCCCCCGCATCTAGCGGGGACTTTCTTTTTTATAATAGAGAGTTATGATTAGAGAAAACTATGAAGATTAATATAACTACCAAAAACATCACCTTAGATGCACCATTAAAGATGTTTATAGAACAGAAGATAGGTGGCCTCGAAAAGTTTATTCAAAAAGGTTCCGTCAGTGCGAGTGTTGAAATCGGTAAGCCATCCAAACATCACAAAACCGGTCCGGTTTTTTATGCCGAAGTAAATCTAAAAGTCGGTGGGGCGCTTCTACGCGGCGAATCAACCCATAAAGATTTGCGCACCGCCATCGACGAAGCTCGCGACGAATTGCATTTGCAAATCAAAAAGTTAAAAGAGCGTAGCATTTCTCGTCGGAAATAATTTTTATTAGGTCACCATTCCTCGTCCGCCAAATAAACCAAAAACCTGTCCTTTTGCCCAGACCCGGGAAACCAGTCCCGTCGGTTTCCCCGCTACGCGGAGCCCCTTCCACTACTGGGCTCAAGGACAGGTTTTTGGTTTAGATTTAATCCAGTAGTGAATTTTGAATCTATTTTTGCCGAAGGCATTTCAAAATTCTACCATCTGGGAAATTAAGAAGCCCGCGAAGCACGGGAAGTGCGGATGCACTCGCGGGCTTCTGCGGGCAGGTAGGGCAAAACAGCTACAGACCAAGAATTTCGAGAAGCATTTGGGGTACTTCCTCCTTCACGGATTCATGGTCGCACCCAGCGGCAAGGAGTCGTCTTCGATAATCCGACATGCTTGAAGCCGCAATCATTGGACCCGTGAAAGTACTTCTGAGCTTCTGTACGAGTGATGGTGTAGTTGGTCGATCGCCCGGAACGCACGCGTCCATGACTATGGCGACGATGTCAGGATTAGCAGCAAACTGTTCTTCGGCTTCCTCGATAGAAAATGCGCTGACGATTACCACTTTATCGTCGAGCCATCGCCGCCAAAGATCTTGCCAGCGCCTTTCATCTTCAACAATCAAGACCTTCTTCATCAAGCACCTCCTGTTTCAGGTAATTACGGTAGCATGTAAATAAACTGCTTGTCAAATGTAATTTTGATAGAAGTATGATAAAATGCATAAACTATGGCGTTTTTATCTAGTATCTTTGGGGACGCAAACAAGCGGTATATCACATCCCTGGAGTCGATAATCCATAAGATAAATGACCTAGAAAAAGAATTCGTTGGGCTTTCGGATACGCAATTAAAAGAAAAGACGGCTGAATTCAAAAAACGTCTGGCTGATGGCGAAATCCTAGACGATTTGTTGCCCGAGGCCTTTGCGGCGGTGCGGGAGGCGTCTAAACGCACGCTGGGTCAGCGCCACTATGACGTTCAGCTTGTTGGCGGGGTTGCGCTGCATCGCGGGACGATTACGGAAATGAAAACCGGAGAAGGTAAGACTCTCGTCGCGACGGCGCCGGTCTATTTAAATGCCTTGGCGGGCAAGGGCGTGCATATGGTTACTGTCAACGACTATCTGGCTCGGCGCGATTGCGCTTGGATGGGTCAGATTTATGACGCTCTGGGTTTGACCGTGGCGACCATCAATCACGAAGCCAGTTATCAGTACGACGCGTCTCATATTACCAAAGAAGAAGATAAAGAAGAGGACACTGAAGGCGCTTTTAAAATCGTTCACGAATTACTCCGGCCGATTACGCGCAAACAGGCTTATGCCTGCGATATCACCTATGGCACCAACAACGAATATGGTTTTGATTATCTGCGTGACAATATGGCCTATTCAGTGGAGCAGATGTCTCAACGCTCGGCCGATGAGGGCGGCCACAATTTTGCGATTGTCGATGAAGTGGACTCAATTTTAATTGACGAAGCCCGGACACCCTTGATTATTTCCGCGTCCGACGAAGATTCCGGTGAATTATACGCGACCTTTGCCAAAATCGCGCCAAAATTAACAGAAGGCGAGGATTATGTCGTCGATATCAAAGAAAAAGCAGTCTCAATTAACGAGGTTGGCATCGAAAAAGTGGAGCAATTGCTGGGCGTGAAAAATATCTATGACGAAGGCGGGATGAAATACGTCCACCATCTTGAGCAAGCGCTAAAAGCGCAAGTTGTTTTTCATCGGGATAAAGAATATGTCGTAAAAGACGGCGAAATTATTATCGTGGATGAGTTTACGGGCCGATTGATGCCCGGCCGGCGTTGGTCCGAAGGTTTGCACCAAGCCGTGGAAGCCAAAGAAGGGGTCAAAATTCAAAAAGAGTCTCGCACTCTCGCGACGATTACTTTCCAAAACTATTTTCGTCTCTATAAAAAACTGGCCGGCATGACGGGGACGGCCCAAACTTCGGCCGAAGAATTTCATAAGGTTTATCAACTTGAGGCGGTTACTGTTCCCACTAATAAGCCCAATGTTCGCAAAGACTTATCCGACAAGATTTTTAAAAATGAAGCCGGAAAATTTCGGGCGATTGTTCAAGAGATTAAAACTCGTAACGCCACGGGCCAGCCGGTTCTGGTGGGGACGGTTTCGATTGATAAAAATGAATATTTGTCTTTAATGCTTCAACAAGAAGGCGTGCCTCACACTTTGTTAAATGCCAAGAACCACGAAAAAGAAGCCGAACTGCACGCTCAAGCCGGCCGATATGGCTCGGTGACCGTCGCCACGAACATTGCCGGACGCGGTGTTGATATTATTCTCGGCGGTAATCCACCGGACAAAGCGATGCAAGAACAAGTTTTGGCCACCGGCGGCCTGCATGTTATTGGGACGGAACGGCATGAGGCTCGACGGATTGATGACCAGTTGCGCGGCCGCTCTGGTCGTCAGGGCGACCCAGGCTCATCGCAATTCTTTGTTTCGACCGAAGACGAGCTGGTGAAGCGTTTTGGCGGCGACAGCCTCAAAAACATTATGGAACGTTTGGGAGTCGGCGAAGATGATGTGATTGAAAACAGATTTGTCTCCAATGCTATTCAGCAAGCCCAAACTCGAATTGAAGGCTATAATTTTGACGCTCGTAAATACATTCTTGAATATGACGACGTGATGAACAAACAGCGCGAAACCATTTACGGTTTGCGCCGGCAGATTTTGTTCGCCGAAAGTTCTAAGCCAATCGTGGAAGACTATCTGAATGATTATGTTGACCGAGTGGTTCAATTTCATACCGCTAACCATGAATGGGAAACCAAAGAACTGACAGCTTCTTTTGAAACAGTCGTTGGCGTGGATTCGGAAATTTCTAAACAGATTACTGTTTTTTCGGAGACGCGAAATGTTGAAGGGGTGAAAGAATTTATGCGCGATTACGTGGCCAAGCGTTACGTGAAACGGGAAGAAGAGTTGGGCGTCGAGCAGATGCGGATGCTTGAAAAATTGGTTCTCCTCCGTACGATTGATGAAATTTGGGTGGAGCACATCTCGGCCATGGAATACTTGCGGGGTTCGGTCCGTTTGCGGGCTTATGGCCAGCGCGACCCGCTCGCCGAATACAAAGTCGAAGGCCAACGGATGTTCAGCCAGCTTCTGGATTCAATCAAAGCCCAAGTCGTCGATGCTATTTTCAAAGTTAGTATCATGAGACAACCAGAAAAAGTAAAAATTATCGAAGGCCGAGCCAATCTTGAAGGGGAAACCATTGTTGAAAAAGAATCCCAACGCGCCGAATCGGTCTACAACACCGCCGAAGACAAAACCGGTAGAAATTCACCATGTCCCTGCGGTTCGGGCAAAAAATTTAAAAAATGCGGATTATTGAATACCGAAGAACATCAACGATTGATAACTCCAAAATAAATTATGCCACCAAAATTTTCATCGTTAAAAATATCGAGGTCGGGACTGAAACTGTTTCAGGATTGTCCGCGGTGTTTTTGCATAATAACAAGACAGATACTAAGCGTTCAATTATGGAAATATATCGGACATTAAAACCTGGTGGCCGGCTATTTATTTTCGGTTCATTTCCCAACGCTTCAAATCTGCAAGGTTTGCAAGGCAACATTTATTTATTATTTTTGCGTCTAATCGGTAAAGGTGCGATAAACGGTCCAGTTCACTATTTCAGTAAAAAAGAAATATTCGCGTTCTTAAAACATTTCAGCAACGTCGACATCACGAGTCTAGGTCTAGTCACTGTTCCTAAAAGAATCTTGATATTTCCCGATTGGCTGAATCACTGGTATCAGAAAAATATATTTCCATATATCCATAAAGAATTATCAAAATTATTCATCGCCTCTGCCCGCAAAACATTTTGCGCCTATTTTGACGTCTATGCGATAAAATAAATACAAAATGAAACGAATACCAAAAACACAAGCCATACAATTTCTTGATTGGCTCAACAAGGAATATTACAAACTCCATAAAACATATGAAGGATATTTTTGGATTTCGTATATGGGGGACCATTCGGTTGATAAGAAAAAAAATCAAGCGCTAGCAAAGCGAGATAATTTTCGCGCTAACTCAAAATTTGTTGATAAAATTAACAAATTATTAAAAATAGCCAATCCACGAGAAAAAGAACGCTTGAATCTCTGGCTCACGTTCTTTGGTCGTTATCAATCCCCCAAAGAGGCCTTGCATTTAAAGAATAAAATTAGCGAGCTTGAATCGACTTTATTAAAGAAACAGGCCAATCGGCAAGAAGGATATATTGATCCGTATACGAAAAAATTCGTGTCGGCCTCGGCGGTTAAAATGAGTACCATGATCCGAACTTATGATGACGAAAAAATAAGAAAAGCCTGTTTTGAAGCCCGCGAAAAATTAGCGGTTGGTTTTTTAGATGAATACATAAAGATGATCAAATTACGCAATCAATACGCGAATCAACTTGGTTATAGCGATTTTTATGATTATAAAGTTCAGCGAGAAGACGGCATGACCAAAAAAGAACTTTTTGGAATTTTTAAAGATATTTATGAAAAAACTAAATATGCGAAAAAAAATATTAAAAAACTGGAAAAAAAGATGCCCGGCTTGCGCAAACCCTGGAATTTTAACTACATGATGTCTGGAGATTTTACCAAAGAAGAGGATGAATTTTTTCAATTTGATGAGGCCTTAATTCGTTGGGGGAAATCTTTTGCGGCACTTGGCATTGATTTTAAAGGGTCTAAACTCCAGCTTGATCTCCTGGACCGAAAAGGAAAATGGAACAACGGTTTTTGCCATTGGCCTGATTTAGTTAGATTCACCAACCAAAAAAGAAAAGCTGGAAGTTCAAACTTTACTTGCAATGTTGTTTTTGGGCAAGTTGGATCAGGCTTTGACGGGCTTCATACATTGTTTCACGAAGGTGGCCACGCTACTCACATGCTTAATATTGAGCAAGAGGATGTTTGTGTCGTTCATGAGTATGCTCCAATGTCTATGGCTTGGGCGGAAACACAGAGCATGTTCATGGACTCAATGTTTGGGAGTATTGAATGGAAGATGCGCTATGCTTTAAGCGCGAAGAGAATACCTTATTCGTTTAATCTTTTTGAAAGAAAAGTTAAAAAACTTAATCCTCTCCGACCCTTGGGTTTAAACGGAATTATGTTCGTCTCAAATTTTGAAAGAGAAATTTATGAAGCCAAAGATTTAAATCGCAAAAGCGTCATGGAAATTGCTCGAAAGAATTATAAAAAATACAATGAACGTTCTGAAGACTCTTTGTCTGTGCTCAACACCCCGCACATTTATTCGTGGGAAAGCTCGGGATCTTATCATGGCTATGGATTAGCCGAACTTGCAATTGAACAATGGCGGGAATATTTTTACAATAAATATGGATATATCGTGGATAATCCTAAAGTGGGTAAGGAAATGGCCAAAGTGTGGGCACTTGGGTCTTCTAAAACATTTAAAGAATTCGTAATTATTGCGACAGGTAAAAAATTAAGTGCCAGTCCTATACTGCAAGACATGACTGCTTCGGCTGCAAGTATTATCAAGAGGGGCAAGAAACGAATCCTACGGCTTCAGAAAGTTAAATCTTACATAAAAACTATAAATTTAAATGCAACAATCAGAATGGTTAGTGGTAAAAAATTAATAGCTGATAATAGCAAGAGTTTTGAAATCATGGCTGAAAAATATAAAAAATGGCTTAGAAAATAGAGATCTACTCATTCTTCTATTCGTTCTGTTGTGGAGAGGGACCCTCCAATTTCTAAAGGTACGGTCTTAAAAATATCCACAGACAACTTGACTATAAGTTAATCTTAAGATAAACTTCGGTTATATGAAAACTTCTATTCTTGGACTTAAGGAATTACGGGAAAATATGAACAAGTATATTAACGAGACCAAAAAAGGGCGTTCATTTATTGTTGTGCGTCGATCAAAGCCGGTTTTTAAAATATCAGCTGTAGATATGTTCGGTGATGAAGGTCATTGGGAATCAATTGGCGATTTTACCAAAATAAAAAAAGATGGCATACCCGCCGAGGACTTCTTGAAGGCATTACGAAGTTTGGATGCTAAAAAAGAGATAGAATAATGGACAAAATCAGTAAGATACTCTCTGAACTTAGGCCTAAAGAAAGGGCGTGGGCTGATCGCGCCGTTAGATTAATTAGAATAGGTCAGGTCTCGGAATTTGATGTGAAAAAGCTCAAAGGTTTTGATAATATATTTCGTGTTCGTAAGGGCAGAGTCAGAATTATTTATAAAATAGACAAATCATACTTTGTTATTATTGATGTTCAGACCAAAAACGATAACACATACAATCTTTAACAGTGCCTATTAAATTTTCATCATTAAAAATATCGCGTTCGGGGCTAAAGCTTTTTCAGGATTGTCCGCGGTGTTTTTGGTTGGATGTTCATCATAAAATTAAGCGTCCGCCCAGTTTTCCTTACACTTTGTCGTCGGCCGTGGATTTTTTGGTAAAACAGGAATTCGATAAATATCGCAAAGAGGGAACTCTCCCACCGGTTTTGGCTCGACACTTGGCCGGCGATGCCAAACTCTATAACGGTCCCGAATTGCCCGTCTGGCGCGAGAATTTTAAAGGAGTGCAGTATTTTGACGAAGATTTAAACGCGATGCTTTATGGCGCCGTGGACGACGTTTTGCAACTGGCCGATGATTCACTGGCTGTTATTGATTATAAGTCATCGGGTTCGAGAGAGATTAAAATCTATGACGATTACCAGAAGCAGATGGACATTTATACTTATCTTCTGGACCGCAATGGTTTTAAAACTCATACCGAAGCCTATTTCGTTTTCTATCAAGTGGATAAGACCGGTGGGGGGTTTCAAAATGCCTTGCCGTTTATCGAATCGCTCAAAGCCGTTCGGGCCGACAAGAGTTGGGTGGCCAATGTTTTTGAACAAGCCGTTATGGTTGCCCGTCAGGATACGCCCCCGGAAGTCATTCTGCCTTGCCCCCATTGCATTTATGTTCAGCAAGCTTCCAAGTTGGCCGGTCTATCAGGACAGACCACCCCCAGCGTTGAATTAGTTGACGAATAAACACAAATAACCAAAAATTAGTAAACTTAATATATTTCGTACGAAATAGAATAATACCATGGAGAAAAAAGGATTTGTTGAACAATTTATAAAAGGTCTCAAAGAACTGGTCGGAGATTTGGCGAATGTTTGGATGCGGACATCCTATAAAGGTTTTTCTTATAATAAGTTTTTAAATAATTCTAGAGGTTTTAAAAATTTAAAACAAAGAGGCATTATCAAAGATACTAACCATGGCCAGTTTGTATTTACCCAGCCGGGCCGCCAATGGTTGAAACGGTCGTTACATAAGCGTTTAGTTTACTTGCCTAGAGGTCCATGGGATAAAAAATGGCGAATTATTATTTTTGACGTTCCCCAAGAAAAACATATTGCGCGAATACGGTTCAGAAACAGACTTAAGCTGCTTGGGTGCGTGATGTTGCAGAAAAGTGTCTTTGTTTTTCCTTATCCTTGTCACGAAAAGGTTGGTGATATCGCGAATTATTTAGAGATCAGTGACTACGTAGATATTCTTACTGCCGAGTCCGTCGGTTTTAAAGAAGCAGAATTTCTAAAAATTTTTGAATTAAAAAGGTAAAGGTCCCAGTATTATTTCCATTTCGTACGAAATGGAAATAATACTGGGACTGGGAAAACAAAAGACAGGGGGGCTGAATTCAAGCTCCCAACGCAATCTTCCTTTTGGTAATTAATTCATAGAATTT
>ERZ1292625.1587-Hain-H41-01um-R1-1587-length-25935-cov-4_pt1 | contig 25935 bp, 22 predicted proteins | sample MGYA00564400_ERZ1292625 | MGnify/ENA primary metagenome ERZ1292625 (study PRJEB36523, sample SAMEA6512639) | groundwater metagenome | collected 2019-01-08 | study: AquaDiva: Metagenomics assemblies of 32 groundwater samples | reverse complement strand
TGCCACCGATCCAATCAGTAGAAATGAATGCCCCTCAACGTAGCATTCTGATATACTCGAAGATGCATTTTGATCCAGACAATGATTATACAGACAGACCTCTGGCACAAAGTTCCGCGTCGAATTTAGCCCGACATTTATATGCCAGCTTAAGTGACACAGAGATATATTATCGTGATCAGCGAGAGGCGTTAATCAAAGACAGTGGGGCCGATATTGTGCTTGGTATTGTTTCAAAATCTTTTATAACATATGCGAAAGACAACCCCAACGCCAAAAAAATAATTTTCTTAGTTAACAGTCATCCACTATATCGGACATGGGTCATGCAGAAGGAAGCGAATCTTAGAAAAAAGTTCATCCCTAGCCATGAATATGTATCACCTTTTACAATTATTAGGTGTCTATACGAAGCGACTGACATAGTACTCATTGGGAATGATTCTATAAAAAACACCTACTACGAGTACGGCTGTAAGAAAAGAATTTTGCTAATTAACAGTGGTGTTAATAGTGACTTACTCACACCCCTCCCCGCCTTAAGACCACAAGAGAGAGTACGTGTGCTATTCTCTGCTAGTGATTTGGGTGTACGAAAAGGAATCTTTCGACTAATCTCTTTATGGGATCACTTCTCGAAAAGTATCGTCTATACCGACACTGAACTGATTATTGTCGGGAAGGTTACAAATTTCAAAAGTGAAATCCAAGACTTTGTAAAAAGGCACCCTAATGTGCACATCAAAGGCTGGGTAGATTCAAATACCCCCGAGTACCTCAAGATACTCCAATCGAGCCATATAATACTTAGCCTGTCCTTAGAAGAAGGTCAGGTTGGTTGCGTACTTGAAGCGATGTCGACAGGGGCGATTCCTATTATCACCCAAGAATCTGGAATCCCCATAGAACATAAAAAAAATGGGTACGTAATAAACGACTACCCCAAGCAAGAATCTGATGTTATCCACTATATAGAGAGATTGTGCTCAGACAAGAGTCTTCTTGAACCCCTGCATAAAGCTAGTCGTACCTATATTATGGAAAATCATACTTGGGGTACGTTTGTATCAGAAATAAGGAAAATCATATATGCCTCAAATTAATATCTTAGACAAGATTGATATCGTTTTGAGTATATATAATCAAGAGGAGATTATAGAACGCGTGTTGTACGGTATTTTTAAGAATACCACCACGCCATTTAATCTGATCCTTATTTTTGATGGGTGTAGAGACCGATCTAAACCACGAGCCTTACGTTACATCAAACAGTACGCCCCCAAACTGCTTAAAGAGGTCATTACTAGGGACACTCCAAACATATTTGAAACTCGCGCGAACAATACTGGTTTTAAACTCGCGCAGGCAGACTACTTGATTACCTTACAAGATGATATGGTAATTAATGAACACGGCTGGGAGCGAAGACTTACCTACCCCTTACGAATATTCGACGATGTACTAGCGGTCACTAGTCGAACAGCTCAAGATATCGTGACACTGAGTGGGGATGAACATCAGTATGAGCATCGTGCAAGTAGAGAACTCGGCACTCTATCTCGAGAAACCTTTGCCATACGGGACGTCATTAATCGTGGGCCGATTGCTTTTCGAACTGATTACCTTAAAGAACTCGGCTACTTAAAAGAGACTTATGCGCCATCAAACCTAGACGATGCCGATTTATCACTGAGAGCGTGGCGAGATAAACACTGGAAAGTGGGAGCTTTCTGGATAGACTATATTTCTCGTCTTGAATGGGGAAAATCACGCGCTAAAGACTCGATGATGATTGTGAGCGCATCGGAGCAACGACACGGCCCTCAAATTATGCATGACCATAGAAACTATTTACAATCAAATCAAAAACACACAGCGGACATACACATACCAGAGAATACTATTGATTATACACGTCATAGAACGTTGGTTACTTTCTATTATTGGCTCACATATCCAATACGATTCACCAGTAAACACACACAAAAAAAACTGCAAAAGAAGGTACGTGAGATCATACATACCCTACTGCCACGATTGGGAATAAAAAATAGTAAAGAGCACGGTATCAAAAAGATATTGATTTCCTTTATTAAAAAGTAATTCTAAAATGAGGAGTCATATCGGATATTTCACCTGTCTTATAGGAAACCTAAAGCTCGCTAAAAAGACTGCCGTGTAAACCAAACCAAAATAACTTCAAGTCTTTGGCGACGAATATGCGCGTATTTTTGCAAAAAGAGTGAAACTATAGTAGTGTGCTCCCAGAATCACTTGAGTAACAACCAACAGAAAGAGTGTTATGAACCTTGTAACTAGTACCCAGAAACCAAAGTTTTTATTGATATACTCTCCACAGAGACAGGATCCTCGTTTCGGTGCAGTCAAGCCAGAAGGGTCACTTGGACTCGCCTATTTAGCTGGAGCACTTCGTGACAACAACTACGAAGTAACAATTCTTGATGGCTGTGTCGGTAACGAAAAACATAGCCTGAGGGAGACATTTTATCGCCAGACGACATTGCCCAATGGTATGATCCGTGCCGGACTGTCGCCGGAAGAAATTGTGGCGGAAGTTGTTGAGTTTGATGTGATTGGCATCAGCGCAATATTCACCGCCCAAACGACGATGGTGGTGGAAATCTTGCGGGCAATCACTCAAGCATATCCAGAAAAATTGATACTGCTCGGCGGAATAAATGCCCGTTCGCAACAGTCTTTATTTTTCGATGCTGGAGCAAGCATCATCTGCCTCTCCGAATCTGAATGGACAATCCTTGAGATTGGAGAGAGGCTTTGCCAAGGTAGTCGAGATTTTTCGGGTATCAATGGCATTGCGTGGAAACAAACAGGTGGGCAGATTAAAAGAGTGCCCACCTCCTATGTGGAGCAGGATCTTGATCAGCTTCCCTTCCCCGCATGGGACATGTTGCCACTCCAGAAATACTGGGAAATCGCCCGTCCACATGGGGGCGGTTTTTCTCGGGAAAATCCTGTAGCATACGCACCACTGATGACCTCGCGAGGCTGCCCGTTTGAATGTGACTTTTGCCATATCGGACTTGAAGGCAAAGGATCTGAATCAGGAAACATCCGGAAACTTCGACTTAAATCACACGAACGAGTGATGCGCGAGATGGCCATACTACAGTCGCTTGGAGTGAAGCACTTCTTCTTGGAAGATGATTCGCTCCTCGGCAGGAAAAGACGAGCAATGGAAATCTTCCGTGAAATTATCAAGCTAAAAGTGAGATTGAGTGGTGTCAACGGGATCAACATTGCCCACCTCTGTAGTGTCGATGGCGGAAAGCCAGGTATCGACCACGCCCTTTTGGAGCTAATGGCTGAAGCGGGATTTGATAAGTTTATGCTTCCTGTTGAATCAGGTTCGCAGAGAATTATTGACACCTACGCCACCGGCAAGCTCAATCTGGTCAGACACGATATTCCCGCACTCATCAAGAGAACCAAGGCGCTTGGGATGCATATCGGAGGCAATTACACCTTCGGCTATCCCGATGAGACACTTGAAGAAATGCATCAAACATTCAACCTCGCAAAGGCCCACATGGATGCGGGATTGGACAATGCAAACTTCATGATTATCACGCCATTTCCAGGCACTGCCTTCTACAACAGAGTGGTGAGGGAAAATCTTTTCCTGCCTGGTGTGAAGATTGATGAGCTTGATTGGACAAAAGTCGCAATCAAGACGCTCATTCCCAAAGAGGTACTGGAGGAAATGATTACCCGCGGATGGGAATCAGTAAACAAACCCGAGCGAGTCAGCCGGATTCGGTCCATGATTCCCGTTCCGACTAATTAAAAACGCAACAGCTAGAAGATAACATCTTTTAGCTGTTTTTTTTAAAAAGAGAAATTAGCGCCTTCTTGAAACCTTGCTCAACAGCCCGCATCTTAAATGATGTGCCGAAAATATAGCCAGTTAATTCTAGAAAAGGAAATTTGCTTGTTTTGATTATTCTTCGTACCAATAATCGTCTTCGATTTTTTATAACACGCATGTCAATACGTAGGGGATATTTCAAAATCAAACATTTTCTTTTTAAAAAACCAAACAAACCCCTACTATAATCTATTTCAAACTCTTCAATAATGAAATCAGAAGTGTGCTTGTCACCAGAATCAAGATATTCTTTAAAATCTTCGTATAGACGATTATTATTCCTCCCCCATGATTCCCATGCTTTCATTGTCGAATCTGGCGCGTTTACCTTACTCCACTCCTGCTTAGATATGTAGTTAATCCAGAAAGCTCCCACTTTCCAGTGTTTATCTCGCCACGCTCGCAGAGATATCTCTGCGTCATCAAGCGCTCCAGGTGCATATGCATCATTAAGGTACTGAAGTTCTTTTAGATAATCAGTTCGAAAAGCAATCGGCCCACGATTAATAACATCACGAATAGCAAACATATTTCTCGGTAAGGAACCGAATTCCCGGGCAGATCGATGGGTATATTTTTCTTTGCCATTACCAATAGTCTCAATATTTTGAGCACCACGGCCTGTCACCGCGAGGATGTCATCAAATTGACGTAAGGGGTACGTAAGACGTCGCTCCCATCCATAATCATCAATGACCATGTCGTCTTGAAGCGTGATCAAATATTTTTCTCTCGCTAATTTAAAACCGACATTGTTAGCCCGTAACTCAAAAAGATTGGGAGTATCTTTAATAATCAACTCTTTGAGCAACCCCCCATTGATCTTTTTTATATAGGACAGTGCCCGAGGTTTTGTCCTATCTGTACACCCATCAAAGATAAGGATCAGATTAAATGGCGTGGTGGTATTCTTAAAGATACCGTACAACACGCGTTCAATGATCTCCTCTTGGTTATATATAGATAGTACAATGTCTATAAGTTCTAACGGCTTCACCATAATGACACCATACTAACACAAGATTACCCATAAATTGAATTATACTAGATCGACAACGTGTGTAGATAAAATCGTCAAAGTAATGTATGATGAGATAATTTACAGATAGATAAACTGATGTAGATTTAGGCGTATGATCGAAAACTATTACCTGAATAAAAACGTGCTGGTATTGGGAGGAACAGGATTCATAGGTAGCAATCTCACTCTCGCCTTACTCAACAAGGGAGCCAAAGTAACTATACTAAGTAGAAATAACCTACCACCCAAATATATTCCGATCAACAATCCCAAACTTAAAATTATAAAAGGGGATATTCGCGATGTTGGTATTATGCAAAAGGTGATACTGAATAAAGATATTGTATTCAACTTAGCAGCTCAAATAAGTCATCTGGATAAAGGAATAGTCTCTTATGATGACCTGGATATTAATTGTCGTGGACAATTAGTGCTACTTGAAACATGCAGGACACACAATACATCTGTGAAGATAGTATTCGCTAGTACTCGCATGGTTTATGGAAATAGTTCCAAAAAAAAATTGACCGAGAGCCATCCCACAGAACCAAATACTCTTTATGGCATACACAAACTAACAGCCGAGAGATACCACCTACTCTACCGCAAAAGACACAATATTAATGTAGCCATACTTAGGATTGCAAACCCTTATGGAGAAAGACAGGATACTGGAAGAGGCTTATACTCCCTACCTGGTTGGTTTATGCACAAAGCCCTTAAAAATGAATTGATTGAGATCTGGGGTAAAGGAAACCAGTTAAGAGACTATATTTATATCGATGATTTAATTAGTGCATTACTTATTGTGGCAAAATCTCCAAAAAGCTCTGGGGAGATATACAATTGTGGCAGTGGCCGTGTCCATAAATTCAAAGAGATGGCGAAATACATAGTCAAAACGGCAAAAAGTGGTAGGATTAAACAAAAACCGTGGCCCAATGGATACCCCAACATACAAAACGATAGTTATGGACTAGATATATCCAAACTAAGAAAGCTTGGTTGGAAGCCCCAAACAACTATCATGGAAGGAATTCGTAAAACATTTAATTTCTACAATGAGGATTAATATACTGTTATGATTATAGTCAAATTATCAGGCGGTTTGGGTAACCAATTTTTCCAATATGCACACGGGAAAGCGTGCGCATTGAAAAATAACACCGAACTTGCACTCGATACGTCATGGTATGCCGGAAGGACTGATCGCACATACATGCTCAATCATTTTAATATCAACGCGACTATCGCCAAAAGTATAGACATACTTAGAATAAAGATATTTTCTCCGAAAAATTATTTACGGGGTGACTATCAAAGTGAGAAATACTTTGAAAATATTGAAGATACGATACACAAAGAATACAGTCTAAAAGAAGCATTGGGTGAAGATGGTCAAGAGTTATTAACAACAATAGCCTCCTCAAACGCGGTGAGCATACATTTTCGTGGCAACGACTACATTAGTGGTCCGAAGGCAAGTTTTCATGGGGTATGCCCGCAGGAATACTACACTGAAGCCATAGATCTAATTTCAAACCGTATTACATCGCCACATTTCTATGTATTTACTGATGATATCGAATGGGCAAAAAAATACATCACATTACCCACACCTCACACAATAGTCAGTGATAAGCGCATACCCACTCACGAAGAACTGATCTTGATGGCATCTTGTCAACATAATATTATTGCCAATAGCACTTTTAGTTGGTGGGCGGGGTGGCTCAATAAAAATCCGCAAAAAATGGTAATCGCACCAAAGAAATGGTTTAATCACAATACCGTGGATACAACCGACCTAATACCTTCCCAATGGATACTACTATAAAAATATCGGTAATAATGCCTATATATAATGGAGAAAAATACCTGCATCAAGCAATTGATAGTATGCTTAGTCAAACATTTAAAGATTTCGAGCTTATCGCTATAAATGACGGCTCAAGTGATCAAAGTGTAGAGATTCTCAAATCCTATAATGACCCTCGAATAGTGATTATCAATAATACCCGCAATCAGGGGCTAATCCGAACATTAAACATTGGTCTTAATAATGCGCACGGCAAGTATGTAGCTAGACTGGATCAGGATGATATTGCCTTACCTAAACGTCTAGAAGTTCAGTATAATTTTCTGGAAAACCATCCGAAGATTGATTTGGTAGGCTCTTGGACAGAGTGTATCGATACCACAGGAAAAATTCTCAAAATTTCTCGCAATCCAGCTGACCCTGTGATAATCCGATACGAACTCTTATTCAATAATGTCATGTTCCATAGCTCCATTTTTTTTAGAACTGATGTTATAAAGAAAAATGGCGGATACGATGAACGTGATCCGATTGCTGTACATTCTGAAGATTACGAAATGTATTCTCGCCCAGGAAAGGAATTGCGATGTGCGAATATTCCTGAAGTGTTATTTAAACTAAGACTGCACGGTGAATCAATTGTCGGTAATCCAACTTCCCAAATAACAGTCCACAAAAATTCTCTAAATGTCGCTTATAGAAATATCTCTCAATATATACCCCTCCCACACTCTGATTTTGAAACAATCAAAGATATTCTTATAATTAAAAAGCCTAATCAAACCATCTCTTGCGTCAATTTTTCTACCGCATTGAGAACGCTTCGTTCAGTTACCCGAGAGTTTATTAAAAAAAACAATCTATCAGCACCCGACTCAGAGAAAGTCTTAGCCCAATATCGCGGAAGAAAATGGATGTTATGGAAACATTATATTATTGGAAAGTACCATAAAGTAATCAAAATAAATTATCCACAAAGACAGAAATAGCCCATTCTCATGAAGACACCAAATAATACAAGTTTTAGTACACCCGTTGTATTTTGCGTATTTAAGAGACCCTCCGAAACAAAGAGGGTGTTCGAGATTATTCGATCAATAAGACCCACCAGACTGTTTATTGTTGCCGATGGTCCAAGAGACTTGATTGAAGAAAATTTATGCAATGAAACACGAAAGATTGTGGAGACCATTGATTGGCCTTGCCAAGTGCTGCGAAATTATTCTGACAATAACCTTGGGTGCCGACAGAGAATATCCTCCGGAATTAATTGGGTATTCGATAACGTAGAGGAAGCAATAATCCTTGAAGATGATTGCTTCCCACATCCATCCTTTTTCCCATATTGTGAATCACTACTTGATCGGTATCGGGATACCGAAAATGTATTCCACATCAGCGGTTCAAGTTTTCTAAAAGTGTCGAATCAGTGTGGTAATACTAGTGACTATTATTACTCTGCCATTCCACAAATTTGGGGATGGGCGACGTGGAGACGGGCGTGGAAAAGATATGACAAAACATTATCGAGCTGGCCTGAAGTAAAAAAGACTTCTCTGTTAAAGAAAGCCTTTGGTATTGGGCCAGTTATTGATTATTGGGAATACGTATTTGATCGAATGTACACAAATAAATATGATACATGGGACATTGCCTGGACCTTTACCTTACTAAAGGAGAACGGTCTAGCAATAACACCTACAGTAAATCTAATTTCAAATATCGGCTATGGTAACCTCGCCACACATACACGAAGTTTAGATAAAGGTATGCATTTAATCAATCTCCCAACTTATCCAATAAGAGTTCCTCCTACAGCCCCCGTATATCTTAAGAAAGACATACAAGCAGACTTATCTTCATTACAGCATATATTTGGCATAAAAATTACACCAAGGACTCGTACAATATCTGTCATAAAAAAATATGTACCCGAAAAAATAAAAAGATACCTAAGCAGTTTTTTCAGTAAAAATTAAGACAGTTGGATTATTTTTTTACGACAATATAATATCCAGTCGACATAATATCTTCTTCGAGATTATCTTTTTTAATACTTCCGTACTCGTTTACAATCAAGAAATTAACCTTATTGATTATATAAGCTGACACAAGCAATAAACCTTTTATTATTTTATTAAAATATAGATTAGTCTGAAAGACCAATCTCTGTATCAACACGGCCAATGCTGAAAAGCTTTGTGTCTCTGATTGTATCTCAAGAATGGTCCACTGTTTAAAAAGTTCTTGCAATCCATATTTGGTGAATCTCCAATAATCATGTGGTGTATCATGAAGAGGGTAAACAAATCGGGTGGTGAGAATTAAAATACCCCCCTTTTTTAGTACACGCATCATTTCCCCGACCGCTAATCGCGGGTCTTTTGTGTGTTCGAGCACTTCGGTACAAAGAACAATACTAAATTCATTATCTGCAAATGGTAGATCGTGAACATCAGCTACGATCGAGGGCTTTCTTCCCGGATCAATATCGACAGTTATACGATTGGGAAAAAAACGGTGATACGAAGACCCACCAGAACCAACATCCAGAATTTTATCGACAGAACGATACTTTACCAAAAACAATTCCAATCTATTTCGAGTAATCTTTTGAAACATACAAAATTCTTGGTACTACCCATTAATCTTATTTTTATAATGTAGTTTTCCTGACTCAAAATATTCTTTCTCTTCTCCCACTGATTCGATGTCATACTTAATGCCATCAATAATACTCTTTGCCGCCAACATTCCCATTTCAAGAGAATGATCTTGATTGTTATATCGGAATCGACCCGGTCTACCGATATAAAATAAATCCGGAATGGTATCGAGATGCCTCTTGATCATAGCAAGATACGTTTGATATGGTAAGTCATAAATAGGATATACATTCTTTTGTGCTATACGATAGTATCGACGAACTTCTTTCTTCATAAATAGACCGACTGACTCACAATATGGCAATACATAATCGAAAAGATCTTGTTCTCCCATATTCCAAATAGTGTCACCTTCAAAACAAAACAGCTCTATGAAAAGCGACGTCTTTGTTGGAGGACTCATGTAACTACTGAAATTTTTCATCTCACTAACACGACCAATGGGAATATCCTTTGATGGAAAATATATCCACTGATCATTCGTAACAAAATCCTTATTTAAAGTGACAAATAAATATACTTGGCTTCGATATCTAAGATGAGCTGATGCAGAGATAATAGCTCCTGGCGGTTCCGGAATCATTAATTTTAAGAATTCAACAATAGGAACAGATTCGACCAAATATCGAGAACACACTTCAAGGCTTTCACCATGCACATTGATCAATTGCGTACGGAACCCTTCGTTGGTTTTAACCACACTGACTGGCCAAGTCCCTGTATAGACAGAATATCCCGCCTTAATCAATCTATCCTGTATGGTAGTATAAATCTGCCCCGTACCCTTTCTCGGATAATAAAAACTATCTATTAACGACTTAGGGCCTTCGGTATTTTTCTTACGCATCTTAGAAACCACACTCTTTAAAACAGTCCCAACATTAAGGCCTTTGATTCTTTGCCGTGCCCAATCAGGATGAATATGAGACGAATCAATACCCCAAATCTTCTCGGTATAATTAATCATACTGAATTCACCCAAACTCTTTCCAAAATTAGCTATAATATACTCCTTAAAATTACGGATTGGTCTTTTAAATAGACCATATTTAATTCTTGCAAAACAATAAGACATGGCCATCCCAGTCGAACGAACAACACCAATATTTCTAAGAGCTTGAATGGCGTTAATTGGGTAATCATAGAATGCGCCCTCAATATACTGTCTCGTATGTCGACTTACCATGATCCAGTCTTCTTTCAAAATATCACCGAGGTATTGATACAAATAGGGGTCTTTCGAGAAAAAACGGTGTGGACCATTATCAGTGTAAAAGACAGAGCCATCATCTTCAGCAAAAGAATACGTCTTTGAGAGTCCTCCTACAAGTAAATCTCTCTCAATGACCATAAAATCTTTTTTATGTTGAGCTAATTCAAGCGCGCACGCTAATCCGGCTGGGCCAGCACCAATAATCAGTGTTTCGGTATACAATTTTTTCATTTTCTATAATCAGATTTCAAACCACCATCATAACACAATCCTCTCTTTTTACATCCTGATTTAATACTCATATATGCGTATTGGATTCCTGCGGTTGCCAGTAAAAATAAGAACGGAATAGCAGGTAACCGGTAACGAGAATAAGATACCGGTCCAGTAAGTATCGCAAAATATACCACCAACACAAAAAATAGTATCACTCCAGATTTATACGGGCTTTTAATAACTGCGTACACAGACAAAAAGACGATACACAACCAAAATATATGCTCAAAGAAAATACCCCCACGATCAATCAGTTCTCGGTAGACAGCTCCCCACTCGTTATTAATAATACGGGTAGAAAGATTCGCCTGTTTATGAGCAAAATTAACATCATCAGTATAAAACGCATTATACATATCAATGGAAGACACAATATCCGACGAGATAAAAAATGGTGCAGTCTTGACCACATGGAAGGCCAGGTAAGCAAGAAAGTCCTCTTTCAAAAATTGCTTTGATACAGCAGTGAGTGAATCACTGTAATATAATGATTTTTGATTCGCCCGCTCATCAACAGATAGCTTGGCTTCAAGTATTTTCCTCCCATCTTCAGCCGAGATATTGTCTCGTACAGATATATATTCTGGTATATTGTAGTGAAAAAGATTATAAGCTGACAGAGAAGATAGAGAAAAATTCTTAGTTAATGAATAGTTACGCATCCCCCAGGGCAGCAAAAATAAAGAGACAACTATCAGAAAAAAAATAATACTGTTGTGCAAGAATATAGCTAGTGGCAACCTCCTTCGATGAATCAGGTACAAGATTCCAACAATCAAGAGAGGGGTGAAAATAGCTATTGGTCGAATTAATATTGCGAAACCTAAAAAAGCACCCGCCAGTACCATATATTTTGAAGACTTGAATTGATCAATTTTGGATAAAAGTAAGTAAACACTAGCGATAAAAAAGAAATTAAAAGGTATATCCGAGAGCAGGACGAGAGAGTGTGTAACTACTCCGATATTAAGAACATACAAAATTCCCGAGATCACGCCGACTAGATTATTAAAATATTTTCTACCAATAAGGAAAATAAGATACCCGGTAATTCCTGCAAGGAGTATCTGTATTAAAGTCACTCCGAAATACGATTTGGTAATAAAGATGATACCTGCAATAAACAACGGGTACCCAGGAACTCGAAACGTCTCAGGATATGATCCATCAAAGGTAAAGGCTTGTTTAGACAGAAGATTCTCTGCCAAGCTCCTGTACTCATACGAATCCGATCCGCTCACCGGTAGCGCGTACTCCACATCAAAACCTGTTTTTATTTGCGAATAATGGACACCTATCGTATATATCCACAGGGGCACATATACAACAAGCGCGATGATAATGAATACGTACCGTACCCGGCGTTCGCTTAAATTACTCATGGATAAATACTTAGTATAATAAAGTTTTGCCTCGTCCATACCCCTCCGTAACCTGTTCCCTCGAAGACTCTGGCTACGTATTCGGCGAGGCATCGGGGAACACTTTGTTGTAGGAGAGTCGGCTCCGCCGACACATATACTCGTTGCGGATCATACCCCTTCGGAGAGCTACGGGGTATTCTCCGCAGGTACAATAAACACTGAACACTTACAATCATTGTTTTTTCTTTAAGATATACAACCTTTCGTGATATAGGGATGGAAATATTTGAAAGAGATATTCACATGCAACCTGTATCGGATAAGCAATACTCTTAGGTAGAGCCCATAATTTTGGAATAAAAATACCATAAGAGAACGTGTTGACAATATCAAAGTCTTGCAAAAAATACTTCTCGCAAAGATCATACGATTGATAGTCCGCCGCGGATGAAACATTACGTAATTTAAATTTAGCAAACAGTGAATATTTTCCGGCAATACTGCAGACGATTATCCCCCCAGGCTGAAGATATCTTTTAATAAACTCGAACTCACTCACAAAAATAGTCGGGCTCAAGAAACCCACCGCAAGAACCAAGCCAAAAGTTTCTTCTAATATATCAGATTTCACAAAAAAACGTAGCTTGGGATTATGGTTTATAGCACGAGCTTGTTGCACCATTTGTGGAGAAATATCTACTCCCACGGCATATTTAATTGTACGATCATAGGATTCGATAAGTTTCCGCAGGATAACACCATCAGCACAACCGATTTCTAGAATTTCAATGGATTCAGATTGAGAATACGCAATAGTATCCCCAAACCACCGCTTAAGCAATTTCAGTCTTCGAGAAAAGAAAAATTGATTATAAGTGCTCGGGCTAGTCACATACCGCTTCTCAGAATACACAGCACTTTCTTTATCATAAAAACTAGTGTCATCAAAATTGACACTGGGCGTGGCGATTGACAGCACCTCCTTCAGCTTAACTCTTGAAGAAAAAAGTGATTCAACTTTCTGGTACCCCGCAACGCCCAATCTTTGTCCAAGTTCAGGATTATTAATCAAAAGATCAATCTTATCACTAATCTCTTGAGGATAGTAAGGGTTGACGATGTATCCTGTTGCCTTATCCGAGATGGCCTCCGAGGCACCCCCCCAACATGAAGCAATGACGGGTTTCTTCATGGCCATAGCCTCAAGAATATTTGTCGGAAACCAATCGTAACACAGGGACGGGACAACAACGACATCACTATTTGCATACGCCAATTTAATATCATCTCGATTGAGCCACCCAAGAAACACGATACGATCTTTTAAATCGTACTGACTCATCCGATTAATAAAGTGATCGCCTTGTTCATGTAATGAACCCGCAACAAGCAACAAAACTTTTGACTGGATTTCTTTGGGCAACAATTTAATTGAATCAAGAATTGCGATCGACCCTTTCGCTCGACTAATACGTCCACCGAAAAAAATAGTAAACTTTGAACGATCAATATTGAATTTTTTTCTAAACGACGACGCTAATTCAGAAGTTACACACCACGCAGAACTATCTATACCATTATGAACAACAGTGACATTATTAATTCCATTCTCAACCAGAGCACCCTTCAAAGCATCACTCACCGCAATCACCCTTGTGACACGTGATAAACACCACCTGATAAAGATATTGCGAAAGGGATTATAGACGAACCTAAAATCTCTTAACTGCTGCCAAGCAGAGACGCGATAATTAGATAGAGAGGATGGATTATGAATATCGACAGGAAATAATTTGCCGTAATGAAAAGTCATTGCATCATGGGCAACAAACAGTACCGATCTAGCATATTTCTTAGCAACTAAGATTGACCCGTAGGAAAGTCGTTGATGTATATTATGTACAAAAACAATATCTGGGAGTACTTCTTTTATAACATGCTTGACTTGCACTAAAAGTGGTAGATTGTACAGACTAATATACGATCTTAATGAGGTCGGATACTGTGAATATAGTCTTACAACGCGCATATTACCCTCCTTACCATCGCTGACATTATTTTTATTGGCAGTAGTGGTAATAACAGTCACATCGATACCCTCCCTTGATAACTGATCGGCCATCATCGCCGCGATAACCGAAGCGCCACCGGTGTGTGTTGGGGGGAAATCATCCGAAAGGACCAGTGCTTTCATAATTATTTTATTTTAAATTTTGTCACATTTTTATAATAGACTATATAAGCAGAAGTAGTTTTATTCCAAGAAAATGTTTGCGCATATCTTTGAGCATTATCAGAAAATTTACCAGTAACCCTTTCATCCAGAACTGCCAGCATTTTCTTTGACAAATCATTTACGTCACCCGGTAATGCCAGTAACCCTGTTTGGCCATCAATAATAGCATCCTCGCATCCCGATCCGTAACTTCCCACCGAGGGTAAACCAAACTGACCGGCTTCAATAATAACTAAACCAAAACCTTCGACATGATTACTCTCATTTTTTGATGCAAGAACAAAAAGATCGGATACACTATACCACAAAGACAAATCCTTATCTGTACTAGCGTCTGTTACTATACAAACTGAATCTTCAAGACCTTTTTCCTTAATATAAGATTTGATTTTAATAACATACGCGGAATCTGTATCTGAACCCACTAGTACATAAAAAATACCCGGATATCTATCTTTTAAAATCTTGATAGCTTGCACTGTTTCATATTGCCCCTTGCGATCTTTGATCGCGCCTACCGTAAGCACAATGGGGTCCTTTTTAACCAACCGTGGATATTTCTTAAACATCTCACTGATCTCTATTTCAGAGGGAATCGGGAGATCATTTGCACCCAGATAAACGACCGATATATTTTGCAAACCAGTCTTTTCAACAAGTCGGTTCTTAATATAATGACTAATGGCAAAGATATGCGTCGCATGCTTAGATGTAAACTCAACCAACGGTCTTTTGTATATATGAAAAAAGGGGGCTATAGAATAAGTGCCTACGGCATTTATAAAATATGGCTTGTGTATAAACATACTCACAAAAAAAGCATACACCCCATACGGCCAAATATCTAAGGCATGGATGACGTCAACCTCTCGAGCACGCTTATATACACATCTCAACGATTTAAAAAAAGAAAACACACCAACCAATTTTGGCAAACGATGGTTCTCATCAACCGCATCTTCAGAAAGAGTAATACAACTAATGCCGTGAGAGGTCAGACCGCTCTCTATACCTTTAAATGCCCTACCCCATCCACTCTGCGAGTTAGTATTATTTGTAATAAGTAACACCTTCATATATCTTATTTTGAAAAAATTAATTCCCTAAAAACCTAATTATTGCCTGGGCACGGATCCGCCAGTCATATTGCCGAACATCAATCTGTGCCTGTAATGCCATTAGTTTTGTTAAAATATCTCCGACCAAGATTCGTCGTACGAAATCTGCCAAGACGACTGGGTCATCGGGGGGGATCAAAATTGAATTACGCTCAGTAAGTATCTCACGAAGTGATGGCAAATCTGAGGCGATTATTGGTATACCCGAGGTCATGTGAGCAAAAACCTTCAACGGAGAAGTGTACAGTCGAGAAATCTTATCTTCCCCTGAATTTGGCACTACTAGTATATCGGCAATCTTTTGATTAAATGCCAACTCACTGTATGGGCGGTATCCAAGAAATAAAACGTTTGGATACTTATTGGCGAGTATACTCACTTCCTCTTTTGTCCCACCAATAATAACCGTTTGAGCAAGAGAACTAAATAATTTAGATGCATCTAACAGCGTATCTACACCCTTCCACTTGTATAAATGGCCGACATACAAGACGATTTTCTTTTCTAGTGGTATGCCTAATTTTCTTTTTTGATCTTCTCTATTAACAGTAACCGAAAATTGCATTAAGTCTGCCCCATCATGAAACACCTGTATTTTATCATGATTCACCCCTTCGTTACGGTAAAGATCAGCAAGACCTGTTGATATTGCTATTATCTTAAAAAATCTTCCAATAAACAGGCGAAGTAATACATTCCAAACACCAGTGTGCGTCTCCCACACACACTTTACTGCTGACAAACACAAATTAATCAGAATAAACTCATCCCGGGAATATACAATATCTGGCTTAGATTGCGCCACATATCGAGCAACTTTTTCTGAAAATAACAGAGTCTCAAGCCAGAATCCAAAACGGCCGAATCGCGCAGAATACCCGGACGGAACATAGGTAATGCAAAAATTTCGCTCCACCGCGTAATAATCAAAGGGGTCTGTATCAATATGGTTCTTCCTTCGTGGTACCAACAGTTCAACATCCACACCGCATTTTGCAAATGCCTCACACATTTTCATAATCTGCACTCCGTGCGCTTTTTCGGTAGGTAAACGGATATTGGCGGCATAGAGTAATTTCATAATAACGTTATAACACGAAATACTAATTTGCGACATACAAGATTGACCTCAATAAAGATTACCCCTACAATAACCAATACTTTATGATCAAGGGAGTAATCTTGGCTGGCGGAAATGGAACGCGGATGTACCCACTCACCCGTGTCACCAACAAACATCTGCTAGCCATTTACGACAAACCCGTTATTTATTACGCGATTGAAAAACTGATCGATGTGGGAGTTGAGAGAATAATGATTGTGACGTCACCAACTCATATCGGATCTTTTGCGCATCTGTTAGGTTCTGGGCAGGAGTTTAGATCTCCCAAGACAGGTAAGCAAATACAAATAGTGTATGGCATACAGAATCAACCAAACGGCTTAGCGTACGCACTGTATATTGCCAGAGAGTATGTGGGAAATGATCACTGTCTATTATATCTTGGTGATAACCTATTTGAGGATGATATCAAAAAACATGTGGCCGAATTTAAGGGAGGGATGACAGTGTTTCTAAAGAAAGTGCCGAACCCTAAACAATTCGGTATAGCTGTTTTCAATAAAAGGGGTGACTTTGTGGGAGTGGAGGAAAAGCCAAAGAGGCCAAAGACAGATCTTGCTGTTGTGGGCTTATATATTTTTGACAAAACGGTGTTTGAGAAAATTGATGGCCAAAAACCATCGAAAAGGGGTGAATTTGAGATTACAGAACCGATAAATAAATACATTAAAGAGGGTCGTGCAAAAACAATAATATTAAAAAAGAAATGGTTTGATGTTGGCAGTATTGATTCATTACTAAACGCCTCAATTTATATGAGAAATAAATCGGCAAGGTAAGTTTATTGTATCTACAGAGAACACCCCGACCTTTGCGAAGGGGTGTGATCCGCAACGAATACAAGTGTCGGCGGAGCCGACACTTCTACAACAAAGTGTTCCCCGATGCCTCGCCGAATACGTAGCCAGAGTCTGCGAGGGTACGGCTTGCTGAAGGGTACGGGCGAGGCAAAACTTTATTCAAAAAAGAACAAATTTAGTTGGTCTTAAATCTTGATAAAAATGTGTTAGTCAGAGTATAAGCAAAGAACACATCGAGCCGTAGGTACCCTTTAAAAATTTCTCTTGCCTTCTTTTGCATTATCTGAAACTTTTCATCAGTGAGCGACGCATGGAATTGGGCAAGTTGCTGGTCAATATTTAAAAGATCAGCATGCTCCACGGAAACCAGACACTCCCCATACGGAATGACATCTTCAAGTGGTAACACACAATCAGTGTTCACAAATAACGGAATTCGACCGAGACTCAGTACTTCGTACAACCTGATCGAAAAATTACCATCCCCTTTCACACACAAAGTGTAGTCAGTATTGATAATATTATCAATATATTCTCGGCGGGCTTGTATGGGATCGAGACTAATAGTTTTTTCATTACCGGAATAACTGCTACGAATAATCACTTTGGTAGCAATTATTTTTGAAGATTTTAAAACAGACAATGCCTTTTTCCGAATATACATTCCTTTTTGGAAAACACCTGATTCGCGAGGAAAAAAGAGTCGCCGAATTCCTGAACGAAACGCCTGCTTGAAATTTACAAAATTCGCCCATCCACAAAATCCAACCAATGCTTTTGATTGCTTTGATCGCAAAACAAGAGGGTGGTCATTGAGCAAATCTTCGGCAAATGCCGGCATAATAATTTCATTCGGTAATAACGTCTTTCGGTACTGAGAATTGCGAAAAACAATAGCGTTGTTGATTAACACTTTAGCAATAGAATCTCCGGGAAATAAGATAATAATCTGCTTCTTGTGTTCTATGGCCAAGCGCTCGAAAGAAGATAAATACTGCCGTTCACCCACCACCGCATTGTAATAATGGGGTAACATAAAATAATCAGCCTCAGTAGGATTTTCAGTTACTAAAAACAGTGGCGAGGTGAGATGCCGAAAAGCGCTATCACTCCACCGTCCCGACTGTTTTTGAGGCAACCCAAGAGCGACCAATACTAATTCCATCAGAGGTGCGTGAGCAAGCGGTGTGCCGATGTATATCTTAAGCATGTTTTTTTTGATAAAACACCACCATGGCAAAATTAGAAGTGAGTAGTGGTTGCAAAACTTTATTTAGTCCATATGCAACAGTATAAAGGCAATAAGCAAAGATCATGTACCCCAAATTGACCGCTGACTTCCGTTGCTTAAACCGTTTACGAAGATGGAGCATACCGAGCTCATAAACGAGCTTTGGCGGCGACAGGAAGAAGGCTTTTGTATGAAAAAATCCTGACCTACTCAATAACTGATCAAGATTTCCTTTTGAAAATTGGAACAGATGAAATGGTGGCGTGAGTGTCGACGGAGGAATTCGAAACCATCGGTAGAGAGACAGGGTGATCCTTCCCCATAGACAGTCTAAATTTGGCGTAGAAATAATCAATATCCCTGATGGATTGAGCAATCGCTTGCAATCGGCAATTAATTTTCGAGGATTAGGGACATGCTCAATAACATCACCTAAAAAAATAATATCAAAAGTTCCGGCTGAAATAGGAAGAGATTCGATAGTGCCCACTGTCACCGCCAAACCATTTTGCTTAGCAATAGTAGCTGTCCGAGGGTTCAACTCTACTCCAGATACATCAAAGCCTGCTTTTTGAGCCCAGTATAGGAACTCTCCGCTCGAACATCCAACATCTAATAATGTTCGACCCTGCCTCTGACCAAGTTCCTCGAAAATCTTCCTCGTCTTTCCATCTTGCACTAATTCCGAAAAATCACTCTTCTTATGCGCTTGATAGCCAGACTCTTCAGAGTAAACTTCTTGAGATAAAAAATCCTCAGTTGGTGTCGGAGAGACAAATACCAACAGACAATTCGAACACCTATACAATGCATAACCGTCTTTAGTTAACAGAAATACACTACCGATACCGCAAATGTGACAAGATGGTTGCATAGAATTACTTTAGAATACCAGCCGTACGGGCGTGGTCAATGATTGTCCACACTCGAGCAACACTAGTATGATCGTGCAATACTCGCTGGTATTCTAGAGCAAGATTTGATTCATTATAATTAGTTTTAAGCAGTCTCCCGATGATAGTCAGTTGTTCTTTAAATTCAACAAGGTTCTCAAACTGAAAAATTCGCTGGTAATCAAGCGCCTTACTTCCTGGCTCATAGAGCGCAATCTTTTCAGTGAGCAATAAGCAGTTATTTCCCAAGATTTCCCAAAATCGGGCGGTATCAAACCCTCCTCCCCCGATCGAAATTCCCACTTTCGCCCGAGCCAATAACTTTGAGAATTCGTTACGCCCTGCCTGTTTGGTCGCATCATCAAAAGTAAATCCGTCTGTCTGCTTGGTCTCACAAGTAAAGCCTCCGCGCCGACAAAAATCCTTCAGCATTTCTGTGGCATACCGCCGCATGATCGGATACTGGTCCTGCCCAAAAATACAGACAAAATCAATATCTTTAACTAGTGGTGCGTCGAGTGTATATGCAACATATCTAGATTCAATCCCAAACGGTAACGGAATAATCCCCGGCGTATACGGTCGCTCACGTTTAAAATAGAGCGCACACCTCTTCCCAACTAGGTCAATCCCTCCGGCACCCTGATATCCATCTGTAGCGAGTCGTTTGAGTAATGTGGGGTTATACCGATGATCTTTTCCACACTCAGATCCATCAATAAAGATAGTCTTATCCCACTTATTAATTCTCTCGGCTAATGCATAATTGGTGGCATGTTTACCCCATACCAACAAAATCAAATCGGCTTCTTTGGCGTATGCTACAAAATCATCTTCAGAAAGGATATGTGTAGATAGATCAAAGGGACTTGGATACTGATCAGTAACTTTGATCTCCAATTCCTTTTGTATCTTCTCCAAACAGAGAAAACCGTCAAGTACGGTATTAACCAAATAATCTGCCTGACGAACCGGAAGAATAATCGCGATAGAAAAAGACATGATAGACGTTATTTAATCGATTGAATTAAATTGAGGTATTCCGTCACCATACGATCCTTACTAAATCGTCCCACTAATAATGCGTGCGTAGCACGACTCATGCTTGCATAGGATGTCGTATCCGTGTGTAACCTCAATAGAGCGCGAGCCAATGCGCCCGCATCTTGTTCTGGTACCAATATCCCCGTCTCACCATCAATAAACGTCTCCGAAATGCCCCCCGAATTAGTACCAATCACTGGCAAACCAAAAGATTGAGCCTCAAGTAAGACCAAGCCAAGACCCTCAAAATCACCTTCAGCTATCCGACTAAAGGAGGCTAATATCCCAATCTTAGCTAAACGATATAATGGCACCAAATCAGGAACCTTTCCAAGTAAAAACACCCTATTTTGCAGTCGATAACGGCGCACCAAACCCTCAAAACGATCTTTCTCAGGCCCGCCACCCGCAATCAACAAAACCACCCGAGGATCACTGATATATGTTATCGCTTCGATGAGATATTCTACCCCCTTACGGGCAACCAGACGACACACCGATAAGACTGGGAATACATCTGACGGTAGAGACAGCTCACGCTTGAGTGTGTCCACTGCTTTTTTAATTTCATCTTCATTCTTGTCTGTCTGTACCATCGGTACAGTGGGATAGATAACCACAATTCGGTCTTGCACGACATGAGACAATGCCAGAGATCTTGCTACCGCATGTTTGGTAAAATGACTGATAGAAATTATTCGATCGGCAAAATTGATCGCGAACCGCTTCATCCATCGAGTGACATAATTCCCCTCTTTTGAACAAATATCCGTCCCGTATATTGTGACCACCGATGATTTGCCGAATAGTTTCGACCAACAAACCACCCAAAAACCTACCGGAAAGACATACAGAGCGTGGAAAAGATGCGCGTCTCGATTCGCCCATATTTTTCGGAGTACCAATCAGCCAATAATGAAAAAATTTCTGGTGGCAAAAGTAGTGACTTGTATTTTATTAGTCAGCAACTCTTGCCGTGGCTCTGCATTACCAAATATATACATCGGCATGCTGGTGATCACCGTACTAGACGTTACTGCTCGCAACATCTCGATGACATAGGTGGCTATTCCTCCACCAGTTGGTGGATAATCTGATCCAAAATAACAAATTTTCATATGCCAGAATGTAATACAGAATATATAGTATCGACCAATTGTCCGACCCCCGCGCGAGCAGTTGCAGTCGACCTAAGGACAGATGTAATCTCTGTCTCCTTATGCAAAGCGAACACCTCTCTAATCGCCTGAGCTAAAGCGAGTGGATCATTGTCCTTCACCAACAACATCGGGGCATATGGTTTAAAATAATCAGCAAATGTCTGATTTGATGAAAACACGATACGTCCCGAGGCCATTGACTCAAGCACTGCCTTATCGACCCCGCCAGTTGGAGTGAGATTAAAAGTGGCATCAGCCAGACAATACTCTTTTCTGATTTCAGTATAAGGCACACTCCCCATAAACATCACGCGATCAGATAGACCTGCATCAGCAACTTTTTTCTTCAGTGTCTCAAAATAAGCTTGATCAGTAAGGGTCGCGGGGCCTCCAATAAACCGAAGGGTGCATTGCCGATCCCAAAGTTTATTTAATTGTCCCAGAGCTTCAATCGCCACCTCGCACCGTTTGATTGGGGTAATCCTCCCCACAGACACAAGTGTCAGTGGCCCAGTATTGGAAACATAAGTGGGACAGTCATAGGCCGCGATATCGATACCGTGACCAACCACTTGGACCTTACTGCTTGTCAATTGAAAACTTTCTTTTGATGCGGTAAAGATGACGCCAGTAAACTTCTCGGCAATCCGCAGCTTCAAATCAACTTGTCGATGGGTATACCAAAGCGCGATCTTTTTGCCGGTCAATTTCCAAAACCACCCACAAAGCACGACGTAGATCGGATTCATGTGAACAAAGACGGCGTCATACTTTTTTTGCTGTCCGATGACCGTAGAGAATAATCGCCACAAGTAGACCACTTTTGATACACCTAATTCTTTACCCAGAGAAGTCACCGTCACATTCTGAGGTAATTGATATTCCCCCACCTCAAGAGCAATCACAGTCACCAACTCGGCACGTTTTGAAAATTCAACCAACCATGTATGGAAAAAACCAAGCACCGAGTCAGTCCGATCAACTTTTTGAGTTAAGATAAGTAATTTCATAAAAGATTATCGTCGGACAAAAATAAGTAATTTATATACCAAAAAGCTTTCACACGCGATTAACCCCGAAGTGACAATTTGTGCCAATAGATAATGCACTCTCAAGTATTCTACAAATCCATATACCATTGCTGTGTTCAAAAGCAAATTAGCCACTGAAATAACTAAATATAACAATACTTGCGTATGCACTCGATCAGTATCATGATCTCGAAATGTCCAAAATTTCTGCATCAAGAAACTGACCCCAAAAGCCACGGCAAAGGCAATTGCCGCCGACAAGACATACCACACCGCAAACAAGTCAGTCAGCACATAAAGCGTTCCCAAATCGACTATTGCCGCAGTACCACCAGAAATAATGTATCGCGTCCCCAGTGCGAATAGAGAATCAGTATGAAAAAGCGTTCCCAGCATACTCACTACCGTATGAGGAGTATAGCTCGCACGAGAAGTGTTTGTCACACTGCAACAAAATGCGTTTGGATATCTATCAACATTCGCTATCTGTAATGCAATCTCTTGAGACAGCAGATCAGCGTTTTTTTGAAATGGCACTGGCGATGCAAACACTAAACTAATCGCAGAGCCAAGTGATGACTGATCTTTGGAATCAACCACCGTCACCAGTTCATCCGACAATTCGTACCCGACTACACCAACCCTCGTGGAAATAATCGGACAGTGGGCACGCGCAGCTTCCATCAAGGTCATCCCATACCCTTCATACCACGAGACTGAAACAAATACATCCGCGCTAGCATAATACGGCGTCAAATCTCTCTGCCACGGCAAAAAAACAACCGCATCAGAAAGTCCACATCGCTCGACTTGCTTGTGCAATTTCTCCCCAAGCGATCCCTCGCCCACAATCACCAGTCCTGCCTTGGGAAACTGTGCACGAACAGTCTTCCATGAATCAATAATCCATCCGATATTTTTTTCCCGCTCAAGACGAGATGCAACGAGCGCGATATGATCAAATTGAGGAAACTGTTTTTGTAATAGACCACTTCGGGTATCGCGGACACTATCTACTGCGAGGATTTGAATTGGCAACACATCAATTTTTTCAGTAGGAATGTGAAGTCTCGCTACCAAACCATGTTGAATCCGCGCCGACACCACTCGAATACGATCAGTCAAAAGCACGAGATACTCCCCGATCAATCTCCGAACGATATTCAACACTCCGCCTCGCTTAAAGTGAGGACTTAAAAAATCCGTGTGTATTTGCACATGGAGCGGTATAGCATTTTTCCGCGACAGACGCGCGCCGACGATTCCCGTCTCAAAGGGATCTTGGGTAGAAATCGCCCAGTCTTTAGTTGCTAGTTGATAGTTTTTAGAAGAAACCGAAAGAATGTGTTTACCAAGCTTAATCGCATCAAAAATATAGCCGATTTTTGTCCGAGATTGAGTCGGGTACACGTGCAATTTTTCACCATATATTTCTTTGGTAAGTCCCAGATTCTTTTTTGCAAACACAACAATATGGAGCTCATCGAAAAATTGTGCATACGATTGCATTCGCGCGTGTACCGCGCTTGTCGTGTCCCATATTTTCCGATCAGTTGAGATCATCAAGACTTTCATGCGAGTTTCTGAAAAAGAGTGAGAAATTCTTTGGCAATGTCTTCCCATGTGTGGACATAATTACACTGTCCTATTTTTTCCACATATGTGGCATGTATTGTATCATCCGTCATTTCCAGAATTGCTTGCGTAATGTCCGCCTGATCGAGCGGATCAACGAGGCGCACCACAGCACCCACTCGATCAGTAATGCCATTTTCTGTGGTCAAAATAATCGGCACACCGAGACGTAACGCATCAAGCGCAAAATTTGGACTGATATCACCGAGTGACACCAGTATTGCGCACCGCGCGTTTTTTATTTTCTCCATCGCTTGTTCGTATGGCACTTGCGCAAGATCGAGCACCAATCCCGGTCGCACTTTCTTTGCCTCTGCAAATGCTCGCGTAAGCGTATCCACATTTTTCCATTTCAACGCGCGCGTAAATCCCACAAACACCATCTTTTTCTGATTTCGCGTTTCTCCTTCATGAATCATACATCCTGAATCATGAATCTCTTTTTCTCCGTAGAAATTCTCGACAATGTCTGTCTCCACCTTCTCCAGTCCATACGGCTTCTGCCATATATCTTTTTGCCACGCGGTACTAAACACCACCGTCGCAGTATTTTTGAGTACCCACTTGGTCAATGCAAAAATCTTTTTTTCTTTGAGATTCAAATTCGCCATTTCACTTTCATAAAAATTTCGCAACAGCACTTTTTTACCCGTCAGCTCAACATAGCCTTCCCACAAAAAATCGCCACCGGTACGGATCACCACTTTTTTTCCCAAAATTTTCCCCGCAAGCACACTCGGTACACCAACACTAAACGTATCGAGCGCGAGCACCACGTCCGCCCGCCATACTTTTGGCAAGATCCGGAAGAAAAAGAACAAATGTCGTACACCGGTCGGCAAATAGAGTAGCCGTCCGTAAGTGGCAACCGAAACCTCCTGTCCGTGGCCTACAAAAGCCTCCGCCAACCGTTTGGCATACTGCGCCGGACCACCGATTTGAGGGGGATAAATGCCCGTGGTAATCAAGACTCTCATAAAAGTAGCATACCACATACAACCAATTTTGAGGCCCCGTATAACGCAATTTGAACGGCCGACCCTACCGCGTCCCTCCGTAGCTTTAGCGAAGGAGGAGGGTTAGCCGTTCAAATTGGCTCTGTTGAGGCATAATATTAAAAAACGGCTCTACAAAGCCACCTAAAAGGCTAAGCCTCCGGCTTAGCCTTTTAACACCTCTCCCATCTGCTTTGCCAAAGACTCCTAGTCATATTTTTCAGACACCATTTTAGGGGAGTTTTCGATGTGTAACAAGAAAGATTGTGGCAACATCTTACCCACACTAATCTCCAAAAAGGATCTTAATCTTCTTGTAGACTTCAGAGAGAACACCTGATGGAATTTGGCCGTTTGTCTTTATAAAGCGCTTTGACCAATCAATGGTCCGAAGCTGGTCAAC
>ERZ1292625.1586-Hain-H41-01um-R1-1586-length-25953-cov-67_pt1 | contig 25953 bp, 17 predicted proteins | sample MGYA00564400_ERZ1292625 | MGnify/ENA primary metagenome ERZ1292625 (study PRJEB36523, sample SAMEA6512639) | groundwater metagenome | collected 2019-01-08 | study: AquaDiva: Metagenomics assemblies of 32 groundwater samples | reverse complement strand
CCCGCGCAGGCCGTCACGACCCCGATTGGATCAGTGTAGCCGCGCAGAATCATGCCCTCGAACTGTGGCATGTAGGTCGTCAGGTAGGCAGCCGTCAGGGTCCCGGCAACGGCAGCCAGGCGACCCTTGGCGATCACAAGGCACTCCCACCGAAGGTGGCTAAAGGGATTACCCCCATCTCGTACGTATTGTCGATCACGAACACGTGCTGCTTGTCCGGAGTCACTTTCCAACACAACTCGCGAACCTCGCTTGCGTTCTCGGCCCGGCCCGCTCGGAATGATGCTTGATGCTCTTCCTTGATGCGGTCGAGGACCACTGCGTTCTTGCACGGGGAATCAAACAGGGTCACCCTGGCGCCATACTCTGTCGTGCCTGAGACCGAAGTGACGACAGGGTTCGTAGCGCAGCCGGCGAGCAGGAGGGCAATGAGAGCGCGTTTCATTTGGGCACCTTGGGGATCTCTCCCCAGTGGGTTACAACCGCCCAGAGGGCGGACACGGCCGAAACGGCCGCAGCGATATAGGCCACGTACTTACCTATTGTCCCAAGAACTCCGAGGACTTTCAAGCCCCCTGAGAGCGCAGTCCAGGCTTCGACGATCGCAGCGGTATCCCGTTTGACTTCCTGGGTGAGGGCTGTATTCACCTCCATTTTGGTCTCGAGCGTGCCAACACGCTCACAGAGGGAGTCCAAGCGCGGATCGGCCGCACGGCGGGAAGGGACTGGCTGGTCGGCGTCGGGCATGGGAAGCTCCTATGAGGTCTTGGTGATGTCGTTACTGAAGTCTTGCGTGTGGGTGCTCGAATCCTGGCCTATGGGTCGCACGGTATGGATCTCCGTGTCGGCCGTACGATTGGTGACAGTCAGCTCGGTGTCCGAGGCCCTACTCGTAATGACAATGTCTGGTGCCGGCGGTACCGATACGACTGCGGAACTAAGGCCTATCAGATTCGCTACGAAACCAAGGGCGGCAGAGAGCCCGCGGGCGATCAGGCGAGCGATCGAGCCAAGGAACGAAAGATTGGCGGCAAGAATCTTGTTTGTCGACTTCGTCATCGACCCAACGAACGAAAGGGCCGCAGTCATGGCTTGGCTGAAGATCCGCGAGGAGGTCAACGATCCGGCGAACGAGAGGGTAGCGGTGAGAGCCCTGGCAATGGACTTTGCCACTGCTCCGATGAACGAGAGGGCCGCAGCCAAAGGTTTAGAAGTCTCTTTTGCTACCGACCCCTGGAATGACAGCGAGGCAATGAAGTCCTTGGTGAACGCGCCCACATGGTTCCACTGGGTCGCGAGCGAGCCAACGAACGACAGGGCTGCGGAAAAGAAGTAGAGCGTCAGTTTTGCAAGAGCGCCTGAGAAAGACAGGGCGGCAGTGAACGCCCTGCTCGAAAGTTTGGCGAGGGTCCCAGCGAACGAGAGGGCGGCAGTCAGGGACCGGGTGGCTAGCTTCATCGCTGCGCCTGCGAAGGAGAGAGCAGCAATCAGAGGCTTGGCAATCGACTTCGTTATCGTGCCTGTGAATGAGAGGCTGGCGATCAAGGATTTGGCAGTCGACTTTGCCACTGATCCAGCGAAGGAGAAACTGGCAGTCAGGGACCTGGCAGTTGACTTCGCCATCGCGCCTGCGAATGAGAGAGCAGCAGTTAGGGATCTAGCAGTCGATTTTGCCGCTGCTCCAACGAACGACAGAGCGGACGTCATTGTGTGAGTCGTGTCCTTCGCCGTTGATCCGGCGAAGGAAAGGCTGGCAGTCAGGGCCTGGTTAATGAGACGGACGAATGATAGTGCACCAGCGAATGAGAGACCGGCGGTTAGAGACCTGGCAGTCGACTTCGCTATCGTGCCCACGAACGAAAGGCTCGAAACTAACAGGTGATATATGAGCCTTGATTGAGAGCCGGCGAAGGACAGAGCCGCAGCGAGCGCCTTGCCCGCCTGGTTAGCGAGCGCACCGGCGAATGAGATAGTTGCAGTCAAGGCCTTAGCTGGGATCTTTATAAGCACGCCAACGAACGAAAGAGCGGCCGTCAAAGCTCGGGCTGTGAACTTTGTCATTGACCCAGCGAAGGACAGGGCTGCGGACTGAGTGCTCGCGATAAACTTCGACTGGCTACCTGCGAACGAGATGGCTCCGGCCAAGGACTTGAGCGTCGACTTCGACACCGACCCGACGAAGGAAAGACTGGCAGTCAGGGCCTGGTTAATGAGGCGCGTCGTTGTGAGCGCACCCGCGAACGAAATGCTGGCAGTCAGGGCTCGGGCAGTCAGCTTTGCCACCGCGCCCACGAACGAGAGTGCTGAGGACTGCGTGCTCGAGATCAACTTCGATTGACTACCCACGAACGAGAGCGAAGCAGTAAGGGTCTTGCTTACCTGATTTGCTACACCCCCAACGAACGAGAGTGCTGCAGTAAGCGCTTTGCCTGCCTGGTTCGTCAGATTGCCGGTGAACGAAAGCGCGCCGGAGACCGCCCGGCTGGTAGACTTGCTCAGTGCCCCTACGAACGACACCGCGGCTGTGAGTGTTCGGCTCGTGAGCTTCGACAGATCTCCCACGAACGAAAGCGCACCCGACACTGCCTTGCCGGGCTGCTTCACAGATGAGCCGACAAACGAGAGTGCGGCCGTGAGCGCCTGCTGAATGACCGATACCCCCGGTTGTTTCAACGACGCAAGGCTCACTGCCCAGGAGTCGACCGTACCGATGCCGTTCCACTGCAGCGCGGTCGATGCTGGGCTCGGAATGATGCCGCGCTCCGCGGTCGATTGCGTGCCGAGCGCACCCTGATTGCGCGAACGCAGTGCTTGCCCGATCTGATCGCTGACGTTCGAGGCGGTGGCGGTCGACAGGTTGCCGAAGATTCGGACGTTGTTGGCGACCGGCGTGACTGATGCAGAGGCCGGAGTATTCGTGCCGTTGGCGCCATTGTGCGCGTCAATCGGCTCGGACTGGTGGACATTCCAGTAGGATGCCGCGGCACCGATCGAAGCGATTGCCGCGGATAGGTTGACCGTAACCGTCTGGTCGCCTGTCGCGGGTGCGACACCGTACCACAGTTCCGATCGGTACACGCCGTTCGTGTCCGCGCGCAGGAACGTGAGTGAGAGTGCTCCCACGGTGACCGAGCTGACCGAGCCGGTGGCGAAGATCGAAACACCGACCAGAACGGCACGGCTCCCGTTCGTGCCGACCGTATGGGTCCATGTGACCGGGGTGCTGGTCGAGTACGCAGACTGGCTCGCGTTGTCGAAGTAGACCGGCCCGAGATCGGGGCGGACGATCTTCGGTGGGAACCGCTGTGCGCGTCCGAGGCGAGACATGGTCGCCTCAGTACGAGGAGGCTCGCTGAATCGCCTGGTTCACATAGGTCAGACGGTTCCAGATACGCGGTGCCACTGCTTTCCAGGTTACGATACCTGTCACGCCCGCGTCCGTGCCCACACCGCCCATATCCTTCGAGACATTACCAGTCGCGGTGCCCGAGGTCGCACTGATGAAGTTCGCCCACGTCATTGACTGGTCGGCACCGGCGAGATTACGCTGTTGCGTCGGGCCAATGCTCGCCCACCCCGTGCCAGCAAGGTTCGTCCATGTATTGTCGTCGTTCGTGCACCAAGTCGCGAGCGTTACAGTGTTGTCTGCGCCAGTCGTCTGACCAGTAATTGTTGCCGTGGTTGCCGCAGCAAGATTTGCCCCCACGAAGGCTTGATCGAGTCCCCAAGTATGGCCCGGTGTTGGCGGGCGCCACACGTGCATGATGACGCTGTAGGGCTGAGTCCCCGAGAGGGCTGCGCAGGTGAAGGTGGGGTTCGCGTCCCACGTCCCGTCGAACTGGCACCAATAAATGCACAAGTCCTGATCGTTCCCCGCCTGCTCATACGGCCCATTCCAGGTCTGGCCGCCCGTGTTCGCGACCGTAATGTTTCCCGTCGTCGCGCTCGAGACCTGGCCGCACACCGCGACGAGATCACCAGCGAGCATGCCGGTCGGCGGGACGAGCGTGGAGGTCGCAGCATCAGCTACGCCGGTTGCGTCGTTGTCGGGCGGGACGGCGGCAGAGGTGCCGTAACAATATGGTGAAGCGAAGCTTAAAGTGGCGCTAAATTCAATCCAGGGATCACCACTTGTGGCAGTGTCGTTTTCTGGAAGATCACTACCGTCGCTTGCTATCTGGATAATTATATTCGAAGTGCTTGTACTCCCACAGCGAATGCCAACCTCTATGACAATAGTGTCTCCGACCTGTGCGTCGACGCTGCTTAGGGTCAAACTAGCATTCTCGGCGGAATCTAGGACTCTTCGATTGGAGCCGGGAGAAGTAGCAAACTCTGGGGGAGTAGCTGATGTATCATCTGATGCTGAAACAGCCAAAAGAACTCCTCTATCACTGCCACTCCTCGTGAGCACCTTTGCGGCCACAGCAAGTGTCATATTGTCTGTCGAGGCTAATTCAGTGCATAAGAATTGTCCCTTTAGCGTTCCAGAAATCGTTTGTGCTGCTGATAAAGGAGGAGAGACAAAACGATAAGCAACAGCGAATTGCCCGGATGTTCCAGTTCCGGCCACGGCGAAGCTGGTTGCGGAATTTCCGACTTTGGTTATATTACAGATATGCGTTGGCCTACCAGATGTTGTATTCCATCCAGCAGACCAGGAAAGCGGCTCTGAAACATCGCTAGCAATAATATTGCCCAGGAAGCCAGGATACAGCCTAGTCGCCACCGCCCACCCCGCTCAGATCTCGAGAATCATGTAGCAGTACGCATTCACCGCAGTCCCCGCCGTCACCCGAATGCGGCAGAACTCCGTCGCCTTAAACTGTGGTTCGCGTCCGAGTGGGAACTGCTTGACGTACTGATTCGTCGGCGCAATAAACTGAACATCAAACATCCGGGTTGCCGTGATAGTGCCTTCCGCAGTCGCAGTATATCCACTCTCGTCTCCCGCGGCTGTGAAGGCCAATGGGAAGTCATCCGTCACCGCGGCGGCATTCGGGTCGCTCAGGTTGATGATGTCCGCCGCCACGAACTCCGTGATCGTAGCTCCGACCGAGCCCGTTGTCAGCAGCTCGCACTTGATCGGCGTCGCCGCGGCACTACCGTCGAACGAGATACCCCACTCGACGATTTTCGCCGGGTGGTTCGTGTTCGCTCCGAGCTTCGCTTGGAGCATCGTCTTAATAGCCGTACCGGTCGTGACAGCCGCCTGCGCAGCGGTCGTGGGCATCGGTCCGTTTGCGATCAGATATTGTGCCATGCGATGCTCCTAAAAAGAAACGGGGCTGCGGTCGCCCACAGCCCCGCATTGGGGATTGCTACCAATTTATCCGCCCGAAGTTATAGTCAAATCGTACGTAAATTGAATCGAATCAAGGTTCACCACGTTGATCGCGGCGAACACTTTGTGATCCCACATGATGGGGCGCAGTGTGTAGGTCTCCGTGCCGCCTGGAGTTGAACCGTTCGTCATCGCGGCTTTGGTGAACCAACCAGTCGTGCCGTTGCTGCGCAGCGTGCCGACCGAAGTCGTGTTCGACGCAATCAGACCGAGCACCGTAGTCGTACCAGGCTCGATGATCTGTTGCTGCAGGCCCTGTATCGTCGCGCTGGAGGCAGTGAACGGCGTGGCTGTTGCGGTGAAGGTCGTCGCATCGGCCGCCGTGAGCGGTGAGCCCGTGGTCGTCGAGAGCGTGCCGTTGGTGAAGAGGCCCCATTCCGTCACGGCCTCGGCGCCCGTGTAGGCGATCGTTGCTACCGTGCGGTACTTCGGCACGGCCATTGTTGCGGCAGTCGTGAAGCTTTGCGTACCAGCGACCGGCGTCTGGCCACCGTTCGTCGAGATTGTCTCGATCTTGTAGTCAAGCACCGCGGCGCCCGTGACGCCCTTGCCGCTCGCGTGAAAATTCGCAAGCTTCAGAACGTGGACCGGTGCGCCCGAGACGCCGGCCAGCGTGATCGCCTCGTTCGCGATCGCCATCGCGCCGATGTTCGTCACGAGGCCCGAGCCGAGGTCCTTAGTGCCCTGCCACTTGCCGCGATGGAACAGGTCCGCCTTCAGGTTCGTGTGGAATACGAGCCCGCCCGGGAAATGGTCGGCGCAACCTTCGCGCTCGTGGGCTACGACAAGGCGACCGGCACCGAAGGGAAGCTTGATGATCGTGGATTTCATTTGGTAGTTCTCCGTAGAAAAAGGTCCAACAGCTTCCGCCAGAGCGAGGTGCCCGCACCGCGGATCACCTTGATGCTCAATTCGCCCTTGAATCCGGCGCTTCCGTTCACGTGGTCACCTCATCAAACGCTTTGATCGTCCCCGCCAGGATTTCCGTGACAACACCCCCTGAGGACACCATCTCCAAATCATACACCCCTTCGCTCCACGTGACCAGCGCGGTATCCGTCGCGGAGATCGTAAGGGTAATAGTCTTGGCCGTGTTGTCAAGAACGATACGACCGTTCTCAACTACCGTCGTGAGGGAGAGGAGCGACGTACCCCCTACCTGGTCCCGGATCGTCATGCGGGCGCTGTATCCGGACAGATCAACCGGGGTGTAATACTGCACGTATCCCCCGGAGGTGTAGGTCGTAAAGCCGGCCGAGTTCACCTCGTTCAACTCGAGCGTGTCGGCCGAGAGTTTTTTCGCGCGGTGGAACTCGCTCGGCCGCGGGGGGTTGTACTTCGCGTTGATCTCTCGCATGCCGCCCGCGGACACGATCGCCACGCGCCAGCCATCCGGCACGCCGTGGGCGGTCGCGGTCACGACCGCGGGTGCGGCCTTCGTGATGGCCGAGATCGCCTTGTAAAGAAATGGCGTTGTTTCCCAGCGGATCACGCGGGTAAAAGTCTTGCCCTTGTGGATCTCGAGGTCTTCAATTTCGCAGCTCATAGGGGCTCCATCTGGAAGTGTATCACTCGAGGCTCGTGCCGCGAAGTTGGCGCGGGAGGAGTCGCTGCGTCCGTTCGTTCAGGGGGAGCCCGGCGAGCACCATTTGGCGCCGGAGCGTCCCGGGGGAGAGGGCGATCGGCATGTCGGGGTAGGACTCGTTCCAATCCCGCATTGCCTCATACACGCCGGCCGCCTTGGCAGAATCTCCAGCGAGCGCCGCCTGGACTAGTTCCTTCGTAAAATCGCTCCGCACCTGAACATAGAAGGCCTTGGTCTGCTTATCAATCCGGTCCATGTCATAGGCCTTGGCGAGCGATGCGCTCGAGAATCCAAGCGCTTGCCAGAACGCCTCCGGCCCTGAAACATCGACGAGCCTTTGCCCGCGCGCGTCCACCGCGAAGCCCTTGTCCATCTGCTCGTAGGCCTTGATCGCGTTCCTTATGGCCGAAGGTCCGCCTTCGCGAAGCGCCCCATAGAAATCGGCCTTAGTTAATTTACCCACGGTCTGGACAACATCAGTCGTCATCGCGATCGGCGCACCGAGAATCTGCTCCATCGTGCGCGCATAGTCATTGTCCGCCGCGCCGATACGCGTACCCGGGACGAAGTCCCCCAGGCCGATACGCGAGGCCACGTTCATCCCCGTCACCGCGTTGATCGTTCCGCGCAGGAACACTTCCGACAGGTCCACACCGACGATGGCCTCGCTTGCGTCCTTCATCACGTTTCGCATCGCGCGGCGCGCGTTGAAGGGCGAGCCAAAAAGACGCTGTGAGATTGTATCGATCAGATCGAGCAGCGTCTCAGCGAACGGTAGACCGTTGACACCTGTCATCGCCGTGAGCCCGAGGAGCATGTACACGGCCGACTTGGGACTCTGCCGATACATCGTGTGAAGCATCTCGAGCGTGAAGAGCGGGAAGGACTTGAACATGAAAAGAAGCGCCCACACCGGGTGGCGGGCAAGGCCCGGCCTGTTGACTTCGCTGTAGACGTTCTGCGTGTTATCAACCGCCTCAGCCGCGAACTCGTAGAGTTTGCGCCCGGTGAGCTTGTTCTCTTGCCCAATCTTGTATGCTGCAATGAAAGTTGCGATCCGGTTCGTCTGCTCGGCGAACCGGAACGGGAGCATCCAGGTTTGAACCGCACGCTGTACCTTGCGGCTCTTGGCAAGCAGCCCACCCTGCGAAATCCCCATGATCTGATGGATCTCAGTATCGAGCGTGCGGCCATCCTCCGCTGCGGCGATAAGGGCCTGGCGGAGGCCCGGCACGGAGTCGATCGCCGGGATCGCCACGTTCGGATCCCGGAGCGTCGGCAGATCCCGAAGCGCTGCCTGGTTCGCCATTGTGTCCTTCCAGGACGCCAAGGATTTCGCAAATGCGTTCGTGTAGGAAGTCGACTGTGAGAGCCACGGTACTGTGTTCATCGGGACCGACATCGCGTTCACCGCGCCAGCCGCAAGCGACCCGCCGAGGAAATACATCATGGTCGCACCACGTAGGGTCTTCGACCAGGTGCCCGTATGATCGGGCACGAGCACGTAATCCACCAAGTCGTCCGAGATATTGCGGAAGAAGTTTGCCTGCGGGCCATCATTCTGCCAAAGGTTCCCTTCCGCGGTATTGATCCGCACTACCCCTCCTTCGGCGCGTGCATCCACGGGCTTACCTTGGATCGCATCATTGATCGCGCTCGAGAACTCGGCATAGGCCACTTTGTTCGAGGTCGTCACCACGAATTCGTTCAGCACGCGCATGATGTCCTCGGAGTAGCCCGGGATGTTCTTTCTGCGGAACATCCGGTTCCGGCGAATCGAGTCCGCGGCGACGAGGGCCTTGGCGAGACGCTCTTTTTCGGCCTGGGTAATGACCACCCCGTGCCGGCGCGCGGTGTCGAGGAACTGTTGGATCGAGAGCGAAGTATCTCGATCGGCCTTGTATCGGTAACCGTATTCGACCTTCAGGTCTGGTGCCTCGCGCGCGAGAACTTCCTGGTAGCGCTGCACTTGCGCTTCGGCCGTCGATTGGTGCTCGTACTGCTCGTAGACCAGAGGGAGTCGCTGGTTCCGCCCGCGTTCATCAAGAAGGTCGCGATAGATATGCACGACATGATCGCCATAGCGCCGCTCGGGAACGTAGCCTTCGGCCTGTAGTTTCTCGACCTGGGTTGCGCGGTTCGATTCCCAGGTAGTGTAGTCGGCCGCGGGAAGAAGTCCGGCCATCGTACGCTTCTCCACTTCGAACTCGTGCTGCAGGCGGCCGGCAATCATGATCGTCGCCTGGTCGTACATCTTGCGTTGCAGATCCGTGAGCGGGGCAAGAAGGGCATTCAGTTCCGGCGAGCCGACAACGAGCCCCTGGTCGGTGCGCTGCAGGAGGACTTTCCCCACGACCGTGATGTCGTCCTGCGTCGCGTTTTTGTGCCACTCCGAGAGCCCCACGAGCGAGCCTTCCGAGATCAAAGTTTGCTTCCGGTGTGAATAGGCTGAAAGCGCCCGCATCACATTCTTGTAGCCCTCGGAGAATCGCGCGGTATAGTTCCCCGTCGTCACGTTCTCGAAGAGCCAACGGCGAAAACTTCCAATCCCCTCCAGTCCAACCTGTTTCAGGGTCGGTGAGGCGACTCCGGCATCCTCGAGCATGCCGGCAACGACGAGCCTTTGTTGCTCCACCGGAAGTTCACCGGCCTTGAATCTTTGGATCAGTTCGTCGGACACTGCTGACTTCGAAAAGAGTGGGAGCCCTCGCGCTGCTTCACGAACGAGTTCTGGGGTGAGGTCGAAACCGTCTTGCTCCGTCACACGATCCGCTGGCGGCTGCTCCAAGGTAGGTCTTTCGAAGTCAACTACTTTAACTTTCCCCCCACCCAACTTGCGCAGCACTTCCTTGGCAACCGAGGGGACGAGGCGGTCGTAGAACCCGGCCATACCGGTGTCATCAATCCGCAGCGCCTCGCCCTCGAGGATCCCTGACTGCGCAGGGTCGTTCCTGATCTTCTCCGCCATCGACTTCCCGATCGCGTCCGAAAGCGCGGACTCGGACTCGGTGGTGTCGACGACTTTGACGCGGCTCACGTCATGTTTGTAAAACAGCCAAGAATCAATGGCGTTCCGTTGCCGGGCAGTATCTGTTCCCCAGCGATACTGCCAGTCTGTCTTATTTTGCTGCAAGGACTTCATTGCCTCGCTTAGAGAATCAAACCCAAAATACTCATTTTCTGAGACCGCGCGAGCGGCTTCTTGATATACATGAAAGGGGACGTGTTCCACAGTCTTCCCCTTGTACCCGATGAGATGAACCCCATCCTTCGTCTTCGTCCACTCGATGGAGTCGACAGCCTTGCGAAGCGCCTGTTCATACCGCTGGACCTGTTGCTCCCCTGTCGTCCAGGAAATTTTCTCGAACCCGTTCTCCGCGCCGTAGCGGATCATGCGCTTCAGGACCAGGGCGACCCAGGTTTGGGTTGATTCGACGAAAGGGGCGCGAGGAACATCGGCGGGTCGCTTCAGAAGCTCAAAGAACTCGTTCTGTATTTCAGTTGGCGCACCGGCTTGACGAAGCAAGCTGACATTCATATCACCATACGAAGTCCCCGGAATGTACTGCGCCGCAATTTCCTTCATCCGTGTAATTCTGCCCCCTTGGAATCCTTCCTTCCTCCCCTTCTGCGCCCAGTCCGACTGAAGCTCCTCGAGGAACAGCACGCGCTTGCCCTCGGAGTCCGTGCGCTCGTTGAACCGCACGTGGGCGAGAAGGTTCGGCGGGTCGTAGTGGGTGGATTGGAACGATTGCTCGCTTGATGGACCAGTTACGGCGCCACGGATTATTCCACTATTCCATTCCGTTGCAATGCGTAGTGCCTCTGCACGCGTAGCAAATACTCCGTCAGTAGAGTCACGCGTTGCGGTACCGGGCTGCGGTGCTACTTTCCATTTGTATAATGGGTCCTCTGTTTCATACACGTCGTAAATTGGAGTGACCTGCTTCGCCGGCAAAGTCAGCAGCAGTTCCCGATAGTTCTTCCCACCCGGCAACTGGTAGTCCGCGAATTTCGTGCTCGGGGTACTTTTATCCAGCGCTTCTGCTTCGTCCAGCGCCTCTTCACGGGTAGACGAACGCACACCTACATTTTCTCCAGTACGGAGATCGTAAACAGACCAGGTGCCGTCCACGTTCTCTCGCACGTCCGCAAGGGCTCCGCCCTTGCCCAGCTCCACCTCCTCGACCCGCACGCCGTTCTCGTCGAGGTACTGCAGGACCTGCTCCTTCGTCACACGGCCCTGCTGCAGGTCGAGCCATTCCTGCAACCCGCTCCACTCGATCTCGTCCTGCTTGACCCCCTTCAGGCCCTTGACCGCGTCCTTCCAACCCTGCACGCTCGCGGACTTGGTCGCGAGCCCGGCGAGTTTCTCGCGCAGCTCCGACCGGTACCAGGTCTCGGTGCCGGCGACCGACCTGAGATCGTAGAGGGCCGAACCGCCCGTCCGTTCCCGCTGCGCAACCGACCCGCGGTCAATCGCAGAGAACACGTCCTCGACCGACTTAAACCCCTGACCGTCGATGAAGTTGACAATCTTCTGCAGCAGCTCATGGAGTGCCCGGAAGATCCTGACCAGCGCCCCTTCGACCTTCAGCTCTCCCCGGCGCCAGAACTCGAACCCATACGCCCGGGCCTCGGCCGGGGTCACTGCGATCTCATCCGCAAGTGAGGTCTGGTTCGCGCGGTCGTAGGCACGAGCCTTCTCCATGAGACGCTCGTAGAGCGCCGAGCCGGGCTTGAACGCCCGCGCGATGACCGCGCGCTCGTGCGGGTCGAGCTTCTGATCCTCGAGGTAGTGGAACCCTTCGTGATCTGCGAGCGAGAGTTCGTTTTTCGCGTTCAGGGCGAGTGCGATAATCGCCTTGTCCTTGCTCGTCCTTGTGTACGCGCCGATCGTTGTTTCGTCGCCTGTTTTGGCGAGGAAGAGTTTCGCCTCGAGCCCGGGATCCTCGCCGATCAGTTTCCGCAGGTGGGCCGAGATCCGCTCTCCTCGCTCGGCAAGCGCGCGGTCATACTCGCTTGTTGCCCTGCCCCACTCTGATTGGATCTCGGAGAGTTTTCGCCCATCGAGTAGGAAAAAGGATCCTGGGTCGAACGAACCTGTTGCACCCTCCCCGTTCACGACTTGCACCGCAGCGAGCTTGCTCACTTCGTCCTGGGTCAGCGCGCGAGGGAGGATTGCAGTGAGCACCGATCTGTGTGTCGCGCTCTGAATCGCAGGAGTTCCGAGCTGGTTCAGAGCAGCGAGGACCCCCTCCGCAGTTTTACCCTCATCCAGTCCGATGTTCACGACCGTACCCGTCACTGCCAGCGGATTCGGCATGGGCACCGCGGTGACCGACTGCGGCGTGAAGATGCGGAGTTGCCCTCCGCCGAAGAGCATGGCGTCGTACCCCTGCTCCTTCACGGCCCTCATGTACTGCGCCCACGCGTCCTCCTCCGACCGGCCAGCCTGGCGTTGCGCAGCGAGGAGCGGGTCTGAGCCGCGGGCGATGTAGACCTTATCGGGGGCAAGCGTGCCCTCGTACCGAGTCCGTGCTTGGACCGCGCGTTCCTGATAGTCCACGCCCTTCACGACGGCACTGATGTACTGCACGCCCGCGCGCTGTGCAGGTGCCCAATCTGCGCCCTGCACGCCGGTATCCACCTTCGCCGGGTCGAGCTGACCGGTCGGCGCGTCACCCCAGTGCACATACTCGACTTGGGGGCCGGCAGTTTCGCCCTGCCGACGAAACCGTGGATCCAAGCTAACAAAACCATCTGCCCCGCGAACTATTCTCCCATCTCGCGTAAGACGACGCATGGTCGCATGTGCTACTTTTTCACTTCCTGCATCTATGAACAACGCACTAGCATCATTTGAATAACCAGTACGCAACCGTTCTCCAGCCTGTAGCCGAGAGATAACAGCGTCGTAGGTCACTCCAGTAGTTGCCCCCTTGGAGTAGAACGAAGGCGCCCGCCCAAGGTCCTTCACTACGGCGTCGGCGAAAGTCTCCGCGTCCTGCTTGTTCACGTTCCCACCGAGGGCCTTCACGATCGAAGCGCGGACCTGCTTCTGGGCCTCTTCAAGTGTCGGGGCTTGTGCGGCATCCACTGCGCTTTGTATGATCGCCTCGCGCGCCTTCAGCGCGGTGCCCTTGCGAAATCCGCCGGCCTTCGCAAGCTCTGCAGCGTTCTTCTTGATTGACTCAACCGCCACGCCCTCGATGGCCTCTCTTCGTTCCTGCGGGCTCGGCTGGCGAACAACCTCGCGCGGCGTTCGCGATTCGGAGATCGCGAGGGCCGGAGCGTCCGCGATCGGAGCAAGCCGGGCCTCGCGGCTCGAGACGAGGAGCCCGTGCTGCCGTTTCGTCTGAGCGATCGCGGTCTCGGCCGGGGTCGTGTCGATCGCTTCGGGAAGGAGAGGAACTCCGTACCCCGACGACTGGCGCTCGCCCACGGTGCTCGGGGTCGTGAGCAGAACCTGTCGCGTTTTCAGACTCCCGGCGACACGTTCGAGTTCTCGTGTCGTCGAAGCAAGTTCAGCCTGCGCAGCACGTTGCTCGAGGATCACTTGGCTCTTGGGTCTCGCGTTCTTGCCCTTCGCGCTCTTCTCAGTCTCGAGCGCGGCGATCCTCTCCGTGAGTTGCCCCTGCTGGGCCGTCAGGAACTCCTGGCGCGTCCGGTCTGCATCCTCAGCAAAGGGCGAGGCTGTGCGACGATACTCTTCCCGCAGGGATACTTCCGGCCCAGGACGCACGGGCCGAAGTTCCTCCGGGGCGAGCATGTCGGGTGGCGGGAGAATGTCGTCCTGTTCGAACAGGACTGGCAATGGCACAGGGGCCGTAGGTACTTCCTCGACCGAAGCGGGTGTTGCCGGAATTGCTACGTTCGTAGCCGGAATTGCAACAGGCGCCTGAACTGTCTCAATCGGCCTGGCGGCGGTCGAGACCACGCCAGCGGCACCACCTACGGCGCCGCCACCGAGAGCGCCGATCACGCCCGCGTTGAGATATTCACTGATCGCCTCGGGAGTATCCAGAGCCTTACCAGCCGCCGCACGTTCAATAGCCTCCTGCGCCGCTTCTGTCACGCCCTCGAAGATCGCAGTCTTGCCAGCCTCGCCCGCGGCACCACGCGCAATGGCGCCGTAGCCAGCCTTGCGCGCTTCCCTCCGGGCGGCGCTGAGGAGCCCGAGCCGGTTGGCGATGTACGCCCCCGGGAGAACATCGAGCGCAGCGGCAGCGGTGCCGCCGGCAAGCGACCGGGCGACTGGACTCTCCACGCCCTCCTGCACGGCCTCGGGGAAGATGCTCCCAACCTCGAGTCCAAGCGATCCCGCACCCGCGCCCGCGATCATGCTGCCCTGCTTCACGAGGTTCTTCGTGGCCTCGGTCGCAGCCCGGCGGGCGGCGAGAGAACCCACGAACCGACCGGCCGCGCCACCGGCGAACATAAGCAGCATCGATGGAAGCGCGGAGGCGATACCGTACTTCGCGAAGTCGAACGCTTCGCCAACGCCGGAAACGTCTTCCACACGTCGCGTAATGGGCGCAACAGCCTCCTGTTCAGCCTGAGCCTGTCGAAGTGCAGCGGCCTCGGTCTCAGCGTCTCCGATGAGCCGGGCGCCGAAGCCTTTCAGACCTTGCGCGGCCGAACGGATCCCTGCTGTCCCGACGCGCCATCCCGCAGAACCGGGGGCTACCGTGGGAGCCGAGACCAGGCTATCTACGAGCAGGTCTTGCTCAGTACCGGGAACCAGATCGGGCATCGTCAGCGGGCTTTGAGTTTCGCTTCCTCTTGTGGAGTAGCAGCAACAGAAGTCAATTTTCCGTCGTCGCTCATGCGGTAAAACTTCCCATCAGTGCCTTGCCCGAAACGAACCTGCGAAGACGGAGTCAAGCGCACAACGGCGCCAGTCTGCTTGTTCAGGCGCACGAACTCTTTGTCGTTCAGTGTTGGTTGCAAACTGAACGAATCGGCGCGCGGCTCCTTGCCTTGCAACAACAACGCAGTTTCTACATCTCCCTTCGCGATTGCATCGATCGTCATCCGCTTGAGTATCGCTGCGGCAGCCTTGTCCCCCGTATCCGCAGCAGTACGAAGAGCATCAAGTTGAAGTTTGCCTGCCTCGATCCCAGCCTTTCGCCCTTCGACTGCACCAAGTCGCGCTGCAGTCTCCCGGCTGACCTGGTTCGTCGCCATCACGTTGTACAACTCCGTCTCGAGTCGTTTACCTGGCACGGTTTTTGCCCGGCGTACGCGAGCAAGCTGGTCAGCCAGCTCACCTTTCGTCTCAAGGGCTCCCAACTGCGCCCGCTCTCGTGCGGCGAGTTCCACACCCTGAGCATATTGAGCGCTGTCCTCATATCGACTCACAGGCTTGCCATCCGCGCCGATGTAAAAATTCGGCCGTGCATTCGGGTCGCCAGTTAAGAGAAGCTGCCCCTTCACATCACGCGAGGCCACGATCCCGGTTCGGTTCAGACCCTGCGCCGCATTGAACGTCTCAAGCGCGGCCGGATTTGCGGCCAAATTTCGAACCCGCTCGTTCGCCCCGGCCGTTGTTCCCCCGCTGCGGCCAATCATCGTATCCACCGCACCGAGGAGTTGGCCCGCCGCATTCGCCCGCCCTTGGATGTCCGCCTGCAAATCTTGCGGTGTAGCGGTCTCCGAGAGCCCGGTGAGGGGATTCACTGCAGGTACTGCGGCAGGGGCCATTGCCGCACCCATGGGAGAAGGTATTCCACCTCCCGGTGCAACCCCCGTATTCGCTGCCGGTGCTACTCCTGGCGCGGGATTTCGTCCAGTCAGCCTGTTCCCTAACCAGGTCCCAATCCCAAGCACGTCAGCACCACTGGCGATCTCGAGCCCGCGCTCAATCACACCCGCATTTTCGTTCGCGGGGCTTACTGCTTTTTCTCCTATACCGACCGCCATGGAACCCAGTGCGAGCGGTGCTGCCAGCCGGGTAAGGGCGCCAAAACCACGGCCCGCGAGACGGCCCGCTTTATATCCGAGAGCAGTTCTGTCAACTGCTCGTACCGGAGCCTCCGGAAGCCCGCCGAAGGCCGGCGCGGGACGCGGGGCCACATAACTCGGGCGCTGCGGGGGTTCCATAAGAGGATTCGCACCGGTCGCGCCGGGCTGCCCTCCGCGGAGCAACTGGTCGAAATACTCAGGCGAAAAAATGGCAGCCATATCTTCTCCTTACTCCGTCGCCGTAAGCGCCGTGAGTGTGTTGATTGAATTCACCGCCGCTCCCACCAAGGCTGTGTAATATCGCGAAGCAGCATCGCTGGAGCCAAGGCGCACCTTGGCTGACTCAATCGCGCCGGTAAGGAAGGTCCTCGCATCTTCGACTGCAATCTTGGCGTTCTCCACATTCCGACGGAACTCAAGGTCCTTTTTCGACACGTCGAGCCGGAGCGCTTCTCCGACCGCGCTCGATTTCGCACTCGCGCCTTGAACTTGTCCGCCATACACGCGCACGCGCGCGTCGATTGTCTGGGCCTGGGCCAAAATGTCTGTCTTATATCCCTCCATCTCAGTTCTGAATACATCAACCGTATTTTTGGCTACCTCGAGTTGCCCACGTAGCCGGGCGATAGCAACGTCCGCCTTCGCCTTCGCACCATCGACCGTAGCAGTATACGCCCGGGCTTCAACTTCATAGGCCTGCATCTTCGCCACTTCACCCTTGATCTGGGACTCGAACATGTTGAACTCGGCCACCTTTGCCTGGACCTGCGCAGTATACGCATCCACAAGCGAACGGAAGGCTTCAATGCGAAGCCGCTCAACTCCGGCCTGCACCTGCGCAGCCTCCATCTGGACCTTGTACAGATTTACCACTGAATTCACGCCATTCAGTTGCGCGTTGTACACCTCAACCTGCGCCCGTTGTACATCCACTTCGATGCGCTTACCTTCCATCTGAACCCGGTAGATCTCCACGCCGGCAAGCGCCGCGCGCACACGAGTCTCGAACACTGCCGCTTCGCTCTTGTAGGAGTCGAGCCGCGCATTGAAACGCGAAACCTGGGCATTGAAGATTTGGATTGACGCGTCGAGAACAGCCTTCGCCGAATTAAGCGAGCGCTCCATCACGCTGTTGTGGTATCCAATCAGCACTTGCTCGAGTTGCTTCGTTTGCTCGATCGTGAACTGCCGATTAGCGACGTAGAGGTCCGCACGCTTGAGCGCGATATCACGATTTACCCCGGAGATCTTGCCCTGGGCCTTCTGATGCGCACGCTGGAGCACGACGGTCAGATCACCCGGAGGAAGCGGGAATCCGCGACTCGCCGCCTGGGCAACCAAGTCCTCCGCCTCCGATAGGGCCGCTTCCAGCTCTCGCGAGCGGGCGCGATCCCATAGCGCGGCCTCGTCAATCGGCTCGATACCATATCCGCCATTCTGCAGAGCGTCTAACAACTTCGCCTGCAACGCATCCAAGAGCGCGGACGTGTAGAGCTGCTCGAAGAACTCGAATGAGTTCGTCGGCGCAACAAGATCGTCAATCGGCAAGGACGAAACAAATGTCGGGATCTCGAGCCCAGGCACCTCCGGGAAAGAGATTCCAGTTACGACCGGAGCCGTTGGAAGGGTGATTATTGGCGCGCTCGGGAGCACGGGATCGCTAATCGAGGGCGCAGTCGGAACAGAGGGCAGCGCGGCGCTGGGGGCCTGCGGAAGATCGAGGACGGGTGCCACGCTCGTGAAGTCGGGAACCACGATATCTGGCAATGAGTCCACCGTGTCCGGCACGAACATAGGCGCCATAGCCGAGATGTCGTCCACCTCCAATGCCACTGGGAAGAACCCGGTCAGCAGGGCAGTCGTCTCTTCAGTCGTGTCCCAAGCGAACCCGGGAGAAGGGATGCTCGCGTTTGATTGCGCGCTGAAATAGGACGCGCTGGCCAGATCGGACAGGGCGTTCAGGAACCCGTTCGCGTCCGAGATCGCATCGGTCGCGTAGGCTTGTTGGGCAGCGATAACGTCAGAGACAGCCATGGCAGTTTCCTATTATACCAACGCGAGACGACTCGTGTTGCTCAAATCCACAGAATACGCCCCGTAACCCCCGGCCATCAAAGCATCGATCAGTCCTTGATCTGTGCCTTGCTCGATCGCCGCGGCGAGCAGATAGTCAATATAGTGCTGCCGTAACTTCGGCTCGTCGAGATTTCCCGCGTACAGATCCAGCGTGTTGATCGTGTTCCCATCCACGTCTCGCTTTTTCATCACACCAAATAACCAATCGTCCACATCATTCACAGAGACCCAATATCTGTGCTCGTTTGCCCAAGCGCCCGTAAGATCGGATACGTCGCGAGCGAACAAACCGCCTCCGTTCAATGGTGTGTTGCTTGCCGGGTCAGTAATCCATTTCAGCTTTTTGGTGTATCCTGCGTTCGTTGCAATGGGGGTTTCCGTTACGCCCCCAGAACTTGAACTGCTCGGCGGGGCAAAACTCCCTATTCCAATCGCAGGAAACACATAGGGATCGAACACACCAGCCAGAGTCTGTGCCGAAGCGAACCCAAATTTAGTGTGCACTGCCCCACCCGCCAGCGATACAGGTGTAGCACTTTCGGTGAATAATACCCGATGCGAGTCCCCAAACAAAACACCGACATCTCGCACCCAAGTAACCGTCCCTGTACCAGGCGCTACTGAAGCCCCTGCAGCGCCGGATCCGAGCCCAGAATCATTCACTATAGTGCGGTGGCGCACATAAAACAGGATCGGCACCGTGGGGTCTGCGTACAACACGGCAAAGCGCCCTACTGTGAACGTGCGAGACCAATCCAGAGTCACACTTCCATCATCATATTCTCCAGACCAGCCGGTCACTGTAGCTGCTAGAGGAAACGCGGCGCTTATTCCGCCGGGCAACTGCACCACCATATTAGTTGTCTCAGTGAAAAGATAGGTCTCGTACAGGGTGAGCCCTGTTGTAGCGTCATGGCGGTGTTCATCGTATAAATCCAGAAGCTCCGTAGCGCTATCTTCAGAAAACGTAATGAAGCTCAACAGCCCTTCGGAAGTAACTCCCGGTATTGCAGGATATGTGGCCGTCCGAACGGTCCTGGTTAGATGGCTATCCACAGAGTCCCAATTTCCTCCCACGCCTGTTACTGTCTTACTGTGCGCTCCAGTATTTGTTTGGGTACCGTATGGCGTGCTATCTGTTAGTTTTGTAGCTGTGACTTTTTGGTCTGCCGCAAAATCCACAGCGAGTCGGAAAGCATTTCTAGTAGGCGGGTTTTCTGGCCAAAGAGAGAATTCGACAATCACCGCCGTTCCATTCCTGTTCGCCACCCACGTGACCGGATCGGGGTTGGGAGCGCCAACGCCGCCCACCACGGCGTCTCCACTGACCGCCAGGGTCAGCCCTGCCTCTGTGTCCACGAGCGCGCCGTTATAGGTGACCGCCAGGGTTCTGAACTTCAACTGTCCATCCTCCACGTATCTGTGCCTAAACGCCCCGATAAAATTTCCCGCGCCACCCTGCGCGGGAAACGCTGTGAAGACTGTCTTTCGAAGTGCTCCATATAAATTAACTTCCGTGCTTCGTGCCGCAGTGACGATGTTGTCCCCGGGGGCAAGCTGCGAAGACAGTTGAATGCTATTGAACCCGGGGAAAGGCTGTACCGTTTTGTTTCCCCGAAAAGGAACTCGCGCAACCGCTTTGCTGTTTGGAATAGATGCACCTAGCCCTACTAGCTGCAGAATATAACCGTTCGGAACTCCGGCTTCTATCTTGATGTAGTCACACCACTCGTCATTCGAACCTGGCGCTCCTGGCCCACGGCGCGTGCGTATATAAATGCGCCCACTTCCATCAGGAGTTGTGAGGTGCTTTCGGCCGGCCTGCATGCCGGTGCTGTGGAGCACTTCTTTCAGACGGCGGAGCAGGTCCTGCGCGAACGGAAGATACTGCGCTCCGCCCTCATCGAAATCTAGCGCTTCGTACATTACTGAACTCTCCGCGAGATCTCCTGCGGATAGAGCGCAACACTTTCGAGAGTGAATCCGGCGCCGTCACGGTTCGCTGCTTCCCACTGCCAGTAGCGGCTCTTGGGACCCTTGCCCACAGGCACACGTCGGGAACGTAGTCCAGCACCATTCTCGGGAAGCAGATACGATCGGCGCCCGTGTTCTGTGGTGATCGTTCTGAACTCCATGTCGCCTTCGGACTCCAGCCCGACATAGATTCGCGGGATGCGCTTCAGTCGGCTGCTGCCGTACTCAAGCGCACCATCTCGAACGCTCGCCGCAATCTGCACATCGTCATCCAGGTTCTGAGTTCCCAGTACGACCACGCCGTCAGTACCGGCCGCGAGTACGGCGCCGCGGAAAGTCGCGAAGCTGTCAAACACCCAGCCGGTATACTCGGTGAGCGCGCGGTTTCGCATGTTCAGCGCCCAGGTGCGGAACGTAGCCGGCAGCCCACTGAATCCGGTCGCCTCGAGTTGTAGTATGGGTAGAACAAGTGCCGCAGAGGCCGTAATCTGCGCATAGCCTTCAGCCTCCAACTCCAAGGGCGGTAGTGTAGTGACAACCGTGCCCACCGTGCCGCTGAGGCCTGATGCAGCAAACTGCTTCGTTGGGAAACTGACTACTGCGGCGCCCGTCGTGCTCGAGTAACCCGATGCCTCGAGGACCTTCATCGGGAGTGCGCTGACGGCGGAGGACAATACCCCAGCGATCCCGGTGGCGTCGAAGGTCTTCGCCGGTAGCGTGACATCAACCATGCCCACCGTGCCCACGAGCCCGATGGCGTCGAGAACTTTCACAGGTAGCGCTATCTCTGCGCCCTCGTTGCCCCCCGCCTCAAGTACGCGTGCCGGCAAGGTGAGCACGGCCACACCAACCGTGCCTACTAACCCGCTGGCCGCAAGGGTCTTGCCTGGTAATTCGATCTCACCTATTCCTGCTTCGCCTACAATTCCCGTCGCCGAGAGTATCTTCGCAGGAAGAACCAAAGCTACATTCACTATGTCCGTAAGGCCGCTGGCAGAGAGCGTCTTTGCAGGCAGCGGGAGCGGGCTTGAAGATTCACCCAACTCCCCCGTGACTCCTGCTCCGCTAAGTGTTTTGGCGGGCAGGACGGGATAAGCGATATTCTCCTTCTCGTCAGCGAGAAGTTCTTTTATTGGCAGCGTCGATTCCAACGCGCCCATCGGCCATTCAAAGGAAAGATTTATCCCTGCATCAGCAGGCAGAGTGCCGGGATTGTTGACCTTGCTCCAATCACTCGTGTTGTAGATTGTGACGAAGGGAGTAGTGTTGTGTCCGACGGCAAGCAGGCTGCTGTCGAATGAGAACATGCATCCCCAGCCGTCACCCGCAGGAAGTGTCCCGGGATTATCGACCTTGCTCCAATCGCTGATGTTGTAAATCGTGATGCGCGGAGACGTCGCATGAGACACCGCAAGGAAGCGCCCGTCGCGAGAGAACGCGCATCCGTAGGCCTCGCCCGCGGGAAGCGTTCCAGGGTTGGTGACCTTGCTCCAGTCGCTCGTGTTATAGATCGTGATGTACGGACTGCCGAGGTGCGCAACTGCCATGAGCGCGCCGTCGACCGAGAACGCCACTCCGCGGCAGTTTCCGACTGGCATTGTCGCCGGATCAGCAACCGCGCTCCAATCGCTCGTGTTATAGATCGTGAGCTGCGTAGTACCGCTATCGACAACCGCCAGCAGTGCCCCATTGGGGGAGAATGCACACCCGTTCGCGAAACCGTCGGGGAGCACGACCGGATTGGTGAGCTTGGTCCACCCGGCCGTCTCGTAGATAGTGATATAGGGCGAGACATCATGCGCGACTGCGAGGTGCCCACCGCTGGGCGAGAACGCGCAGCCGAGCCCCGTGCCTGTCGGGAGCGTGCCCGGGTTTGTGAGCTTCGCCCAGGTGCTCGTGTTGTAAATCGTGATGAAGGGCGTCGTATCATGCGCGACCGCAAGATACCCGCCCCCAATGGAAAACGCACTCCCTATGCCCGTGCCGGCAGGAAGCGTCCCAGGATTGGTGAGCTTCGCCCAAGTATCCGCGTTATAGATCGTGACGTACGGAGATACGTCATGCGGAACAGCGAGCCGATAGTTGCTCATACGATCGTCCTGTTACCCCGGCGGGACTCCGCCACCGGGGTCATCCTACCGCTTACGCGGCCGGCTCGGTTATCGTGAATGTGCTGATCGTCTGGGTCGCCGCAGAAGTAATAGTCGTGCTCGAGAGGTTCAAATTCGCACCCGAAGTCGCGACGTTACCATCGAGCCGGTGAAACACCTCGGAGCTATCCGCGCTGCCCGCATCCACAACGGACCCCACCAAGCGGAACCATCCGGCGGTACCGGAGGCTCCTGCCACGCCCGACCAAGTCTGGGTGGGCAGCTTGACCAACGCACCAGCGGCGGAATCGCCGAACAGGAGGCCGTTCACCTGGTTTACTCCCGCCACAGCGGCGCCGCCCGAGCCCATGTTCGCTGCAGTCCCGGTAATCGTGGTGTAGGTAGCCGCAACCACCCAGCCGTTCGGCAACGTACCAAGACCTGGCTTCGCTGTGAGCGTAATGACCGCACCCGAGGAACTGGCCTTGAACAACTTGTTCTTCGGGTTGTCATTGACTTTGGTGACGATGTTTGCCGCAGTCTGAGTAAGCGATGTATCAAAGGCGGTCGAGCTGCCCATGATCTCAATCGAATTCACGGTGAACGTATCCACCGAGCCGCTCGCGCCAGTATCAAGCGTCAGCGTGCCTTTTGCAGATACTTCAACCGTATGCGCACCGCTCGAGGCAGTGTACGTGCAAAGCAATGTGCCCTGCACGGCGTCATTGGCGAGCGTGGGTTGCGCGCCAGAGTAGAGCAGCAGTTTCCCGCCCGCGAACGCGTGCTTCAGCGAGCCGCCTTCATTGAGAAAGTTCCTGAGTCCTGAACTGAGTCTGAGTGCCATGACGTGCTCCTCTTATGTATGTTCTACGACGACGCGTTCCCTGCTGTTTCCGCCCCCTGCAGCGCCGCCAAGCACTGCACCAGCCCTCGATGCTGCCGGACTACGACGGCGCCTCTGTCTTGTACCGGGTACGCAAAGCGCTCATTGGTTAAATTGATGATACCACCCCCGTCCTCGCCCACGCAAATGCCTTGCCTGGTCGCAAACACGGCGACGCGCTTCGTTCCCTGCCCGTCCAGCACCAGATCGCGGCTGGTTTTCGTCACTGCCCCACGAACGGCCCCGTAGAGTAGCCGCTCCGAATACCGCCACTCTTCCGGCACCGCGCCGTCGAGCCAGATCACACGCGCCTCGGTGCCGACATACACGCCGGAATCCAAGGCTGCAATCATGGTGATCGGGCCAGCGAAGCGAAAGTTCTTGCGCAGGTCAAACAACTCCGGCGCGTAGGGCTCGGAAAAACAAAGCGTGTCGCCTTTAGCTACCAGCGTGCGGCCATTGATTTCATCTACAAACTGCCCTGCCGGGGCGGCGCGCAAATGCTGAGTCCGAAGCGGTATCTGCATCGAGGCCTCGAGCTGGTAAGAGAACATCGTATCCCCGTTCGGGATTACTCCCGCGCGGTACAACATCTCGCCGTCGCACTTGCTAAAGTATATCGCCGCCTTGGGCACATCAGGATCAGAGGACACAGGTATCGCCGAGAGCGATATCCCGCCGGTATCGCTCAGAGCGATTATTCCGGCGCGGCTTGAACCGGACTCTTGCCCATCCGAGCGTAAGTAGGTTACCGCGAACTGATATCGCCCCGATGGTAGGACCCCACCGACTGCAGTGGCCGTCGGCACTCCGGGGATCTCGAGACCCCAACTCCGGCTGCGGCCTTCCTCAACCACGCCGGTCTCCATACCATTCGAATAGTAGATTCGGGCAGCCAATGCACCAAACGACATATCGAGCCCGGATGAGAGACCGGTACGAAGTGTTCGAAGCGTGTAATCCGGCAGGATCTGCACGAGCGTCGTATCGTTTCGCACGACGAGCGCCGTGAGCCCGTCGCTCCAGAGAGACCTGCACGCGCCGCTCACGACCGCCGCGCCGTGTCCATACCGGCGAGTCACGCGCCGCGAATCGTCAATATCCACGTTTGGCGCGGCCTCCAAGTCGCCCAGGTCGAAGCGATCAGACGGCACGGTATTCCTGAGCCCCAGGAACCCCGCATGCTCATACAGGCCTTCTTTTTCGGAGATTGGCATCAGCGCAGTACCGCCGTAGTCGTGGCAGGCACCCAGGCACCCGGCGCCATCTCGGCGCGGTGCCGTTCCTGCCGAGCGAGCCGTACCGCATCATTGAACTCAGTCAAAAGAGTGCGGCCAAGCACCCGCGCTTCTCCATCGATCGTAGGCATCGTAAGACAACGGCCGGCTGCATAACGCCCCAGTTCCATGTGCCACTCTTCAGGCACCTCGGGGGACTCAGCCATCTTGTTGAGGTCCAAATAGCACACCGGCATGCGGGCTACTTTGAGCGCCAGGCGCTTGCCATTCTGCGCAGCGGCAGGCGCAGGAGTGATGCGGAGCATACGAGTACCGGCGTCAGTTGCAATCGCAAGCGGCCGGCCGGGGGTGAGGGCAGTAACCGCGCTCAGGTCGACAAAGTCCTCGTAGTCCGTGGGGCGCTGCCGGATCTGCTCGTCGGTCGCTCGGGCAAGAGGGGCGACGTCCGTATCATACGTCGCGTCGAACACCCGAAGGACCGACTTGTGCAAGGGATAGAGAACTTTCCCGGTTGCGAGCGTGATCCGACCGGCGTCCACGTTGCCGGTATCGATCAATACCCACGAGCGCCGCGTGATAATCCGTTGCGCTTCGTTTAGATACCGAACGACCAGACTATCAGACCACAGGGAGTCGGGATCCCCGTCGAGCATCTCGGTGCGATCGTCCAGATACTCCGCGGCGACGTAGTCGAGCAGCTCTTCGAGGGTCATCAGATCTCACGCAGGTATTTGAACACCCTGTTGCATTTCAATCCGGCGCCGCTGTTCCGCCCTGAAGGCAAGATACTCATCCCGAGTCGCCTTACCCCGCCTCGTGAACGGGAATCGGAGCGCCGGGCGGGTCACGAGACCTCCTTGCGATCGAGTCGTGACTTCCTCCACCGCGTGCTCGAGCACCTCGGTAAAGCAGGACGGAATGATGACTTCCTCACCGCGCGGCACCTTGAGCACGAACCCCTGGATCGCCAGCGGAACATAGGCCAGATCGTTCTTGTTCTGCCCCTTGAAAATTTCGACCCGATCATAGTCCATCGGGAAACCATGCGAGTCAAGCGACTCCTGGGGCTCCTGAGGCAAAGACACGCGTTTTGCCCGTGCCTCCGCCACGAAACGCTCAATCAATTCTTCGTCGGTCTCTTTCGCAACTCGCGTTTCGGCTATCGCACGAAGCCGGGCGATGCGGGCCTCTTCCTGCTCTTCGGGTAACGCAAACGAATCGTTCATCTCTGCCATGATGCCTCCTGTTTAGCCTGCTGTTTTGGCGGCCTCGTCGAACGCCAAATCGTACTCCACACCCGGAAGCTTCTCGAGCGCGGCACGAACCAGTTTCAGCACTTCCTTGGGGCTCTTGGCTGCATAACTCTTCACGCAGTCCCCCATGTACGGCTCAGGCTGCTTGGCCTTCTTGGCCGCGGCCCTCTTCTTTTCCATCTCGTCGAGATCGGGAACCTCGACCTTATAGCCATTCTCCAGCGTCTCGATCGAAACGCGGTATCGGTCATAACCCATGCCATCTCCCGCGGCGACGGGGGAATCCATCACTGGTATCCCCCTTCCCGATCAGCCCAGCGCGATCCAGTACATCTGCGAGGACGCCGGAACCAGAGCGGCCGGGATACTGACACCGGTGAACTTTTCGTTCGCCACATTCAACCGGTCGTTGTCCGTACCGGTTTCGTACACGGTCCACGTGTTCACGGCACCAGAATCGTAGTTCTCGATGAACTCCGGCATGCCGGAGGTCTCGTACGTCTGGTCAGCGGCGGCCGTCTTGAAGCCGTCGTTGGCCGGCAT
>ERZ1292625.1584-Hain-H41-01um-R1-1584-length-25960-cov-28_pt1 | contig 25960 bp, 41 predicted proteins | sample MGYA00564400_ERZ1292625 | MGnify/ENA primary metagenome ERZ1292625 (study PRJEB36523, sample SAMEA6512639) | groundwater metagenome | collected 2019-01-08 | study: AquaDiva: Metagenomics assemblies of 32 groundwater samples | reverse complement strand
TACTTAATAGAAACAATATAATATGGTCCAATGCAGACTCGAACTGCGAATTACTCGGTGTAAAAGATGTTATAATGGCAAGCAAATGATACAAAGATATTTTTGGGATGAAACTTATTGAATTGAAACCTCTTTATTTTTGTTTATCTTTTTAGTATGATCAAACTTTTTTAGAATCAGAAAGGCTTAAATATGGTAAATATACCATAATCTTATGGTAAAGTTTAAGATAACTAAAATCAAGATTAAGCCAAAGGAAAAATTGATCAAGTATTTAATAGAGAATAAAGTGCCTAAGTCTACTATGCAGGTTTCTGGAGCAATTATATTAGATTATAAGAACACTTACAATTTAGTTAATGAACTTCAATCACAAGGAATTATATTTAAAGAACACCTAGGAAATACAAATCTTATAAGCATAAATCTTTTTCCAAATCAAGAGATATTTAATGTTGAAAAGAAGAGAACTGAAGAGTTTCTTCTAAAGAATCCTAAATTAAAAGTTTTAAGAAATTATATTGAAGAATTAAATTACCCTTTTCTTATTGCTCTTATTTTTGGATCCCATGCTAAGGGAATAAATAGTCTTAATTCAGATATTGATTTATGTATTATTTGTGATAATACTCAGAAGTTAAATGTTTTGTGTGATAAATTAAGGTTATTAGCCTTGCCTTTGGAAATTCATGAATTTAGTACAGAGCAGTTTGTTTCAATGATTGAAAAAAAACAGAATAATCTTGGACATGAAATTATCAATAAAAATATCATCTTATACGGAACAGAGAACTATTACAATATAATAGCAAAATGGATGAAAAAAGAATAAAAGAAGCTGAAAATAACTTTAAACATTATCTTGAAGATGGTAAAATAAAGAAAGTTTTCCAGATTCAAAATATAATTTATGATACTTATGTAAGAAATGCTAGAGAAAGTCTTGCTGTCGCAAACCATATTTTCCAAAATAAAATCTCTTCTCTTTGGGTCGTTGTAACAAGTTATTATTCAATGTTCTATATAGCTAGAGCATATCTTTACAAATTAGGATATAAAATTGGTGAAGAAATAGCTCACCAAGTTGTTAATGAATCTCTAATTGTTCAAGCTAGACATAAAATAAAGAATCATGTTTTAACTGAGTATGAATTGGGAAAAGAAGAAGCTTTGACTATAAGCGATAATTATCTTAGTAATTATGAAAATGAAAAAATAAAAAGGGCAACTTTTCAATATGAAACTACTGAAAACATCAAAGAGTCTAAGGCTAAAACATCTTTGGGTAGGGCTAAAGAATTTCTGACATTAATGGAAGGTCTTCTACTGGATAACTAATCTTCATTCCACTACACTTATCCTTAAAAAGTACTTATTCCGATTTCTTTTCCTGAGGTGTTAAATGGCTATAATCATAGATGAATCTTTTTCTGATGATGATTCTCTTGTTCTTGAAAAAGTTGAACAGAGAAAGTTTGGTTCTGCTGATTCTGCTAAGCTAAAGGTAGATGCTATCATATTAGAGAAGAATACGGAGTTTAAGGGATTAGTTTCTTATGACATGATTAAAGACAATTTGACTTACAAGCTGAAACATCAGACAGATGGGGCTTTGCATATATTGAAGGAAATGAATGGTTCTGCATTGCTTGCTGATGAGGTTGGACTTGGAAAAACAATTACTACTGGAATGGTAATCAAAGAGTGTCTTGTTAGGGGTTTTGTAAATAAAGTTTTGATTTTAACTCCGCCTTCACTTGTAGATCAATGGGTTGCTGAGTTAAATGAGAAGTTTAACCTGAATTTTAAAATAATTGAATCAGAGAGCGACTGGAATACTGCTGATTTAGTTATTGCTTCTATTGACAAGGTGAAGATTTTTGATAAGGAGGCAGGCAAATTTAGGCATCAGATTGCTCATGAAATACCTTGGGATTTACTTGTTGTTGATGAAGCTCACAAGCTTAAACAGAGAAATACTACAAGATGGAAATTTGTTGATAGGATGCAGAAAAAGAGATTTCTTTTGTTGACAGCTACTCCTTTTCAAAATGATTTAATTGAGCTTTATAATCTGCTTCATTTGCTTAGACGAGGTCATTTGGGAACTATTCAAGAGTTTAGGGAAAAATTTTTGTTAAGGGGAAATAAAAGACGTCCTTTGAATCCTTTGGAACTTAGGAGAAGACTTCAGGAAGTTATGGTTCGAAGAAAGCGTGAAGAGACTGGGATAGAATATAAGAAAAGAATTCCTAAAATTGAAATAGTTCATTTAACTCTTGAGGAAAAGAAGATTTATGATTCTATTTGTGATCTGTTAAAAACAAAATATTTTTCTGCTAATGGAGAAGAATTGCGTGGAAAATTGATTATTTATGCAATTTTGCCTAAAGTTACTAGTTCATCAAGGTCTGCTGTTGAATCTTTGACTAAGATTGCTGAAAGTGAGAAATATCATTCTCAAACTAGACAGATTGCTCAAGATATCATAGATGCCTACTCTAAATTAACTAAAGACTCTAAAATTGAAAAGTTGATTGAGATAATTGATAAAGTTTTAAAAGAAGATAGAGATGCTAAGATTTTACTCTATACTAAGCATCCTACTACTTTGAAATATATAATAGAGAAGCTAGAGCCTTATAACCTTAAAATAGTGGAGTTTACTGGAGGATTAACTCGTCAAGAGAAGACTGAAAAGATTGAAGCATTCAAAAAAGACGCACAATTGATGATAAGTACTGAGACTGGTGCTGAAGGCTTAAACTTTCAATTTTGCAATGTTTTGATCAATTATGATTTACCTTGGAATCCAATGTCTGTTGAACAGAGAATTGGAAGACTCGACAGAATAGGTCAGAAAAGAGATATGAAAATATATAGTTTAGCAACTAAAGATACTATGGAGGAACATGTTGTTGATCTCATAATCAATAAAATGTGTTGTATTGGTCTTGTTATTGGTGAATTACCAACTATTTTATTTAATCTTGGTCTTGATAGTCCTGGAAAATCTGGATTGAGCAAGATAGAAGAGATGTTGATGAATTCATTTATAGACTCTAAAAATAATTTGGAAATATTTGCGCAAGATGTTAAAGGAATAAGCAAGTTAATTCAGAAAGGTATAGATGACTATAATGAGGCTAAAAATGCAACTACGGAGGCTTTAGATGGACAACCAGCTTAAGGCATTTAGTTTGCAGTTTTTTAGGGAATTAGGAGCTAGTGTTTCTGATTCTGGAGATTATTTAGAAGTGAAGGATGTCCCTCCAAAGTTCCAGAAATTTTATGGTAAAAATGAGCCTTACAAACTTGTTTTTGATAAATCTATTTCAGGAGAATTGGTTGCTCCTGAAAGCTATTTACTGAAAATGATGAGAGCTTATTTAGATAATTCTGGTGATGCTGTTTTAACTTCATTAAACTATAAACTGCATGTAGATTCTTTTATTAAAGATAATTTGAAACTTCTAAATTGCTCTGTTGTTAAGGCAACTGCTAATACAACACATAATTTTATGTTTAAATTTACTTTTCAGACTACTTACAAATATCTTAACGAAGAAGAAAAGTTAATTAATGAATTATATGTTGATGAAGGTTTAGTTGTAAATCCTGATTTGAGTAAATTTACTGTTTCTAACACAAATAAGAAAGATATTGAGATAACAGAATTAAGAGATTATTATTCTACTGCTAAAGAAAATATTAAAGGTTTAGTTAATGAAAGAACTTCTAAAATTGCTTCTGTTCTTGATGTTAGTCTTTCTAAGGAAATAAATCGGATAAATATATATCATGATCAGCAAGTTAAGGAAATTGATGAGCAGATTGCTAAGGTAAACGCTGGTTCTCTTAAATCAAAAGATCCTATTGAGCTGGAAAGACAGAAGATACAATTTGTTGCTGAAAGAGATTTATTTGTCCAGAATGAGCAAAAAAAACATGCTTTACGATTGAATACTAAACTGATAACCACAACGATTATAGATTATCCTGTTTATTCTATTGAGACTTTCTTTAAGTCTGAAAATGTAACTCGACTTGTTGTAATTAAGTTTGACCCATTAAAAAATAAAATTGATTTACCTTTGTGTGATTTATGTAAAAATTCTCTTAATGAAATAATTATCTGTAATGGAAACCATCTTGTATGTCGAAATTGTGGGGCAAGATGCGAAGATTGTAATCAAATATCTTGTGAAACTTGTTTGAGAAATATATGTTCTGTTACTAAAAGAAAAATATGCAGGCAATGCGGAAGAGTTTGTGTTAAATGTAAAGCCTTCAAAAATAAAAGATTTATGGATGCTGATGCAGGTGGAAGAGGTTTTATCTGTAAGAATTGTTACTAGAATTCTTTCTTATTCTTTAAATATCTGAGAAGGTTTTTACTTATTCTTGGTTTATTGTTAATTAAAGGATAATAATAGGGTAACTCTATTGACTCTATTTTGTTTATCGGAATTATAATTTTATTTTGAAATTTCATTTTGATTAATGGAGTACCATCTATTATTTTCTTTAGAACATATACTGCGTTATCTGTGCTAAACTGTTTTTTACCAATATTTCTTGCTTGTGTTTTCTTTAGTTTTCTTGTTAATTCTATTTTTGTTCTTTTTTTTGGAGGATAGTCTCCTAATATGCCCCCAATTATAAAATACTTGAATTTTTTTGCTTCTTTTGGGCTAAGTGTCTTTTTAGCATCTGGGTCTAGTACACATATATCTTCTAAATTGATATTTATTACAGACTTTTTGAATATTTTTCCTAATTTTTTTAATTTAGACTTATTTTCTTTTATGTTTGTGAACCAAAGGTTTGATCTCTTTAATATCTTAGATATGCTTTGATACTCTATTAGACACCATGGCCAGACTTTTGTTTCTAAATGTTCTATTATTATAATTGGTTTCATTTTACTTACTAGCAACATTATCTAATAAATATTTGTGGTATATTAGATAATTGTGTGCTAGTTCTTTACTTTCAATAAGAAATGCAAAAATATCTTTTCCAAAAAGAAAATTAACTACTTTATCCCCATATATACATATTACTATTGGATTAGCGCTAAATTCTTTTGGTAAGAATCTCATTTCTTCTAGAGACATTTGTTTTGTTTCTCCTTTTAATTCATATCTAAGCAGGTTAGATAGCATTACTTTCTTTTGTATTCTTCTTTTATTCCAATTTTCAAAGAAGTTAGGAAATTTCTTTGGAATATATCTTCCTGAACCAATCCAGTATATTTTATTATAGTTCAACATATCTTCCAATATTGCTTTTACTCCTTCATATCCCCTAAAGATTTCTGCTCCTATAGAAGGTCTTTTAAGTTTAAACTTATCCATTAGTAAGGGAATATTTTTCTTTATTTCTTGTGTTGTTTTTTCTAGATTGTCTTTCTTTTCTTCCATATAACTAATTATTTTATCTGGAGAACTTATTTGAAATAGTCTTCTTTTATTTTCGTAAACATAAGATACAAGCCCCTTTTCTATTAGTTTATTTAGAATATCATAAATATTCCTTCTTTCTATTCCAGTTTTTTCATGTATTATATTTACTGGAGAACTGCCGTTATCTAGTAAAGCGGAATATACCCTTATTTCACCTTCTGAAAGGCCTATTTTATTTAACATTTCTGCAATCATAACTTCTTATTATCTTGTTTCTATATAAATTTAATGGTATTGTGAGAATACCACAAATGTTTAATTAGGGTCAAATTATGAATTTTTATGGTTAAGATAACACCTCAAATAGATGAAGCTTATGCAAGAAAGCATATTAGGGAAAGGATGAGAAATGAAGATCCTTGCCAAAGAGATGTAGATGGTACTATGGATGTCATGCAAAGATATGAAAATGATCGTTGGTGGGAAAAACCGGATATATCTCCACTGGAATTAGTAACACGTCAAATTGACGAAATTATGATTATACCTTTTCGTGAATATGCTGAAGCACTCAGTACTGTTATTGGAATAGATCTTACTGATCTTCAAGTGGTATTTATGTCAAAAGAACGCCTACAAAGATATTTATCACACCCTCCATCTAATAGGATAAATTAGAGAATTTGATCTTGTAGCATTTTGAAAATTAATCGGAGAGTATAATCTTTAGTAATCATAAGAACAAAGTTTATATAGAAACTTTGTTAGGTTTAATAAAAGCATGGCTGAAAAAGATGTAATTCTTAAGGAGAAAATCAAGTATTCTGGATATGGGAAATTTAGTGATATTTATTCTTATGCTCATGATTGGATGAAACAGGAGGGCTTTGGGATTGTTGAAGAGCAATACACTGAGAAGGTTAAAGGTTCTTCTAAAGATGTTGAAGTTGTTTGGAAGGCTTCAAAACAAGTTACGGATTATTTCAAGATGGAAATTGATCTTAAGTGGAGAATTCTAGGCATGGAGGATGTTGAAGTTGAAATAGATGGTAAAAAAAAGAAAATGAATAAATTTATGGAATTGGGCATAGAATTAAAGGGTAGTTTGATTAAAGACTATAAAAATGAATGGAATAAATCTGCCACTACAAAATTCTTTAAAGAAATTTATAATAAATTTGTTATTCCATCTAGGACTGACCAGATGAAAGATGGTGTTGAAAAAGTGGTTCAGGACTTCAAGGAAGAGATGAAAGCTCTTCTTGAGTTAACTGGAAAGAAGTAGTTAAGTTATAATAATCTTTAAATAGAAAAAGTCATCAACGAAGTAATGAATTTAAGATTATTTGTATTTTTCTCAATTATTTTGTTAACTTCAGTTGTTAGTGCTGCAGATCTTGAGGTTAATATTCTTGAAAAAGATGAGATAATAATTACTGAACTTGACAAAACTAACGCTACTTTTAAGCTACAAATAACTAACAATGACGATTCTGATTATTTTCAAATTTACTCTCTTGTAAGCGTTGGAATGTATCCTAAAGAACCTTTTAGAATAAATAATGGAGAAACAATCATTCTTGATGTTACAGCTGTTCCTTTTAGAGAGATTCTTAGGGATAAAAGAGGAATATATGCTTTTGAATACCAAATCAAAGGGGAAAATACTGGATTTTTCAAAGAAGCTTTAGCTATTAGATTGTTTGATGTTAAAGATGCTGTAATGGTTTCTATAGATGACATTCCTTTGAATGCTACTGAAGTCCAAATGATAGTTAAGAATAAGGAAAATGTTGAAATTCCTGGTTTGAAAATAGTTGTTAAATCTAATTTTTTTGAGTTCTCTGAAACTTTTGATTTAAACAGAAAAGAAGATAAGATTTTTTCTATTCCAATAACTCTCGAGGATAAAATTTCTGCAGGAGATTATGAAGTAGAAGTTATTTATGAGATTAATAATATAAAATCATCAAATACTTTGCCTATAATGTATCTTGAAGCTAGCGGTATCTCTTTTTATGAATCTACTAGTGGATTTATAGTTAAAAAGACAAATATAACAAAATCTAATGAAGGTAATGTTCCTGCTGTTGCTTTGATAGAGATTAGAAGAAATATACTGACAAGATTGTTTACAGTTTATTCTGATAGACCAACTACCAGTGAACGTAATGGCATATTTGTAGATTATTCTTGGGAGAAAGAGATAGGGGTTGGAGAGTCTTATACAGTGATTATAACAACTAATTACACTTTTCCATTTATAATTATTTTACTTGTTGTTGTGGTTGGTTTGTTCGTCAAATTTGTAGCGACTAAGAAGCTATCTATTTACAAAGGAGTTTCTTTAGTTAGAACTAAAGGTGGAGAGCTTGCACTTAAGGTTAATTTAAGAGTTAAATCTAGGGGAAATATTAAAAATGTAATAATTTCTGATAGGATACCAGGGCATGCTAAATTGTTTAATAAATTTGGGATTCCTCCTCATAGGATTGATGAACATGCTAGAAAAATAGAATGGGATATTTCTCAAATGAATGCAGGGGAAGAAAGAATGTTTTCATATATAATTTATTCAAAGATAAATATTGTAGGTAGTTTTGAGCTTGCTGCTGCTAGTGTTTCTTTTGAGCATGATGGAAAGAGAGAACATGTTTTGTCAAATAGGACTCATTTTGCAGCTGAAACAACTGAGAATTAAAATGTCCACTAGAACACAGAGTAGAATTTACAGATCATTGCCTGAATATTTTTCTACGGATGAACATGATTGGAGAGAAAATTGTTTAAGAGGATTGAAGGCTTTAAATTATAAGAGGGATGATTTTGCATCAGACGTTTTAGACAGTTTTGTTATTCGTGAACAGTTTGCAGATAATATTAAGAGATAGATGGACCTATCGCGACTGTATAAAAACATATACAGTTAACTCTTTCTATTTTTATTGATTATAATAAAATGGACTAAATAGATTATGGATATAACTGCAAAGGCTATTGCACTAAAAATTCTTTCTTCTATGTATTCAGATATAGATACAAGGGCGAATGCAATTATAAGAACTAATGAGGAAATAAGGTCCCAAAGATGTCCTTCTTGACTATATTCTTTCTTAACCATAAATCAATTATGTAAAACTGAATTTTAAACCTTCCTATAAGAAATTTGGACCTATCGAGAATCGAACTCGAATCTTTCGACTGCCAGCCGAACATTCTACCATTGAACCATAAGCCCTTATGGGATAAGAAAATTCTTAGTTTATAAAATTATTTTTTACTCTGCTGGTAACTCACAGCTTGTGAAGGTGCTTAATTGTTGCAATGAAAGTTCTCCTGAAATTGACTTGCCGTCTGCAAACACCCATGTTGGATAGCTTTTTATTCCTGCAGTATTACAAGCTGTTGTTTGTTGATTACTTCCAGGGGTTGCACATTCAACATAGTTAACTAAATCCCAACTGCTTCCAAATAGCTTCTTTTGAGCCTGACAGTGAGGACACCAATATGCTCCATACATTTTTGTACCACTGTCTGTGACGCATTGAGTGAATTCATCGTATTGACTTGATTTCGAAGATGTTAAATAAATTATTAAAACTACTAGACCTATAACTGCTAGACCTATCCAGAATGTTCTTTTCATGTGTTTAATTGACTATTATGATATTTAAAATTAACTTTTATTGGCGATTCTCTCAACCTTATAACTGCCCTAGTTCTATTTTTTTTATGGTTTCATATAGTCTTCTTGCATCTTGATCAGTTTCTTTAATACCATCTAAACCTATAAAATATCTTGCTCTTTGAATCCTTACTTCGGCATGCCATGATGGTAGTTCTTTTAATATCGTTAAATCTCTATTTAAACCTCTTTCATAAACTGCTATTGTTTCTTGTCTACTATTATCCATAATCTCTCTTAAAAATGTTGAGTTTAAAGAGTTTTCTTGCCTATAAATCTTTCCATCTTGGACTTTGGGTTGCTTGAAAATCAAAAAATCGATGCACCACCACACACTAAAGTGTGTGGTTTGATTGGTGCTCGATTTTTGGATGCTCAAAGTGTTCACACCCTAAAGGGTGTGGTTTTCAGACACTTTGATATCACAATAATCTTTAAAACATATACTTGAAGGAGTTTAACATGGCTGATAAACAACCAGTATATATTCTTCCTGAAAATGTCTCTAGAACTCTTGGAAAAGATGCTCAACGCAATAACATACTCGCCGCTAAAATAATTGCTGATATTGTTAAAACTACTCTTGGACCAAAGGGAATGGATAAAATGTTAGTTGATTCTGCTGGGAATATTATTGTTACTAATGATGGAGTTACAATACTTGAAGAGATACAATTAGATCATCCTGCAGCTAAAATGATTGCGGAGATAGCTAAGACTCAAGAAAATGAGGTTGGAGATGGGACAACTACTGTTGTGATGCTTGCTGGTAGACTGCTTGAGAACGCTGAGAAGTTACTTGATAAAAAGATACATCCTACTGTGATAATTAAAGGTTATAGATTGGCTGCTGATAAAGCTAAATCTATTTTGAATGAGATTTCAGTTCCAGTTAGTGATAGACATATTTTGAAGCAAATAGCAATGACTGCAATGACTGGAAAAGGTGCTGAAAGTAATCGAGAGCATTTAGCAGATTTAATTGTTACAGGAGTTGATCAGATTGCTTCTGGTAAAGATATTAATATGGATTTTATTAAGATTGTAAAGCAGAAAGGAAGCTCTATTGAAGACAGCGAATTAATTAATGGAATTGTTTTAGATAAAGAGGTTGCTAATGAATTTATGCCTCGCAGAATTGAGAATGCTTCTATTTTAATGATTGACTTTCCATTGGAATTGAGAAGTCCTGAAACTGAAACAAAAATTTCAGTTTCTACTCCAGAACAACTTCAGCAATTTATTGCTTCTGAAGAACTTGCTTTAAGGGATATGACTTCTAAGATAATTAATTCTAGTGCTAAAGTAGTCTTTTGTCAGAAAGGTATTGATGATGTGGCTCAATATTTTTTATCTAAGGCTGGAATAATGGCTTATAGAAGAGTTGCAAAGTCCGATATGGAAAAATTATCTATGGCAACTTCTGGGAGAATTGTGTCTAGTTTGCAAGAAATACGTAAAGAAGATCTCGGTTTTGCGATGATTGTTGAGCAGATTAAGAAAGGAGATAATACGATGACTTATGTTCGTGAATGTAAAAATCCAAAAGCAGTTACTATTTTATTATGTGGGAGCACAGATCATGTTTTGGACGAGGTTGAGAGAGCTGTGAAGGATGGTCTTGGAGATGTTTCTTCTGCTGTAAAGGATGGGAGAGTTGTTTCTGGAGGCGGAGCAGTGGAGATGGAGCTTGCTAAGAGACTTAGGCAGTACGCTAAGACTCTTGGGGGTAGAGAGCAACTTGCAGTTGAAGAATTTGCTAGTGCTATGGAATATGTTCCTGAAACCCTTGCTGAAAATGCTGGATTAGATCCAGTAAATATAATGACTGAACTTAAACAGAGGCATGAGTCTGGTGCTTCTAGAGATGGGATAAACTTATTTGTAAATCGAGTTGAAGATTGTCTTGCTGCAGGAATTGTCGAACCTGTTCGAGTAAAATTACTTGCTGTTGCTTCTTCATCTGAAGTTGCTACAATGATTTTGAGAATAGATGATGTATTGGCTTCTTCTGGATCCAAAGTTAATTCTATGAGTAGACCTAATGCTTATGATGGAATGGATTAAATTAAGATGATTCTATAAAAGTAAATCTTTTTACAATTTTACCTTCAAAATCTAGACTTTCTTCAAACATTTTTATTGGTCTTACCCACACAGCATTATTTCCGAAATCTTTTGAGTCATATAATGCTTTGTAAACGACTAGTTCTTCTAATGTCTCGCTGTGTTTTGCTAAGGCTATGACTTCATAGAAGTTTCCTTTGTAATGCTTATATCTTCCTAGCTTCATTTTAGACTCCAAAGTGTTTCTTTATTTCTTTTTTATTTATCCACCATAAAAACACTGCTGGAAAAATAAATAGCCAGTTCCAAAAAGCTAAAATTACAAATGCTAATGCTGCTAGAGCTGTTAAGATTATTTTAGGGTGTGTCTTTTTAATGGTCTTTTTTTCTGCTTTTTTTGCCATCTTTCTCATATATTTTATTAGAAAACTTGGTTTATATATCCATTGAATTTATTAATTATATGTGGGAATATATTGTAGGTTTACTTGCTTTACTTAGAGCTTTTCAAGGAATTCGCTTCTTTTTAATTAAACGTCGTGTTAGAGGTCCAGTGCCTATTGTTTCAGAGGCAAAACCATTTTTTAAAAAAGTTCCTGGTCAGAAGGTTGCTTTGTTATTGCATGGTTTTACAAGTAGCCCTAAAGAATTTAGAGATCTTTCAAATTATCTTGCTAAAAATGGTATGAGTTCTTATGCTCCTTTGCTTCCAGGTCATGGGACAAGCCCAGAAAGGCTTGCTGTTATGTCTTATTACCATTGGGTTGAATCTGTTGAAGAGCAGATTTCAATGCTTGCGCAAGATTATAATGAAATTTATCTAATTGGAAACTCTTTTGGAGGCAATCTTGCTCTTATATGTGCTCAATATTCTCCAAAAATTAAAGGTGTGGTTACTCTTGGTACACCAATGTTCTTTAGAAGAGATAAAGTGAGACGTTTTGTCTTCTTTCCAATCCTTAGAAGAATAAAACTATTTCAGGCTAAGAAATATAAAACTCCCTTTGCTAAGAAATTGATGACTGAAAAAGCTTGGTCTTATCAGTCGATGCCTCTAAGAAGCCTCTCTCAATTGTTAAAACTATTGTCTTTGACTAAAAAATCTCTTCCTAAAATAAAAAAACCGCTTCTTGTTATGCAGGTTGATAAAGATCATCTTGTTGATCCTGAAAGCTCAAATTATATTATCTCAAAATCTGCTTCCAAATATAAGAAAATTATAACAATTCCTGAATCTTATCATATGTTTTTGATTGATAAATATGCTTATTTGGTCCATAAAGAAATTTTAGATTTTATTGAAAATAAATACAAATCTTTATAAGTTAGATATTGGTTTTTTTTAAATGGATAATAAGAAAAAAAGTGTTACTTTTGATGTTCTTGGCGTTTCTTTTCTTGTTTTTGGATCTTCTCCAGTTGTATTTAATAGTGCTAACAGATACTTTCTTAGTGAAGAACCAGGATTAAGACAGACGATTGATAGTTATGATGGTCTAACTTATGATATAAATGATTTTAGAGAAGCTAGACTTGCCTTGAGTAAATTAGATTCATATTCTGGAGATATAGAAAATGTTAAGGGTTATCTTCTTCGACATGAAGATGATTTGGAGCGTCAAAGAGAACATTTACTATTTTTAAATCCTAAAGTTCAAAAATATGTTGATTGTAGATCTAATACTTCTACTACTGGTTTTCTTGGAATTTTAGGACTGGTTTTAGGACTTTCTTTTTTCGGTCTTGGGGTTAAATCAAGAATACAACATAGTTCTCTATAATATCTCTAATCTGTTTTTTCCTAATATTTTTGCTTTGTAAACTGCTTTATCTGCTCTAATTTGCATTCTTTTTACACTATCTCCTTTTCTATATTCAGTTAAGCCTCCTGACATAGTTACAGAGTATTTACTCATTTCAGAGTCATCTTGAACTTTTTTTCTTAAACGTTCGCATACTACCTTTGCTCTCTTTAAGGTTGTATTTGGAAGAAGGATAATAAATTCTTCTCCTCCAAATCGAGATACAATATCATATTTTCTTGTATTCTCTTTTAATACAAAACCTAAACGATGTAATATCTTGTCTCCTATTAAATGTCCATATTTATCATTTAACTTTTTGAAATTATCCAAGTCTATTATTAAAAGGCTTAATGGACCGATTCCTCTTTTTGTCTTGTCTAATTCCATTTCTGAAATTGTTTTAAAAAATTTATTGTTATATACACCTGTTTTTTCATCTATTGTTGCTATTTCATATAAGTAGTCTATATTTTTTTCTATTTCTTTGATTAATTTTGTAATGTTCTTTTTTACTGCTGGATCTAAAACGCGCAACTTTTTTTGGAAATCCATGTTTTAGTTAATGTTTTTTGTTATTTAAGTTTGAAGTATTCAAAAGCCTTAAATACTGTCACTTTAAAGTCATGTCAATGGATCGTGGAATGGAAATAGATCATGCGAATATCGGAAAATATATTCAGATGGGTGAGGATAATGAAACAGTAACAAATGGACAATTACTAGAAAATAGTTTTTTTAGAGTCACTTTATATGAATTTATGAATGGATCTAAGAGACATGGATATAAGTTATGGTTTTTTAATGAAGACAGAGTTAGTTTTATTGGAGATTCAAAGGCACTATTTTATACAAGAAGAAATGCTATTGAAGGTAGTCGTAAATGTCTAGATGGTATGTTTAAGATGCTTGGATCTCTCTAAAAAAGTATTTTATCTTCTCTTTAACCAATCACTAATTTTCTTACCATTTGAAGTGTATGTTGTTTCATCCCAGACTTTTCCAAATTCTTTACCTATTTTATATGCTGATTTCCTGCATAACTCTAAATAATGTTTATTTGGCTTCTTTCTAGTGTTATCTAAATTTACTAGGTAATCTATTGCAACTAGTCCATTTCCTAGTCTTTTCTCTGTTTTAAAATCATAGACTTCTACTTCTTCTAAACTATACTCATCTTCTCTTTTTTTTATTTTTATCAATTCTTTTTTGTTTATTTTGAACAAGACTCTATTGAACGAGCTCTTTTATCTTTTATTAGATTTAGAATATCTGTTTTTCCATTATTTCTTATTTTTAGATTGAATATTCTTTTGTAACCTTTAACAATTATCGGAGTAAATTTTTTGTCTTTTATTGTTTCTTTTAATGAAGAATGGCTTAATAAGCTCCCATAACCTATGAATTTATTCATATTTTGTTTATGCTTATGAGATTAATAAAGATGTTAGTTTTACGAGTGGAGTTGACTTTTGGAGACTATATAATTGACTAAACATTTCATTAAATTAGATTAATTATGTACTGTCCGAACTTGATACACATTCACCAACACAAACTATATTGAAATACGAAGATTTATATATTATAGCCATTATAATTATTATAACGATTATAATATGGAAAATACAACAATTGCCCTAAGTAATGAAATAAAAGATCAAATAAAAGAATTTGGAAATAAAGGAGAAACTTATTCTCAAATACTTGCAAAATTAATAGCTAGTGCTAAGAAAAGACAATTACAAGACTTATTAATGGATGAAGAAGATACAATTTCGATAGATGAAGCCATAGAGAATTCTAAAAAAAGATGGCAAAAGTAATAGTTACAAAAAAACTAGAAGAAGAAATATATAAAATTTTTAAGAAACAATCAACAGAAATATTCGAGTCATTTAGAGAATTAGAACAAAATCCACATAAAGGCCAAGTTGTAGGCCAAGTAAGTGGAATGGTGATTAAAGAGCTCAAGCGTGACAACTACAGATTCTATTTCATAACCAATGGTTTCAAAATAAAGGTCCTTCAAAAAGAAGAATTAAATGATTTATTAATCAAATTTGTAAGAATGTCTAATAAGAAAGATCAGCAAAAAGTAATTGACGAAATCAAAAGAATTTTAAGAAGTATTGGTGAAGAAGGTTTCTAATTAATTGCCCCATATCACGTGAAAGTTGCTCAAGGGCCGTACTGGGTCCTACGGATATTCTTTCATGCGCACCTAATTAAGATTTGTAACCAAATCTTTTAGCATAATTTTTATGATCAAAATATTCAATAATTGTAACCAATACTTCTGATTTACTTGTTGCAATAGAATAAACTAATCTCCATGCATCAGGCAGTGGATACCACCATAAATTATCTATCAAATATTTTTGAATATATTCTTTAGGTATTCGCTCTTTACGAATATTTTCTCCTGCAAAAACATTTTCTTTTAGCTTGGTAATAGCTCTTTGAATTCCTTTTTTTATAAGACTATTATTTGGTAAAGAAAGAAAATTATCTTCTATATCTTGCTCTATAAATTTAAGCTCTTTAGCAGGTTTAACCAACATAAAGTTTAATATGCTTTTCTATTTTTAAGTTTCTCTACTAATTCAGGATTCCAGATATAAACAACATAATCATTTTTATCTATCCCTATTTTATTGTTATCCCATAAATATTGTAAAATTACATTAAATGTTCCCCACATCATCTTTTTAGGGAGTTTATTGAACAATTCTGTTTTTTTATATTCTCCACTATACTCTTTGATAAAATGTTCTACCATAACTACGGTGTCTAGTCTAGGACTTCTCGTTATAATTTCATTTAAGTTAAATTTCATTTTCTTTAATTCTTGAGTTTCCATGTATCTAATGATAATATTATCAATTGATATTATTTAAACCTTTTTATATTAGTTTATTCCACCCTTTAGGAGATTTAACTTTCTTGTAACATCTTTTATGTACAAAAAAGGTTTTTATTTCTGAACCTTTTCTATCACCTAGTTCTTTAGCAAAACAAACAATTTCATTTTTTTCATCTAACTTATCAGCGTAGTTTTTACAGACCTGACAGGTTTCATAACGGGACTTTTTATACCTTTTATCACTAAGGATTCTTAAAAGAGCTTTTTCCTCTCTTTTCAGTTTGTTAATACAAGAAAAATTATGTTCTAAAACAGGCTTATACTTTTTCCTTAAAAGATCCTTGTAAAGATATCTATCACAATCAATGTCATCACAATCTCCACTAATGGCCCATCTAACTATTTCAAGTCTTTCGCTTAAAACAAAATATTCCTCTTTAGATTCATTCATAGTATTCAATCACGGCTATAATAAAACAAAAAACTAGGGTTGCAGTGCAAACCTAGTGGGTAGATAATAAATCAAGACCTTCGACCTATTAAATATCTTGCGGTTAAGAAACATCGGGCAACCGTAAGATCACCCGGGATTATGTTAATATTATGAGGAATTAAGGTTATATAAGACTTTTGGTTAGTAAATTAATATAATTAAAAAAATCATGGGGTCCGTGAAGATTCCATGGAGTTTATTAAAAATTAGACCCATTCAGAGCTTAAATATCTTGTGGTATGTGCGGCAGAGGCATTAGGGTCCTGTGGTATTTCCAGAGGGTTTTTCACACTTGTAGACCCTAATACAATTTCATAACATATATCTAAGCGAAATCTTCAATCTGGGCTTCTATTATTATAGATTTCATTCCAACTCATTAATCAGCCTTTTACATTTTTCTATGGCTTGCTTTGCTGTTTCATAATCCATTCTACTTCCGTAATAAGTGAGAGAGTTTCTCTTAAATCTTAGGTCATCAAATAGAAAGTATAAATCTTCTCTTTTTAGGATATCTCTTAGATAAAAACCTAAGCATATATGGTTTATGATATTAAATCCTTTTTTGAAAGTTATTGCTTGCAAAAGCTCCAATAAAGATGTGTAATAATCTTCAAATACAAAATTGCAGTTCTTTTGATTTATTTCTTTGATAAGACTTATTCTTTCTTTTGCAGTTTCTATAAGTGACTTTGCTCGGTTTATGTCAGGAGTTATGCTTTTTGCTGTTTTATTTATTAAACAATCATTCCAGTTTGTTTCTTTCATTTGAAGACCTCAATATGGTTATTTAGAGTTATACCGTTTATAATATTATTTGCTAGGTGCGGGTTTGTCATTTCTTTTAGATTTTTATTCTGAAATAATTGGATTTTTCGATGTAATAATTTACTGAATTTTTCAATATTTATTTGTTTTTTTGATGGCGTTTCTATATACAAATCAACATCGCTATTTTCTGTGTCTTCTCCTTTTGCATAAGAGCCGAAAAGAACAATTACTGGGTTGCTTAATTCTACTTTAAGATAACCTATTAACCCAGAATCATATAATTGCTTGATATTGTAAAGCTTTTTTTCTAAAAAGTAGGTTTCGTTTCTGGTTGCAGTATAGAAAATAACACTTCCAGTTTTGTTTATTGTTAAAATACCATCTTGCTCTAATTCTTTGCAGTACCTAATAACAGAAGGCAGAGAAAGTTTTAATGTTCTTTCAATTTCTCTGACTCTAAGCTTAGAAGCAGGATTAACAAAGAAATACTCCTTAATTGCTTGTTTGATATCTTTTATTTTCATCTGATATTTTCTAGTATCAATTGATATTTAAAGTTATCGTTAATGGGCACCAAGAGAACATAGCAGAAAAAGCTATAGAAAAATGGCTGGAATAAGCCACCCGATTTTCGCTGGTGGGGAAATGGAATGTCGACGTTAAATTCACGATTTTGCTAAAAAGAGTCAGTCTCTGTATATATGTATACATAATATGAAAAAGAGATTATCAAATAATTAAGCTACTCTTCTTATTCTACCAGCCTTAACATCAGACAAGCTGTTCTTAAACTGACTTACTAGATCCACATCTAACTTTTTTATTACAGCCATATCATTAATTACTTCTAAAGCTACAGTTGAGCCTTCCACTAGACCCAACATTTCCCTTATTTTTGAAGGTATTACTACTTGACCTTTTGAACTGACTTTAGTTATTTCCATGTAAGAAAGTAAGAAATTAATACTTTATATACTTTATGGTAAGGCGTGGATTGGATGAATTGCATGCGCACCAACCACTTGTCACGAACCTTTTAGTCAAGCTAATCTCTTATTTATCTTCTTGAGATTAAACAAAATTATCTTTTGAAGATTTTGATATAACTTACTATCCTCTCTGTTCTTTGAGCCTTTCGTGGAGCTTAAATATTCATCAAGCAAGCCAAATGGAATATCAATAATGGGAATGTCTAAGGATTGAAGCAAGTGAAATGTGATTAATCTGGTTGTTCTGCTGTTTCCATCTATGAATGGATGAATGTGCTGAAACTCATTGTGAAAATAAACGGCGAATTTTAATATTTCTTCTAAAGGCACATTTTTTCTTTTGATGAATTCGTTGTATCTATCAAATAACTTATCCAGTTCTTCTTTAATTTTTTCAGCATTGGTTGTCTTAAAATCTGGATTGCCTTTGATATGTACAGAAATTGTTCTAATGCTTCCTGCAAGGTATGTTTGATGTCTCATTGCAATTCTATGATAATCTAAGACTGATTGTATGCTTAGTGGCTTTCTTTCATTTGTGTCTTTTAGCATTTGAAACATAGCTTCTTGATAATTTTTAACTTCATCAACGTCCTTTATTTTTAGATTCGCAGGAACTAAATTTTCTTTTAATATTTTAATCGTATCTGGAAGGGTTATTGGGTTTCCCTCTAGAGATAAGCTATGATAAATAAAGGATATCTCAAATTCGTTCACTATCTTTCTATATTTTGCTTCATCTTTCTTCTTTAGCTTTCGAAAGGATTCTAACTCTTTTTTTATTTCCCTAATGTAATTTCTGGAGTTTTCATTAACTACAGAGTGTTTATACCCAAAATAAACAAGCAAATTGTTAAGAAGGACATTATAGAATAATTTAGCCCTTAATGGTTTTTCAGAAATTATCAATATTAAACCATAACGGTCTAAAATCTCGACATACTTTTTTATAGTTCTAGGATTCAATTTAATGCTCTTAGAACTAATTTCTTCTCTTTGTATAGACTGGCTTATAAATTGCGCAAAGTTTTTATCTAAAATAAGATTATAATTTATTCCATTTTTTATGCAATAAAGAATTAGATTATACAAGAGGTCCGTTTTTTCTGATATCTCTGCTTGAAATCCGTCTTTCTTTTTGACTAATAAATTTTCATTTGCTAACTCTCTTAAGTATCTATGAATTATATGATATTCCCTTTCATCTTTATTGAGCTTCTTAACTACCTCAATCGGTTTAAGCAATGCCCTATTTTTGTAAATTATTTCAAAAGCATCATACTTAGTTACCATAATATACTTAAGGTTTTAGAGTTTATAAATATTGCTATTTGGTATTATTTCTTACATATTTTGTAAGTTTTAATACATTTTAGTATTGATATCTATTATTAATAAACCTATTTTGTAGCTATATGTAAACATTTTGTAACTTATAGCGCAAAATAGCATTTAATTAATCTTAACTAGCTTATCTTTTTCAGCCAATTTATTACTCTTAGAAATCGCATAATGGTACCATGCGCGGGCCGTGCACTAGGAAGTTTTGTCTAATCCGATGAGCATCGAGTATGTTCTTAATTTTGTTAATTCTTAAAGACACTTAGGATTTATATATCTTGTCGAGACGAAAGAGAAAGTTATTTATAATTATTAAATGTTTAACTTATGTGGGAAAGAAATACTATCTTGATACATGTATTTGGTTAAATTTGTTAAAGAAAGAAGTTAATCCAAAAAGTGGCGTACAATATTGGAAACTTGCAAAAGATTTCATTGAAAAAATTGAGGATAAACAAGAGAAAATAGTTATATCTACAATTGTTCTTAAAGAATTATATTATACTCTCAAAGAGAGATTTCAGTTAGTTAACCAATTTTTTAAAGAATCTGATTTCATTGAAATTATAAAAACAGATCCTAGAGATTATGATTTAGCAAGGAAATGGGAGAAAGAAAATGAAACTCTAAGTTTTTACGATTACTTGCATATTGCAATAGCAAAAAGACTGAATCTACAATTAATTACACGCGATGAAGATTTAATCATTTTCGCAAAAAAACATGTAAACGTTTCAAAACCAGAAGAGTCATTCAGCTAACTTATTTATCTCATTTAAATCAAATTTTTCTTTTGATAACTTTTTTCTCAAATTCTTAGCTTGAACAACAGAATCTCCTTCATCGGAAATTAAGCCTATTAGTTTATCCAACACTAACCTTCTTACAGCATCTCTTAGTACATCTGATCTACTAGAATAAACGCCAGTGTCTACTAGTGCGTCAATCTTTTTTACCAAGCCATGTCCTAATCTTACTTGAATTGTATCCATTACCATGGTAATGCTATTGTAATTGAGATATTTAAATATTTCTCCCCAGAGAACAGAAGCAGAAAAAGCCATAGAAAAATGGCTAGAATAAGCCACCCGATCTCGGCGGGTGGAGAATTGCGTTTACGACGCTAAATTTGAGATTTATTGAAAAAAGTAGGTCTCTGTATCTCTATGTCTCCCAGAGCGCCTCAAAGGGCTCTCTTTGGCTCTTACTTAAGTTGTTACTAAATAAGAACAACCATACAAACATTTAAATACTTAAATTTAGCTTTAAAATTATGGCAAAAGAAACATTAAAGCATTATGTAGAATTCCTTTATCTAGGAAGCTTCTTTAGTGAAAGTTCTGCTCAAGAAGTTGAAGCAAGAGATCCATCAGTAGTTCAAACACCAAGAGAAGCATTTGGTTATGCATTTTTTGACAGACAAGAATATGTTGCTCAAGATGGAGAGATTCTTGTTGGAGAACCGAGAAATCGTTCTGGAATGCATTATTTTGGGAAACTTATGAGCCTTGATGATGTTAAGAGAGAAGTGCCAAATAGTGATATTTTACAAAGCAATATGAGATCTAATGGTTGGAAAAAAATTGTAAAAACAAGAAGAGGAAACTTCCAGCCTTTTGAAAAGAAAGATGTAATCGTTGGAGAAAAGTAATTATGGATGGGTTGGTAAAGAAAATCGGTAAAACTGGTTTGTATGTTGTGGATGGAGATATAACTAAAATACCAGCTGATGCTTTAATTACTGCGATTAATTCTGGTGGTATGTGGTTTGGCGGAATTGATGGGGCTATACAAAGAGTAGCTGGAGATCATTATCATTCACAAGCTTCAAAAGCTATGCCTTTACAAAATTTACAAACAATAATTGCAAAAGGTGGAGCTAGACCTGATAGAAAAATTGGATTTAGAGATGTAGTATTTGTAGTAGATGATTTAAGAAGTCCGCTAGATGAAGTAGTCTATGCTGGACTTGAAGCTGCACACAGCCAAAATTATGGAAAAATCCTTATCCCAACTATAAGAATGGGTGTAATGGCAGGAGTAGTAGAAAAAACTCCCCAAGAAGCAATTTCTAAGCTTGGAGCAGGTATAGGAAGATTTATGGATCAATACGGTGCTAAAACAAAAATGAATAATCTAACATTTGTAGTTTATGGTGATGTTGCTACAGCAATGAAATTAAGATCAGGATTATCTTCTAATTAATATGGCTAATGAAGATTATAGATTAGCTCAAAAATCCGATTTAGAAAGAATTACTCATGATGTTACACAAGAAACTGTAAGAACATTTCATCCAACGTGGTACACAGAACATTGGGCTAATTTTGAAACAAGTCAAGGAACAAGACTAACTTTTAGGTTTGAGAGACCAGGTTACATAGGAACATGTATTGGTTCGATGGAAGAAAGACATTATTTTGGAACTGAACAAAAAGAAAGCGACAGTTTAGGAATCGCTTTAGTTAAGAGAGATCCTAAATTAAAAGTTCACAGAACCAATAGTAGTTCGCCAATTAGAGAGATTTCTGAGAGAATGCTAAATGGTAAAAAAGTAACAGATTTACAAGTTGTAAGAGGAAATAAAAATACTCCCGACTATGTAAAAGTTGGAGTAGAGGGTGGAGCATATGGTGTTATGGCATTTTTACCTGGAACATTAATTGCAGTTGAATATCATGGAACAGAAGGAGACAAAGTTTTTGGGGTTGAAGGAAAAGAGTTAGGCCATAGAAGACTAAATTTGGTTGCCAGTGTAGTATCTGGTAGAGATGTAACTTATACTGATCAAAGTCAAGTTAGAGGAGAAGTCTTCATTATTCCAGATTTTACAAAAGCTCAACCAGAACCAAAAGGCCCAAAGAAGCTTCCATATAAAAAGTCTAAGTGATTAGCAAAATTATAATTATTTACTATAAGGGAGAACTGTTTTTGCTTGTAAGTAAATTCTCTCAAATTCCTTAGAGTCTTTTCTTCTAAATGCTTCTTCAGTTTCAAGACCATTCATCATAGTCATAAAATTAAATAATGGTCTCTTTTCTGCTTCAACATATACTCCATATAATCCACGCTCATTAGATGCGGCAACCCTTCCAGTAGCTTGATCACAATTACTTAGATCTAAGGCACGGCCAAAAGCTGAATCAGTATTCATCCCAATTTTTAATCTTGCTATAAATGCTGCTGCTTCATGTCTTGCTCTTTCATCATTTAGGTTGCCTACTTTGAAATTTCTCCACCACAAGAAGTCTTCTACTTTACCCGATAGCCCATATGCTTTAACACCTATCCATCTAATGTTTCCATCATTGGTAGTATCTGGTGCTTCACCCATATATTGAGGGTAAGGCAAATCTCCCATTTGTAATCTTGCTTTTTTCATAAAAAATATGAAAATTGAGTCTATTTAATCTTTATGTATCTAATATAATAAAAATATTAAGAGAAAAGAAATAAATCCCATGAAAATGCCAAGTGAGCCCAGAGTGCGGCAAGGGTTGTAGCCCACAATTAAATAATTTAGAATTCGTTACGTACGCGGGAGAAACAGCCCAAAATTAGGCTCTCTGTAACTCCATGGCTCTTACTAATTTGGGTCCGTGTTTGAATTTAAGTGAGCTATTTATTTTGAAGCACGTTCCCATAACATATCAAAAATTTGAGTATATGATTTTGCTAGAGCTTTATTTATTATAATTGTTCCTGATGGGTTTGCTGTCCATATAATAAGGAATACATGATCTTTACATATAATTGTTTCTGCTAAAGGTTCGACTTCCTTTAGAAATTTAATATTTATATTAGAGTTATCTATTTTTCCAATCCATTTCTTTAGAGAATTATTGAAAAGCAATTTTATTTTAATATTCATATCTTTTTGTTTTTGCTGAAAATTAAGCCAAAAAGTTTCAGTCATTATTGCTTCTGATTCTAATGGGCCACCAAATGCAACATAATCTGAGTTTAATTCTAATAGCTTGTTTAGGGTAACCCTCACCCCTTGCGTACCACTAAAGGTAGTTACTTCTACTGGTTCTTCAACTTGAATTTTTTTTATTGCCTGAGTTATTGCAAGCATTTCTTTTGCTCTTATTTCCATAGATTGTTTTTCTCTTTCTATAAGTGCTCTTATACTTGGTTCTCCTCCAAAAGAGTATTTACGCTCCTTGCCACTTTTTAATGAATTAATAAGAGCTTTATGTGCAAGTCTCTTAAGTCCATCATAGACTACTTTACGGTTCATCCCTGTCGATTCAATGAGTTCTGTTGCAGTACATGAAGAATTTTGTATGATCTCTGCAAGTATAACTGCTTCATTTTCTGAGATACCTAATGCACGTAGTTGAGTAGGTTCAATCATAGGTAACTATTAGTTACACATTATCTTTATATACCTTTCTTTTGACTTTTTTCTATGGCAAACGATCAAGCTTGGGAACATGCAAAAGAACACTATCTAAGATATGTTTCTGAATTTTATCCAAAAAGAATAACAGAAGCCTTAGTGGAACGTATAAGGGGTACCAAGTCAAGTAGAGATGCAAATATGTTAGTAGGGGATTTGGAACAGATCTTAACTTCTTTACAAAATGGAGAAGCGCATATTTTACCTGCCAGCCAGATTGATAGAGAAAGGGCTTTAAGAGGTAAAATTACACGTTCTGGCTTTAAATATGATCAAAATAAATATCTTGATGTATTCGGAGCAATTAGGGATTTTGCTAAACAGGTAAGACCAAGAAATAGAGAATTAGCTATGGCTCTTAAAGTGAGTTTTAGAACTATTGCGAAATTAATTTCTACTGATCCACCTTACCCTAAATTACGCAGAAGTGTTTTGACATTGGAGACAAAAAGAGAAGGTTATATCGAGCGTTTTGCTCAATACGCATGTTTAAGTGCAGATGAGAAAGCACATCTTGAAACACTACCAGCAGTGCACCCAAATCATTATGTTTCTCCAGAGCAATAACTGTGGATTAATTGGGTGCGCATGAAAGGATACGAAGAGGGGTATGCGCGGGCCGTGTTCAATACACTTCGCGCATCCTGATGGGAACTAAAACTGTTCAGGAATTACTATCTTATCTGCAAATACTTCTGCATTAGGTCCATATATTAAGTGTCCTGCTATCTTACAAGCTTCAGCATATTTTCTCCACTCAAATGGTCCTTTTCCATCTACTGCATCTTTTGTAGATCTATTTACCTCAACAGCTAAATCATCTAGACTTTTAACAACTTCAAACTTCAGACCTCTTCTAACTAAATCTCCAAGTTTATTTTCAAAATCAACTTTTGTTATTGTTTGCAAGTCAATTCCATAATCTCTCAAATAAGATCTTGTGATTATACTCCAAAGTGGTGTTCTACTTTCTGAATATCGTGGTTCTGAAATCCATTTTCTAATCAAATCTTTTGCTTCCCCTACTACCAAAGAATGGCCTTTAAAATGAACAAAGGTCGAATGAAGTTCGCTAGCTAATGGAAACCAATCATTCCATCTATGTTTGCTTTCTCCAAATTCAAATTCCGAGTTATCTTTGTTTTCCATTGTTCTTATTATCCCTATAAAGTAGTTTGAAAAACAAGGCTATTTAATAGAATGTTGCAATAAGTTGTGACAGCATAAGATAGATTTAAATAGAAATAATTAATCTAAAGATATGCACATTGCAGATTTAGAGAAACTAGGGTTGAATAAAAATGAAGCCAAGGTGTATTTTGGCCTACTTAAGAAAGGACAAGCTACAGCTTCCGAATTAGTAAAGTCTGTAGGGGTTCATAGAAATATAATATATGATAATCTTGAAAAACTGATTGATAAAGGGCTTGTTTCTTATGTGGTTGAAGGAACAAAGAGAAAATTCATTGCCGAGAAACCAGAAAGCATTATTGATTTTTTGGAAACAAAAAAGAAGAATCTAGAAGAAGAAATAAAATCTGCAACAAATCTTATCCCAGAGATCAATTCAATACTTTCAACTAGTAAGACTGAACAGGAAACATTCTTATTTAGAGGAATTCAAGGCGTAAAGAAAATATTGCAAGATATGTTATCCAGTAAAGAGTTTTGGATAATTGGAGTAAGTAACGCTTCTGTAGAAATATTAGGCGAAACCTACTGGACGCATTTTAATCAGTTAAGAAAAAATCGTAAAATAAAAGAACATCTCCTTTTTAATGCAGATTTTAAGAATACAGTTGGAATAACTAAAGCTCTTAGCGAACGTAAGAAACTGCCTCGACAATTAATTCAGGTAACTGAGATTATGCTGTTTGAGGATCAAGTTGCTATAATAGTCTATTCAGGAGAGCCTCTTGGGGTGGTAATCAAGAATGAAGAAGTGTTTAATACTTTTAGAAAGCAATTTGACTTTCTATGGAATCTTTCTAAAGAAGTTTAGATTAAAAGAGTTTATATTTTTTTTAATGAAAGGTTCGGACAATAAGGCGAGTTCACATGAAAGGAGCCATGATGGAGGTATGCGCGGGCCGGGAATTGAACCCGGGCCACAACGTCTTTGCTTTCTCTTCT
>ERZ1292625.28-Hain-H41-01um-R1-28-length-243526-cov-11_pt5 | contig 25980 bp, 19 predicted proteins | sample MGYA00564400_ERZ1292625 | MGnify/ENA primary metagenome ERZ1292625 (study PRJEB36523, sample SAMEA6512639) | groundwater metagenome | collected 2019-01-08 | study: AquaDiva: Metagenomics assemblies of 32 groundwater samples | reverse complement strand
TAGATGCCGATTTAGATGCCGATTTAGATGCCGATTTAGATGCCGATTTAGATGCCGATTTAGATGCTGATTTAGATGCTGATTTAGATGCTGATTTCTTGATAGATTTTGAACCACCGAATGTATTAAGTTTTTCCAAATTGGTATTAAATTTGTCAATAAGTTCATCTTTATTCAAATCGTTATCCAAATTATCACTCAAATTATCATATAAATCTCTATGATATGAGTAATCATCTGTTTTACTAATTCGTGGTTTTTTATTTAATTTTAACCATGTATATGCAGATGCCTTTTTAAATATTCGATATCCAATCGACATTAGAAAAATACCAAGAGTGCCGTTCTTCTTATTAATTTTTATAAGTGGATTTAAATCTGAAAAATATGTAAGCAGTATCTGTAATTTTTTTTTATAATCTTCTGGACAATCTAAAAATAGGATATTAATTTCATATGTAAATTTCTTACCATTTTTAACTTTCTTAATAACTGCGCATGGTATATCATACTCCTTCCATATGAAAGATTTTTTATTTTTTTGAATTATGACGGTTTCATCGTCATATTTTAATATACTTGTATCATCGTCTATTGTTTTCTGTTTGATGCCATCTATATTAATATCATCTGCTTTAATATATTCCCCAGACTCTATATAATCTTCTAACTTGCTGTCCAATCCTAACCTACCATCCAAACCCAATTTATCATCCAAACCCAATTTATCATCCAAACCCAATTTATCATCCAAACCCAATCTATTACTCAATTTATTCGATTTGCCATTTAATTTACTTAATTTTAGATATTTTTTACTTATTGGGTCTTCTGTATCATATATAGAACGCGATTTTTTTAATAATAATTCTCTCAGACTATCGCTCGCGATTTCATCGGCGGACTGATTGAGTAAATCATATTTACTTAATACAGTTGTTGGTTCGCTGTAATATTCATAATCTGTTATATTATCAGTCCCAACAACATCTGTTAAAAATTTACTTTCTAAACTTCTCGATTTCGGGTATATACCAATGCTATTCAATTGATTATTAAATAATTCATAACTACCATCTACATCCACTTTATCCGTATCTACATCCACTTTATCCGTATCTTCATCCACTTTATCCGCAGATCCTTTTATTTCACTTATGGAGAATTCTTCGATATCATTTTTAGAATGATTTTTCTTAATATCTCCGCATATCACGCAAATGGTATTATCTGTCGATATTGAAAATTCACTTAAATAACCATTTCTTATAAGGATTTGCTCAATAAATAAAACTCCGCTCATATGAACGATATCGTGATAAATCAGCACTTTTCCACCACCAGATTTTATTACGTTTTTAAGTTCGTCCAACATTCTAACATATTTGGTCGAATATTTTTTAAGATTTTCGTATCTCAGTGCATCGCCAGTAATTTTATCCCCAGAATATTCCAATCCATATTTTGCCTTCCATTCAGGACTTGCATGTGATAATAAGTTTTTTATCTGCGCAGTTTGATATATGCCCATTTTTTCATCTTCTGGATTTTCTAATGCGAAATCAATTAAATATTGACTATCCTGAGACAATGCGCCATTATAATTTGCTTTGTAAGTATGATAATGAAATACACTCATTGGGCATCTTATAAATTTTAAATATGGTATGGATTTTAATTCTTCTCCTAATATTTCCATAGTCGGATAATATTTCGGATTAATATCATGCAGATAACTAATTCTTCCTTGCGCTAATTCTTTTATTTTGCTTAATGCGTGTGGTTTAAATTCATTATCTGCCGTAAATAAATCCGTCTTATTTAATCTTTGTTCTTTTGGTAATAACAGATTAAGTAAATCCACAACTTCCATAGCATTATTATTAATAGGTGTCGCACTCATAAATACCGCCCTACACGTGGGTTCTTTATCTAAAACTATTTGTAGCGCGATACCCCAGTTATTTTTTTCAACGCTATTATAGACAGTATGTATCTCATCTGATATTATAAGTGAATTTTTAAATTCCGCAAGTAGTTCTTCATTATAGCGAATTTTACCTTCGTCGATTGCAGTTAATATCTCTTGCTCGGTTAAGTCTGCTAATAACATATCTTCATTTGTGATAAATAGTCTATTTACGAATTCTTTATATCCGTAAAATCTAAAAAATCCATTACCTTTCCTTGATGAAAATCGCCTCTTTATTTTTGATATCAGTTCGTGATAATTATCTACATCGTTAATATTTCTCGAATACGAATTTTTTTTTAGTTTTTCTAATGTCTGGCGTTCCTCTCTTGATATGAAACCAAATTCTGGAAATCTTAATAAGTCGTGTTTGAAAATTCTATGTTGCATACAGATAACGAATACACTTCCGATAGTTTGCGATACTTCACTTTCCATTTTATATTGATTTATGAAATTCATCGCGATACTTAGGGCGCCTATTGTTTTGCCAGTTCCTGTATCCCATTTGAGTAATAATCTTTGATATGGTGTATTTGGATTAATTAGATTTTTAACAAATTGCTGATAAGAAGTTAATAATAGATTGCCATTTTTTTTTATTAATTCGTCGATTGAAAATTTGGGGATTATATCTATTTGTTTTTCGTGTTTCACGCATTGGGCAAATTCTTTTTTATTTAAAATATTGTCCGTTATATTGGCGTCAATATCTGCATATGACATTAGTATATTATTATGATAATTTATATTTCAAATATAGTTAATTTATATTTCAAATATAGTTAATTTATATATAATTTATTAATAAAAAAAATGATCAAATGGAAATTGCCGTTTATAATTTTCTTGTTATTAACCATTTTGCAACTTCTATATGTGAATTACTTATTACATCGTCTATCAAATTTTCCATGTCATCTAAATAACAATATGTAAATTTATATGTATCTATCCATTGAGCGATATGTAAATGTCCATTTAGGCATGCTGTGGAAAATGCTTCGTCGATATTAATTTTTTTTTCTACTCCCGACATCTCAAAAATTAATTTTACTATATTAAGATGACCACCTTCACATGCGACATTTAACATATCCTCCATATAAATAAAATTAAAATTTATCAAATCGTATTTGGAAATCAATTGCAATATTTCATAGTATCCTGATTTATATATTTTGTATATTGTCTGCTCGTCCAGTATTATAATTTTTATCGGTATATAGTATTTTATAAAATTTTCATGTAAACTTATCACCGATTTAATTTTATTGGTCGAAATAGATTTTATGAATATCTTTATTATGCGACAAAATATATCAGTATTGCAAATTTTAAAATTCACTTTTTTTAATTCTTCAAGTTTTAAATTATTAAGTTTATAATCCATGAATTTTATTTCATCGGGTTTTATTTCTGTTAATTGTAGTCCATTTATTTTAAAATCATCGGTATTGGTAGTTGTAATATTTTGTTTCAATAAATTTTTACAATCTGTGGAATAATTGTCTGCGGAATTATTGTTCGCGGGACTATTTATGAGATTGCCAATGTTTGCAAAATTTTCAATTCTATCTATGGATTTACAAGATGCGTCGATCTCCATTTTTTTCGTATAATTTTTATTAATAACGGTTTCCATTTCATAAATCGTAATATTATTTTGTTTATAAAATTCTCCAAAATATGTTCTCCAATTTATTTCCATTAACCAATCTATCGCCTCATTTTGACAATTCATACAAGTTTTTTCAAGGAGATAAACAGATGAAATATCTAATTTATCTTGAATTACATTATCTTGTTTATTTTGTTTATTTAGTAATAACTCATATAACCAAATATATACATCCTTATAACCGAGAATAATAGTGTATTCTAATGTTTTTTTCGTTATATTGGTCAATGGATTATCCAATATACTTAACCATTTTGCCAATTCTAATTGGTTACAAATACATGCAGATCTTAATGCTTTTTCGTAAATTTCGTTAATATCTAAATGTGGATTCCATTTAAGCATCCATTGCACGGCGCATATATCACCTTTTTCGCACAGGACGCAAAATACCTTTTTATATTTTCTATATTCGTAATAAATATTAAGAAATTCACTATCTATATATTTTAAATCTACATTGTCAAGTATGGATGGTTTTGTATTTTCTATAAACTGCATAATCCAATATGTATTCCGTCTTAAATCCTCGTCTGATAAAATAGTTGCTATAAAATACATATCTATTTCTTTTGTATCATATTCGCCACGTATTACATTTCTAAGAATATATATTATATCGTCGGTCAACACTAAATCTCTGGTTGCGATATAAGACATAATATAAACAATTTAAATATATTTTTAATATAAATGATTGATATTTTAATATAAAAAATCAAATTTATAACCGTGATTTATTTTATAATTGTGATTTATAACTCAAAAAAAGTTTATTTAATAAAAAAAAATTAAATTTGAGTATTTTTAACAGTTAAACCACTTACTAATTTTTCCAAATCTGTTCTATACCCGTATATCAATATATCAATATTATCTGCGGTTAGGTCGGTGAAAGTAGATAACCATTTGAGCATATTTTTATATTCATCAGTAGACATATGTTTTGAATTTCTCACATATGAAGTTTGATTTATACAATAATTTTTAAATATATCATTCATTTTTTTAGTGAAACAATCTATTTTATCTTTATCAATATATGAAAGTAGTAATTTAAGCACTTCAATATCAAATATTTGAAATTTCATAGTTCTGCAAAATATGTCAAATATTCTATCAAAAGTATATTTATTTTTTATACATTTGGTTTGCAGGAAATCTATTATTTGCGGATATCCCTTATAGCAAGATTGTTCAAATATATCATCCAACTCAATGCATCTGTTTATCCATAATTTATTTATACTGTAAAAATATTCTGCGATACTTATATTATTATTGAAACAGGCATTCTTAAATAATAAATATATGTTGTTTATTAAATAATCGCTCATATTATTTTGGCATAAATATTTAATTATATCGACGGACTGCATACCGATTGCATTTTTTATAATTTCGAAGCGTTCTATTTCTGTTTTTATGGATATTTTATTATACATATATTTAAATAATTCGTCATTCTCTTGGCGATATATATTTTTCAAATGTGTTATATTTATTATTAATTCTTCATTATTTTCGTCGTAATATACATTAAATAACCATTTCATCATATGCAAATTTTTATTACCACATATGCGAAATATAAAATAATCAAGTCCATATGGATATTGTAATTGTGATATTTTGAAGTTTTTATCCCAGTTGTATACATAAATTATCAAAGGATATTCATTATTTGAGCACAATTCATTCAATACATAACTGAAAGAATTTCCCGATTTAAGTAAATCGAGAAAATGAGAATTTATATAATTTGCATCCACAGAATTCAATAAATATATTTTTTTCGGGTTATCGAGATAATTAAGCAATTTAGAAGTATTCATTGCACATAACATAGAATTACTTTCTATTGTTTGTTTGATATATTCTAAATTATTTTCGCATTCATAATAAATATCGTTCCAATCTGCACATGTGGGTCTATTTAAAATTCCATCATATACGCCACCCATTGTTGATAATATGTCAATATATTTTTTAAGTAGTGTGATATCTAAAATACTACACATTTTACTGTCAGTTATATTCGTTTCATCCGTTTTATGCGGTGTATTTGTTGTATCTGTCCTATCTATTTTATATGTCGGTGGTATATCAAGTTCAATATCAAATATACCAATTATATTTTTTTCACTATTAATTGTATCTATTTTAATTTTTTTTTCAATATCCATATTTTCCATGTTAATTATTTCTGCGCTGTTTATTTCTGCGTTTATTTCTGCGCTGTTTATTTCTGCGTTGTTTATTTCCATCTTTGTTAATAGATTTATTATTAAATAAAAAAATCAAATTTTAAATTAAAAAATATTTAAATTATTTACGGTATTTAGGACATTTTAAATTACGTATATTCCATACAATCTTTATACATCGTTGCAGAAATTCCAAACAAACTCAACCATGTGAAAATCGTAAGTAGTATTGCCAATGCGCCTTTTAGTTTAGGCGGCAATACCAATCCAAATATATAAACAATTAACATAACTGCTAACCATATGACGATACCCATGACTAAATAAGTTAAAACGTTTGCAGTCAATGTGCACCATAATGTGCTCGGCACGGTGCTTTTCCAAAATGAAGTTGTGATTGGTAATAACATTCTATCTTTACTTAAATATGATGGTCTTCCTGACATTATATTCTAATAATTAAAAAAAATCATATAATTTAAATAATTATTAAAATTTAATTCTGGGTTTTATTTTATAAATTTGAGTTTATTTTATAGATTTGAGTTTATTTTGGATTTTATTTTATAGATTTAGATTTAGATTTACTTTTGGATTTTGTTTTTTTACTTTTTGATTTTGTTCTCGTTTTGGCAGATTTTGATTTCGATTTAGTTTTCTTCTTTTTCCCCGCATTCTGGACTTCTTTTTTCCATAGTCGCTCCAATTCTTTTCTTTTTTCTTCTTCTGTTAGGTCTCGTAATAAATCTTCTTTAATTTCTCGCCTGAGGAGTAATTTGCGATAAAAATCATCAAGTAATTTATCACGGGAAGATTTAACAACTACACCAAAATAATTATCTCTTTGTCGGATGGCAGAATTTTCATCACGTAATCTGCGATTTTCTTGTTCTGTATCTTTACGTGCCTTATCGTATTCGCCGACAATTTTAGACCAATCGGAATCCATATTCGGCGCATTTACGGATATATTGGGTTTTTTATTCGACTCATATTTTTTTACCGCCGATATTGCTTTTTCAGTTGAGTCAACTGCAGTTTCATATAAAGAATTTGCAAATTCACTCATTGGTTTTGGAACAGGAACAGTAACACCAATATTTGACGAGTCATATGGTTGTTCTTTTATTTCCTTCATTTTTATTTCTCGATTATCATATCCGGTATCTTGCCCATTATGTTTCATTTCCTGCATATTACTACTTCTCATATCTTCCAATGCAAGGTCTGTTAAATTACCATTTACTGCAAGTTGATTTTCCGGTGCAACATATCCGCCGTATTTTTTATTATTTCGACGATAACTCATTATATAATATGAAATGTAAAAAAAATAATATATTATTTTATATTATTATTTTATTGGTCTGAATATCCATCCGTTTCTGTTATCATCCTTGGATTTCTTGTGCAATTGGTCTTACTCCTGTTCGTTCCAAAGGTTCCTTCTAGTGCGCAATCATATTGAATTATTTGGTCATTGTTTTCAACTACAACCTTTTTATCCAATGAAGAGTCCACATATCTGTCATTTAAATATTTATCTATCATAGAATTTTCTTCACATAATCCACTTTTTTTGCAAAATCTATTTTCGCCAAGATTATCGATCGGTTTATTTGCATTTAGCGAAAGTTCATCAATACTATTTATGGCATCCACATTATTCGCTTTTATAGACGTTGTATAATTTATATAGTATATACCTAAATTTAAAATAAATAAAACAATAATTATTATAACGATATAACCTATAATTTGCATTATATAAATATTATTATAATTTATAATTTAAAATTTATATTTCGGCAATTTATATTTTGGCAATTTTTGACAATTTATATTTCGGCAATTTATATTTTGACAATTTGGCAATTTACAATTTACTAAAATAACATACGATATCTAAATCACTCCATTCGTGTTCTGCAATAGCATTGAAAAATAATAATGCGGTAGATTCTGGAATATGTATATTCTCCATATATTTTTTAAGTAATTCTTCTTGTTCTTCCATATCTAATTCCAAATCGTAGTCTGCATTTATGACTCTTAGTTTATTTTGTGAATTTCTATAAATTCTAAACTTACATTTAGTCCCTTTTAAATAATATCTATCAGTTTTACCAAATGTAATTTTCGTTTTCTTCACGTATGGAGTTTCTTCCGTTTCACTATCGGTATTATATATATAGTTATTTTCGGTGTAATATTTAGTTTCGTGTAGGTATTGTATTTCCCATGTATTTTGTTCTACGCTTGATATTTTAATATCGGTAATATTCATATTTTTAAGTTGATTATCTGTTATATCTAAAAATGCATTAAATCTTTTATGAATTAAAATATCAAATAATCTTTTTCTTTCCACATCTAATGTAATTATTTTATTTTTAATTTCCATATCATCTGCAATATCTGTATTAATTTTATTTGATTTTTCTACGTTTTCCGCCATTTATAAAAATATATACTATGTAAAATATATATCTATATAATATATCCCGAATACGATATTTTGTTGATATTATATATTATATATTATGATTTACTTTATTTTATATTTAAATTTTGATAAATTTTACTAATTTCGTGTAAATTTAATGTTTGTTGAGTATCCTGTTCCCTTGATTGAAAATCCACTTCTGGGATTGTTATTAGTTCTTTTATTATTGGAATAGGTGGATTTAAACTATAAACAGGTGGTTCATATTCTTTTTCACATCTTTTTTCATATTCTTCTCTTTTGTATTCCTGTTCTTCTCGTTTGTATCCTTGTTCTTCTCGTTTGTATTTCTGTTCTTCTTGTCTGTATTCTCCTGATTTGTATTTTTCTTCTCGCTTATATTCGTGCCCGTCGTGTTCGTTCGGTTTATATTCTTGCTCATTTTGCTCATTCGATTTGTATTCTTTATTTATACGTCCATTTGTGTAATCATCAGTCATACAACGCATAGGAATTTTATTGATGCAGATTTTATTTATTATGAATTGTAGCATGGTTAAACTGGATAAATATAAATATTGTATTACGAAATGACCAAAATTATAACACTCTGCGGAATTTATTTTTCTATATACCACATTACCATCGGTATCATTTTGTTCGACAATACAATTCGGTAATTTAAATGAAAACATTTGTTCATTTTGATATATTACGTGATAAATGGCGGATAAACAATATATAGATAAAAATGACAGTATATAAATTAAAGTTTGTTTTATATAAGTTATCGTATCGATATTTGTAGTATTTACATTAATTACATATAATGTTGATATTAAATTCGCATAAATAATGTATATTATCCATATCATTAAAAATAAATAACCAAAATATACAGTTTCTATATAAATCAGTTCATAGGATTTCGCATACATAAAACACGCATATGCTGTTATCAAAAATAAGCAGATATTTAAAAATCGAATGCTGTGAATTTTTTTAATATTATAATTCCCATTACATATTAAATTAGTTATGGACTCACACGAAAACGTTATTAAAATAGTCGATATCAACTTATTCAATATATTCAGGACAGGTTCTGTATAGATGCCATATGATAATATTGGGTCTATATCGCCTACAAATATACATACAATACATATCATACATCCTACATATAATATAAATCCACCGTTGGTTACAGTTTGAATATCACCACATATAATTATCATGCCTGTTGGATGTTGCATGCTTGTTTCATTAATCCATTTAAGTCTCTTATATTTTGTGTAATCCAAATAAAAATTATACATCAAAACCGCAGACCATATTGCAACGACTAATTGTTCAATTTGATAATCGTAATTTACTCCAAACATTTCAAAAATGATTTTATTATTAAATAATAATAGTTTAATATATATAAGGAATATCATTTATTTAGAATTAGAATGTATATTACAAAAACCATAAATACGACAGTAGATTTAGTAAATCCAAGTGAAATTTATGAACCAAATTTGGAAAAATTAATTTTAAGTAAATTAAATGAAAAATATGTTGGGAAATGTTATATGAGTATTTTAATACTAAAAATTGGACAAATAATTAATATGTCGTCGAGAAATTTGGTCGATAATCAACTGAATGGTTCTGCATATGTGGATGTTCAATTTGAAGTTTCCGGTGAGATGTTTATAATAGATGAAGTTTTACACGACTGCAGAATTGAGGAAATACATCCTAATGCGATCACCGCATATCATAAACATGCGGGAATTAAATTACAAAGGAATTCCAAAGATCTGATTTTTAAAATATTAAAAGCAGGCATGAATATACCAATCGTAATTAAAAATATTAGATATAATTTAAACAGGGACATGGTAAGTATTATGGGAGTGCCATTTGTGCCAACGGTTGAAAAAGTTGCATATTTTAATATTAATGAGCAATTATCCCCCTTGGATGTGGAAAAAATTAATGACTTTTTAACTCAAATAGAAAAAGAAGAAAAATTACATAAGGAAATTTCCAAAGAAAAAAGATATGGTGTTTTCAAGCAACTGATACATCCATATAAAACACAAATAGATTACGCAGACACCAAAGAGGCAAAAAAATTACATATGAAACCTATGAATTTTGATATAAAAACTTTTACCAATATTGCGATTGGCACCACATGCCATTATTCTAATATAGATATGCGATTTAATAGAAGATTTTTTATTACAAATGATACGATACCAGATGATTTTGAAGATGATAATTTACAAATTACAACAGGCGCATATATGGTATTTATGGAATTTCTTAAAAAATATTTATTGTATATGCAGTGTTTGAGGGGATTTGTGGAAACTTATTCCACAATTAAATCGATGGAAACAATGTTGATATATTGGAAAATATGTAAAACATTACAGAATTAAAAATCTTTTTAATATATATCGGAACGTAATATATAATTTATAAAATATTAATAATGCAAAATACACAAATATCACAGCAGATTACAGATGTGCAAATATCACAACCAATCACGGATGCGCAAATAATAGAATATATAGAATATATACAGAGACATATTAATGATTTATTAGATTGCGAAAGATTGGATGTATTACAAATATTATGCAATTCAATCACAGACGAAAGTAAAATAAGAACCAAGGGAGGTGGGACAGAAATTAAATTTAAAGATATGAATTTTTCAGATATTATTTCTATATATGGTTATATTAAAAATAAAATTACCAAAGTAAATTAAATATTCATATTTCTTTTTTTGATATAAATTACTTACAATTATATAATAACAGATGAGCGCGTATGAAAGATTTTTAGGAGGATTGGATACATATGAAGATACTACGAGTGATATTAGCGATTTAGATTTATCAGAATTAGAAGATGATCCAGATATGGTAAATCCATATTCTATTGGTGGATTTGATGAAGATGATAAGAATAGTGATGATGGTGTGGATGGTGTGGATGGTGTGGATGGTGTGGATGGTGTGGATGGTGTGGATGGTGATGTTTATTATATGGATAATGTGGATGGCGCTGGTGATGTGGATGGCGCTGGTGATATGGATGATGCAGACGATGGTATGGACGATACATTTTTTAGAATAAGCAAATCAGATTTGAATGATATTCATAATATATCTGGTGGTAGGAAAACAAAACAGAACAGGACAAAAAAAACCGCACATAATAAAAAAGACAAAGTAGCAGTAGATAATAATTCCAATAAAAGCGAATTAGAAACAAATGAATATACCGAAGATATAAATGAAGCGGAATTATCAGAAGGCAAAGATGACAGATTATTGGAAGGAAAAGAAAAGGAATTATCAAAAACAGAAAATACAGATGACAAGGAAGAGGAATTATTAGAAGATAATATATCCAGCAAAAGCGAATCAGAAACCGATGAATATATAGAAAAAGATATAGAAAATAAACATACAAATGATACAAGTGTTATCATTATTAAAGATGATGGACATAAGGGTGGAAAAATAATAAATGAATATTTTAATACTGAAAATAAAGATAGTGAAAATAAAGACGAAGATGAAAATGAAGAATACATAGATGAAAATGTGGATGATAGTAAATCATCAAGTTCAGAGTCATCCGGTGAGGAAATATCATTAACTAATATATATGAAACAAAAGAAACAGATGAAGTAGAGAATACATTTGATAACAACGAAAATAAAAATAAAAATCGAAATGATGATAATCTAATCGAAAATAACAACGAAAATAAAAACGAAAAAGATATAAATAAAAATATAGATGATAATAATTTTGACGACGAAAAATATATTGATGATGAAGAAAATGTGGATGTAGAAGATAATGCAGAAAATGATGATGTGGAAAATGAAGATAAAGATGATGATGAAGATAAAGATGAGGATGATGTGGAAGAAGACGCAAAAGATGAAGAAGACGCAAAAGATGAAGATGATGCGGAAGATGACGGCGAGGAAGAAAACGAAGAAGATGATGAGGAAGAAAATGAAGATGATTATCTCGAAGAAGACGATGAAGATTTTGCAGGTGGTAGCAAAAATAAAATAAATAAAAAATCTCAAAAGAAAGATAAATCCAAAACAACTAAAATCAAATCAACTAAATCCAAAATTAAAGCAGAAAAATTATCACAAAAACTTAATAAAAATTTAACTACCAAAAAATCAAAAAATAAAGAATTTACACCAAGTGAATATGTCACAGATATAGATCCGGACTTATTAAATGAGTCCAATACCGTCGTTGAAAAATCTATCAATTCACAAGACTTAAATTCAGTCGATACTAATGGGCCACGTGATAATATTCCAGAACAGGTTATAGATCCAAATAAAATTGCAAATATAATAAATAATGAAAATGTAAATGAGGCGAATAAAGATAACGTAAATGAAGCGAATAATGTAAATATACAGAATGAAGATAATGAAATTGCCGGAGGTGGTAAATTTGGCGATGCATTGCGTAATTATTTTGAAGATTTTTAAATAATCAAATTTAGTTAAATATAAATATTTTTTTATATATAGAATGAATAAGAAAAAGACAAAAAAGCAATCATATTATAGAAAAAAAAATCAAAATAAATATGAAAATATTATTCAAAATAATGAACAGGAAAATGACGAACAGGAAAATAATAAATTACGTAAAGAAAATAAACAGGATAAAGAAGAAAATAAATCGCATAAAGAAGACAATAAATTAAATAAAGAAAACAAACCAGATAAACAAAATAACACCGATGAGGTTGATAAAGCAATGAAAGATTTAATAAAGGGATTTGATTTAATGTGGAAAAGAAGAAAATTACTCAAAGATAATAAGGAATTTGCAGAATTAAAAGATGAAAAACAGATAATTTATTTCGAGCAGATGGGTTTTACAACGCTAATTAAAGATCATCCTATCGTTAGTAAATATTTAATATGTATGGGTTTATTTAATACCGATGCATTAAAAAAATATTTACTAAAAATTAAAAATACTCAACTTTTAGATCCAGATAAAAGAGCGAAAGGGTATATGGAAGAACAATGGTGTGCGAGGTCTGCCGATTATGTTATGTATTTATGGATTACATATCGCAAGGGGAAACATTATAATATGGAAGATGCAAAATTGATATGGGAAGAAACTTATACGAAATTAAAAGATGAATTTAGTGATTTCAGGGATAAACATAAAGATGCAGAAAAAACTGTAAAAGAAAATCGTAAAAAATATGACGCGCAAAATCTCGATGAACTTGTAGGACGTATATCGTCCGGAGTGCAGAAATTACCAAAAAAAGATGTATATGAATTAACTTTAAATTTGGACAATAAAGCGATTGTAAGAAAATATAGAAATTGTATGGCAGAATTATTGAGAAATGTAGAACCATGTCCTGAGTGCTGTTTCGGTGTTGGAAAAGGAAAATTAGAACCAGTGAAAGACCCAAATAAACCAACTATAACTATGATTGAAACCGTTGATGAAAAACAAATGGATAATATACCTGCTGAATATAAAGCGCCCGTTAGTGATCAGATGGTGAAAGATATATTACAGAGTGGAAATGTATAAAGCGGATTATTTATAATATTTTTTTTTTATAAAATTGAATTTATTATTTATAGATTATGTAAAATGAATATCATTGGATATATTTATATTAGAAATCATCCGTCGTACAGAGGAATAACGAATAAAGGTCGTCATTTCAATGTATGTAAAGTAGGTAAAACGCATAATATTCCAGATAGAGATTGTCAATATGCAACTGGTGAATTAATAAGAGGACATATGGAAAATGTATTCGAAGTTTCAATCGAGCAGATGGATGGAATTGAGCGTTTATTACAAATGGAATTTAAATATTTAAATATTAAATATGACGGTGGAACGGAATTATTTGATAAGAAAATAATGAACCTGATTGAACCATATTTTGTGGATAACAATATAACATATAGAAAATTAACGAGGCAAGAAATTACAGATTTAATAAAATTTCATAAAAAAAGAACAAAAAATAATAAAAACATCGATGATAAAATAATTCGGGAATTAGAATTAGGTGGAACTAAAAATCAACATCTAATCGACTTATTAAAATCTCATATCAAGAAAGAACAAAAATCAAGTAAGTCAGTTATAAATAAATCAGTTATAAATCAAATTTCATACACACCGAGATATTATCAAACCGATATTATTAATAAATCGGTCGAATATTTTCAACAATATAATAAGGGATTACTTGTATTAATATGTGGTGTAGGTAAGACACTGATATCATTGTGGATTACACAAAAATTAAATTTAAATACAATTCTTATCGGCGTTCCTAATAAATTGCTATTGGAACAATGGAAAAAAATAACTTGTATTTTATTTCCAAATACACCGCATTTAATCGTTTCGGATAATATTAAAGACACCGATGTTATGCAGTTTCTGGAAAATAATAATAAAAAATGTATCATAATTAACACATACGCGTCTTCATATAAAGTATTTAATGCAACACGAAATTTACGATTTATATTTGATATGAAAATATTAGATGAAGTTCATCATTTAACATCTACTGATATGAAATCTGCAAGTGCAAAATCATATATTAAAATATTACAAGTGTCATCTGTAAAACAATTATCATTAACTGCAACACTTAAACAGATTGAAAATACTGATGATTTAGATGGTAAATATGACAATATTATATCAAATGATAGCGTTGGATACTTTGGAGAAATTATAGATAGGAGATGTATGTCGTGGGCAATTGAAGAAAAAATAATTTGCGATTATATGGTTCAAACTATTATTGCAGATGAAGAGCAATTAGAACAGCAATTGGCAAAATTTCATATCGTAGAACAAAATGATAAAAGATTATTTTTAAGCGCATTTGCAACTTTGCAGAGTATAACAGAAGGTAATTCACGCCATGCATTAATTTATGCGAATAATAAAGAAAATTCGTCGAAAATAATTCAATATGTTAAGATGTTGTTAGATGATAATTATTTTGATATCAGTAATTTATATTATTCAATTTATCACGGTGATATTAAATCAAAAACCCAAAAAGAGATAATTGAAAATTTTACAATTGCGAATTTTGGGATAATTAGTTGTGTTTATTGCCTCGGTGAAGGATGGGATTTTCCATTATTAGATTGCGTTGTATTTGCCGAAAATATGACTTCTTATATTCGCATTGTTCAATCTGTTTGCAGAGCGAGTAGAAAAAATAACAATAGGCCTGATAAAATTATGAAAATTATATTACCTGTTTTAAATACAGATGACTGGTTGGAAGATAATGAAAATTCGGATTTTAAAAAAATAAAAGAAGTAATTTATTTAATTGGATTAGAAGACGAACACATTACACAAAAAATAACAGTATCGAAAATTCGCATTGAGAAGCAAAAATCGAGAATAGATGATTTAGATGATATAAATGACACGGGTGATATAGATGACATAAAACAGATAAGTGGATTTGGTGAATATGATGAGGAATTAACACAGAAATTAAAATTAAAAACTACAAAACGCGCAATGTTGGGAATAAGTTATAAAAACGCAGTTAAAATAATTGCAACAAGGGGTATTAAAAATAAGAAAGAATATTACGCACTATGCGAATCATATATTGGATTACATAAGGAACCGGATGTTCATTTTAAAGGACAATTCGTGGATTGGATAGAATATTTAAGTATTGAAAGGAAATTTTATGATTTGGAGACTTGTAAGAAAAAAGTGAAAGAATATTTACTATCATATCCAGAATTGGGAGATCTTTATTTAAATTTATCAGATATAGTTAATAAATTATGCGGAATAGATTCGCAATTTCCACCAAATGATTTATGGATTGAATATTATAAAGTAAGTAATTTACGAGAGATAATTAAAATTATTTATAAGAAAAAAAAAGATGGATGTTAATGATAGATATCAAATTTATTAAGAATAAAAATCTTTTTATAAAAATTGATTTTTTTTTAAATATAAAGTAATAATATCTTATATAGTTTTATAAATGACGTCGAAACAATATTCTTGCGATTTATGTAAAAAAACATTCGGTCAAAAAATCGATTATACGAGACATAAAAATAAAAAAGCACCTTGTATTTCAATTGAGGAAATAAAACAACTTAATCAAATACAAGAAACTAAAACAGATACTAAATCTATACTTATTAATATTTTTAAAAATTGTTTAAATATTTTAAGAGATAATGAAGGATTAACTGGTGAAAAAGCGTTAAGAAATATGTCTTATTTAATAATATTAAAATCGATTGAACCTCATTTTGGAAATGAAATAGATATCGATAATTATAATTATGATTTTAGTGATATTAAAGATAATATGGTAGATATGCATAAAAATAAGTTATTAAAAAATGTTCGTTTTAGTAATTTATTAAATGAGGATATTGATAATATTCCTAATATTATTAATCTTGTATGGGAAGGTATTTTATCTATTCACCCCGCTACGAGAAATGTATTTTTGAAGGATAAAAGATTTGATATTCAACATCAATCTACTTTTAAAAAATTAATAGATAAAGTAAATTCCATAGATTTACAGAATATGGAATATGATATATTAGGTAATGCATATGAAGAAGTTATTCAAGATATTATGACAGGTAAAGTGCTTGGACAATTTTTCACGCCACCTATAATTAAAAAAATAATGATAAAACTAATCGACCCACAAATATATCCAGATGGAAAAATAGATACTTGCGGAGATCCAACTATGGGCACGGGTGGATTTTTAATTACTTATTTACAATATATATTACGACAGGCAAAAACTAAAAATATTAAACCAGATTGGAATTTTATTAAAACGGAAGGTATATATGGAAAAGAGTTGGAACCAGATACATATCAACTGGCAATGTCTAATTTGTTGATATCAACGGGTCATATGTTTGAAAAATTAATTAGAGGCGATAGTATTCGTGATATAATTACAGTAAAAGTTGATATTGTTATGGCAAATCCACCATTTGGAATTAAAGGATTAAAATATGATGATATTCAAGATGTATTAAGAAATGAATGTTTTTCTATTAAAACTAATAATGCTGTTTCTTTATTTCTTCAATTAATTATTTATATGCTAAAAATTAATGGTAAATGCACTATCGTATTACCAGATGGACAAGATTTATTTTCAAAGACAAATTCTACATTAATTACAATTAGAGAATATTTAATGAAAACTTGTGATTTGAAAGAAGTAATTTATTTACCATCTGGAATATTCACATATACGTCTATAAAAACATGTATATTTTATTTCATAAAAAAGAGAGAAGGTATGGATGTTTTAGATGCGGAAATCAAGTCTTCAAAAACTGGAAAAGAAATACGTAGGATTTATAATTTTTCAAAAACTCATCAAACGACGAAAGTTAAATTTTATGATTGTAATCCATACGAAGATGTAAAAAATCTATTAATTGAAGTCCCAATTAGTCAGATTGCAAATAATTCATATTCACTAAATTATATGGAATATATGGAAGATGAAGTAGAAGAAAAATATAATGATGATATTATTATAAAAACTCTTGAAGAAGTTTGTAAATTTGATATTGGAGGAACGCCTTCGAGAAGTATAAATGAATATTATGAGAATGGAAATAATTTATGGGTTTCTATAAGAGAATTAAATGGAGGATATATTTATGACACAAAAGAAAAAATAACAGATTTAGGTGTTCAAAACAGTAATGTAAAATTATTTGCAAAAGATACTATATTATTTTCATTTAAATTAAGCATCGGTAAGACTGCAATTGTAGGCAATCCATTATACACAAATGAAGCGATTGCTGGAATATTAAGTAAAAATAATGATTTATTAAGTAATAAATATTTATATTATTATTTGACTATTAATGATTTTTCGAAAATCGGTTCTGGAATAATTGGTGATGGTTCATTAAATAAAAAAACATTAGGTCAAATAAAAATACTAATTCCTTCGCTTGAATATCAAAAAGAAATCGTAAAATATTTAGATTTCATATATGAAAAAACCAATAAAATAAGTAATGAGAAAATTATATTATTAAAAATGCAAAATGAACTTTGTTTTAATAATCAAAAATTACATGGTAAGAATATAACGAAATCATTAAATCAAATATTTAATATTGAGAAAGGAACTCTTCAAAGTTCTAAAAATATAGACGGAGAATACACATTTATAACAGCATCAGATATACATAAAACACATAACGAGTATTCTCACAATTGTGAATGTGTAATGTTAGTTGGTGGCGCGGAAGGTTCATTGGCAAAAGCACAATATTTCAATGGAAAATTTATCGCGAGTGATTTATTGCACATATTAACATCTAAAATAGAAAATGAAATAAATTATAAATATATTTGGTACTATTTAAATTTCAATAGAGAAAACCATTTAGCAGATAGCAGTATTTGTTGCGGAACACCAAAAAAATCGATTAGTATTGCGAGGTGTTCGAATATAGAAATACCAATCCCACCAATTGAAGTTCAGAAAGATATTGTTGAATATTGTGAATATAATGATATGTTGATTAAACAATTAGAAAAAGAAATTGAAAATAATAAAAAACAGACACAGCAATTTATATCGAATATCATAAAACAATCTCAATTAATAACAGGAGAACAAGATGAAATTATATATACTGAAAATAAAAATCATATCGAAGAAAAATCCGCAGAAGAAGAAAAATCCGCAGAAGAAGAAAATGAATAATCATATTTAATTATTAATGAATAACTAAATTTCATTATTGGTAAATTTAAATATAATATTTTTTTTTTGATATAATTTTTAGTTGTTAAAAATTTGAAAATTATAATTTAATATATATTCATATAATTAAATGGATGAAAATATTTTATCAAATGAGAAATTATTATATGCGATTGAAACAATAAATAATTATCATATTCCTAAAAATTCCCAATTGGAAATAGAATGTCGTTATATGCTCGATGAACGGAAACAAGGACTAAAAATATCACATTTCTCATTGAAAGAAAGTCGCCGTATAATTGAAAATTTAATTAAAAACACGGATGTTAAAAGTGTTAAAAGTGTAGATATTGAACAAACTATTAATTTTATTAAAGACTCAAATCAAATAAAGCAATTGGTTTTTATGGATGGGGTTCAGCAGAAAAACGAACAAAAGTTTTACAAGAAGGTTAAAATCGCAAATCCCGTATTTTGTAAATTTGGTTATTTGATTGGATTTAAATTCAGTGCCTCATATGAAGAAAAAATACCAGAATTTCCAACTGCTGATTGCTCACATGCCAGAATTAGATTGCGTTATAGTATAAAAATGATAGATTGGAATGTAGATATTACACTCGTAAAAAATCTCGAAAATTTAGCGGACATAGAATTGACAAAAAAATTTAAGAAGCAGATGCTGTTTCCTATATCCGCGATTAATTTTTGCGAAAAGGCACCTTGGGATATAGCGGATGTTATCGAACTTGAAGCGGAATTTACAGGTAAAAAAATAACAATAAATCATATCGTGGAAATTAATAAAATTATACAACCTAAGGCAGATACGGAACAATTACAAATTGCGGATATCATAAGTAAAATTGCGCATTTAATGGATAAACCATATGCGCGGACTATAAGTCAAATTGGTAATAAACCGATAGAAATGTCCAAAATTAATTGGAATGAAATTGCAGATGAAATATATAATTGGTATATCACAGATAAAGTAGATGGGCAACGAACAATATGTTATATGGATGTAGATGCGGATGTCGCATATGCGGTGTCTGATAGTCTTGTGGATATAACAGAATTAATAAATATGAAGCAGGATAAAAATTCACAAATTAAATCAAAACTGCGAACGAAATTAATACGGCAAATAAAATCGGCAAACACAAAATCACCAACTAAATCGGCGATAAAATCACCAACTAAATCGGCGATAAAATCACCAACTAAATCGGCGAATACAAAATTGGCAAATGTAAAATCTGCGAATGCAATAGAAGATATTGCAAATATTAAAATTACTGATGAAGATACTGATAATAAAATTAATAAGGTTGGAGATAATAAATATATATATATAGTTGATACTGAATTTTATGATACATGTTATTATATATTTGATGTGATGTATTTTGAAGGTCGTTCTGTTCTTCACGAACCATTTTCAAAGCGATTAAAATATATAGAAAAAATTATTAACAGATTTGGTGGAAAATTTGCAGGAAAAGATTTTCTACAATTGACTACGGATTACATTAAAGATTTTGCAAAATTTAAAAAACGAAAAATAAATTATAAAACAGATGGTTATATTTTCATAAATGCGAATGAAGATTATTATGGGTCTGTTTATAAATATAAACCAATAAATAAAATGTCCATAGATTTTCTAATTAAAAAATGCCCAAATCGATTACTTGGTATTAAACCATATATAGTGAAACCTAATAAAACCTTATATCTGTTATTTTGTGGAATGAGTAGGCGTCATTATGAAAGTTTAGATATGCAATTAGTAAATCATTATACGGATTGTTTTCCAGACATTAACACACGTAATTTACCTAAATATTTTCCGATACAATTTGAACCAAGTAATAATAAATTTTCATACTTGTTCTGGACAGATGAAGAATTACTGGATAATAAAATAGGTGAATTTATATATATCGATTTTGAATGGGAATTAATGAGAATACGCATAGATAAAGACGCGGATGTGAAACTTGGCACTTATTTTGGCAATAATTATAAAATTGCGGAAATAATATGGATGAATTATACTAATCCAGTTAATATTGAGAAATCATATAATATAGATGATAAATCTTATTTTAAAATTCACGACAGTGAAATCCATAAAGCGTCGAGAAATTTTAATAGTTTTGTGAAGTCTGAAATTATTAAAAATATATCTTCTGGTTATCAAGATGATGATATTACAGGATACGTATTAGATTTGGCAAGTGGCAAAGGTCAGGATTTATTTAGATATGTGGGGCACGTTAAAAACGTTGTTTTCACAGATGTAGATAAAGACGCGATTTTAGAAATTATTAATAGAAAATGGTCTTTTGCAGATAACGATAAAGGGAATAATTATAAAACCGGTCATACCAATACCAGATGGAATAATTATAAAAATGATAAATTACATATTGGAGTATGTAATTTAAATTTATTAGACGATTATAAAGGAAACATTAAACGTTTAGAAAATTCAGGAGTTTCCGGAAAATTTGATGCCATTGTTTGTAATATTGCATTTCATTACTTTTTAGAAAATTCTAAAACATTGAGGAATGTAGTGGAATTAATTTCTCATTTTCTTAAATCCGGTGGTAAATTTCATATGACCGCATTTGATGGAATGGATATAATGAAATTATTAAAAGATAATGATAAATATGATAAATATGAACAAGACACGGGACAAGATACGGCGGATGATGAAAATTTGAATACTAGATCAAAAAATACAAATATAGAAGAATATGAAACGGATATTAAAACGGATGACGAGGCGGATATTAAAACGGATGACGAGGCGGATATTAAAACGGATGAAGCGGATATTAAAACGGATGAAGCGGATATTAAAACGGATGATAAATTAGATACCACGGATAGTAAAGCGGATGATGAAATGAGTGATTTTACACATACTGATGAATCGGATACCATAGATAGTTCTGCAGATAATTCCGCAGATAATTCTTCCAATAATTCTGCTGATAATTCTTCTAATAAATTAAAAAAAAATAAAATTAAAAAAGGAGGACTTAAAACGAAAGATAATCCATTAATTAATATGAGTAGATTAGATGCATATATAAGAAAACATAAATTACCACAAGGAGATGATGATAATAAAATACTTAAATATTCAATTCATTCTGCCTATGATGAAAAGGTTTTACTTCCAACTGGTCAAAAAATTAAAGTCCTTCTTCCATTTAGCAATGATGAATATTATGAGGAGTATTTAGTTAATATAAGTTTTATCGCATATGAATTTTTAAAAAAAAATATGAAACTTACAAGTAATACAAGTTTTAGGGAATATTTGGAACTATATAAATCAAAAAATCCAAATGGTTATAATTTACTAACTGCGGATGATAAGGAATATTGTAGTTTGTATCATTATTATTGTTTTGAAAAAAAATAGTTTATTTAAATTTTACATAACTTATTTTAAAAATATCATTCATTATAAATAGTTTTTTTTAAAATAATTTAAGAATGCGATTCTTTATACCAACTAATCAATACTTGTAAATCCGCCTTAATAGACGCTATTTCTTTTTTTAAGTGATGAATTTCATTCGATTGCGGTTCTTGTTCATCTGCCGAGTTTTGCCTATCTGTGGAATTTTGTTTATCTTCCGTATAATCATCATCTAACTGATTGGACTGATTTGATGGGTTGGACTGATTTGATGGGTTGGACTGATTTGATGGGTTGGACTGATTTGGTGGGTTGGATTGTTTATCTCCCGATTTTTTGTTCTTTTTTTGTAATTTATATTCTTTATATAGAGGACTATCTTTATATTCCATATAACCAGATGCATCTGTTTTTTTCTTGATTAATTTATGTTTTGTCAATCTCTTAATTACGTCTTCTGGGTGTTTTCCAAGTTTTGATGAAATTTTAAGAATGCTATTCGTTCCACCAGAATATAATTTCAATAGTTTTTTATCATCATCTGCAGACCAGTCCATTATAATAATATTTTTTTTATAATTTAAATTAGATTTATTTTATAAAAATATTATTATAAATAATAGATATTATATTAGTATCTATAATCGGTCATAATATGTCGTCGGTAAATTCGGACTCCGATCATGAACATAAATATGAAAATGAATATCAAAACGAAAATGAATACCAAGACGAAAATGAACATCAAGACGACAATGGACACAAGGATGAACAACAAAGTAATAATGGATGTCAGGATGAGAAAAAAAATCAACACAAAAGAAAACCTGGGCGACCATGTAAGCAAGTTAAAAAACCACTAATGCCAAGAAATGGAATAACTAAATTTCCAACAAATCCAGAACATTTTATAGAAATGGTATATGATAAACCTATGATTTTAAAGAAAATATTTCAATTCTTTAAGCAACTTGCAACGACAAAAGTTCAAATTATATTTAAACCGACTGAAATAATTTTATATTGCGTAGATCATCTCGAAAAAAGTATGGTTTATGTTAAACTTGATGCAAAACGATTAAATCATTATTATTGTCAGGAAGAATTAGATGTAGGTATGAGTTGTAAAGATATTGAACTTATTTTCAATACAATAGATAAAGAATATACAAGTATTGTAATATTATCAAATCAGGCAACAATGCAAAGAAATATTATGTTTGTTTTGGAAAATGATATACAGGCGGATGAGACTCATATTGTAGATTTAATATCTCAATATTCGCGTTGTAAAGAAAATGAATTTTTAGATATCGATTACATGATTAAATTTAAATTTTCTGGTCATGTTTTTAAGAAAACTATAAATGATATAAAAACAATGTCAAATCAGTTGAGTATTAGGCAAGAAGATGAAGGACATAATTTACTTTTCGAATATTTTACAAAAAATAAAAAAACACACTCACAACATAAATTTAAAAATTCATCGAAAATTCAATTAGATAGTAAATTAAAACGAGGAGATAGTTTTAGAGTAGATATTAAAATAGATTATATAAAACCTATTTCATCTGCACAAATAGCAGATGAAATAAATATTTTAGTTGATGAGAATAAAAAATTTATGACAATATCTATCATAGATGATATTGCGGAAATTAAAACTCTAACTGAAATAATAGATGAAAGAACTATATAAAATTATTTGATTTAATTATATTTTTTTTAATATTTTAAATTATTTATTCTTTGATTAAATTTGAATTTATTTTAATCAATATAATTGATATAAATTAAAGATTAAAATTAATTAATATATTAAATGAGTAATAATGTCGAAGTATTTGGAATTGTTGCAAGTGTTGTTGCAATTGGAGTAGGTATCGCCAGTAAAATGATTGGATACAATACAAAAGATGAAATAAAATGTGATGAAATAAAATGTGATGAAATAAAATGCGACGATACAAAAGAAGAATACAATAGTATGGATATGAGAAATGATTTATACAGTGATACGGAAGATGAATTGCAAGATAAAAAAAATAAAAAGAAACATATAAAAAAATTAAATTTTGCGGATAATACATCTACACATTATATAGATTTATCAGGTAATGATTGTAAAATTTGTGATAAAACTGATGATAGTAAAATTGATGGTAAAATTGATGGTAAAATTGATGATATACAATATCCAAATACGCCAATATTTAAAAATATAAAATTTCTTAGTAAAAGAAAATATGGGGATTTTAAACCATTTAGTAATCTGTTTTCCTTCACCGATTTTATAACTGAAAGATTATATGAAATGAATATTGAAAATACTAATGAAATTAATAGCGAAATTAAAAAACATGTTATTCAATATAATCAAATGTATTCTTATCAAATACAAATAGAAACTAAAATTATTCCATATATTGATGTATGCGAAAGTTATGATTCCACATATCGTATATTCGACCCGATTATAATAGAAAAGAAAAAAATATTATTCAACACACATGATTTAATATCAAATCCTGATTTGATAAATAGTAAAATGAGTAATAAAATAAGTAGTAAATTATATAGAAATTTAGATGATATTAAAAATGGCAACTTTGATAATATATTATGGGGTAATTTAAATGAAAATATAACAGATGTTAAAAAAAATACTGATGATTTTATTGATACTGATAATTTATGTTTTCCAGTTCAATATAATAAACAAATTGACGAAATTAACAAAGCAGAAAATAGTCAAAGTGAGAATGAGATAAGTCAAGCGGAAAATATATCACAGCAAAGTAATAATTCGAGTTTATTACAAGATGGTATTTTATATGACGTTAATGAAATTAATATAAAAAATATAAATCATAAATCTACGGATGATAAATCATAAATTTGCGGACGATAAATAATTTATGGATTGCCGATTTATGGATTGCCGATTTATGGATTGCCGATTTATGAACTAATATTTAATAATTTCCTTTCAAATAATTTTTTTCTTCGTTTAAGCATACATAAATATATAATATTTTTCATATATAATTTGGATAATGAAGTATCTGTTAATATCATATCTATAAAATTTTCAACCCTTATAATTTCTTTTTTAATATTATTATATTGGACTTGAATATCATATTTTTTTTGTATTTTCAACATATAATATTAACTAAATATATAAGAATACATTCATATATTAAAATGGATAATATTAATGAAAATGTTTGTATGCGGTATATAAAAAATACGGAAGACGCAGAATGTGAGGCGAGTGATAGGGTGAAACGTAAAGCGGAAGATAAAGCGGACGATAAAGCGGAATGTAAAGCGGAAGTATTTAATATCGCAGATGATAAATTAGA
>ERZ1292625.1581-Hain-H41-01um-R1-1581-length-26031-cov-41_pt1 | contig 26031 bp, 20 predicted proteins | sample MGYA00564400_ERZ1292625 | MGnify/ENA primary metagenome ERZ1292625 (study PRJEB36523, sample SAMEA6512639) | groundwater metagenome | collected 2019-01-08 | study: AquaDiva: Metagenomics assemblies of 32 groundwater samples | reverse complement strand
ACGAGAGGACCTGGATGAAGGAATCCCTGGTGTGCCGGTTGTGTCATCAGACGCAGCGCCGGGTAGCTATATTCCTAAACGATAACCGCTGAAAGCATCTAAGCGGGAAGCGTACCCAAAGATTAGAACTCGTTGTTCGAAAGAACGAGAGACCCCCGAAAGAATATCGGGTATAACCGGCTAGCGGTGGAAGTCCCGTAAGGGATTAAGCCTATTAGTACGGATTGGTCGAAGAAAACCTTGCAACACTGTATATAAGTACAGTGTTAATGATTAACATTAGTTTGTTTCTAGTATAAAATTATCCTTCAGTTGTTAGAGTATTGAGTCTTGGTGATTTGAGCGTGGTGGAACTACCTAACTTGCCTGCGCAAGCAGGTTCCATTCCGAACTTAGAAGTAAAACACCATAGCGCTGACGATAGTTGCTGGGCAACTGGCCGCGAAAATAAGTCATCGCCAAGACTGAATATTCTGATATAATATAAAAAAATAGAAAGGTAGGACATGAATCTTGGCAATAACAAAAAAAATTAAATCTGAAAGCAAGGCCGTTACTATGGCTGATCTTTTGGAAAAATCAAAGTCTTCTATTAAAAATCTAGCGACAGGGCAAAGAATAAAAGGTACAGTTATTCAAAAATTATCAAAATCGTTAATTTTAGATATTAAAGGGAAAGCTGAAGGGGTGGTTGCTGAAAAGGCTTTTGTCGAAGCTCGTGAATATATTTCAAAACTTAAAGTAGGGGATGAAGTAACGGCAGTTGTTTTAGTACCTGAAATGAGAGATGGATCAACTTTATTATCTTTAAGAGATGCAGTTTCACAAGCTTCATGGCACAGTGTTGAAGAAGCATATAAAAATAAAACAGAAGTTCCAGCCTTTGCAAAAGGGGTGTCTCCTTCTGGTGTTGCTGTAGACGTTAATGGAATTTCAGGTTTTGTACCAACTTCACAACTTTCAAAAGAACTTACAAAAGATTTAAACAATTTAGTTGGAAAATATTTTAAAGCAAAAGTTATTGAAGTTGATAGGCAAAAAAATAAATTAGTATTATCTGAAAGAGAAGTAACTGATGCAAAAGATATCGAGGAAGCTAAAAAAGCGATTGCTTCTATTAAAGATGGTGATATTTTCGATGCAGTTGTTACAACTATTGCTAATTTTGGAGTATTTGCTAAATTATCAATTAAAAAGAGTGATGTTGAAGGACTAGTACATGTTTCAGAACTTTCTTGGGGTAAAGTAGCCCACCCTTCAGACCTTCTTAAATTGGGAGATAAAATAAAGGTAAAAGTAATAGGAACAAAAGATGGAAAATTAGCATTATCAATGAAACATGCTCAAAAAGATCCTTGGATTGATGGAGCAAAGAAATATAAAGTAGAAGATAGATTAACTACAAAAGTTACAAAAGTTACTGATTTTGGAGTGTTTTTAGAACTTGAACCTGGAATTGAAGGATTGGTGCATATGACTAAAATTGCACCAGGTAAGAAGTTTTCAGTTGGGGATGAAGTTAAAGTTTATATTGAAGATATTGATTCCAAATCAAGGAAAATAGCACTAGGTTTAGTTTTAACCTCAATTCCTGTAGGATATAAGTAATGTCTTCTATTTTTGTTTGTCAACAGTGTGGTAATGAATTTAGCAAATGGCTAGGGAAGTGTACTGCTTGTGAAGCTTGGAATAGTCTTGTTGAAACAGTCAGGTTTACAAAAAAAACCCGTCTACGTCAGACTTCGGCGAGGCAAGCAAATTCAAGTGCTCAAATTCTTAAACTTACTGACATAAAAGCAAATCAAATGCAGAGAACTTCAACTAGAATATCAGAACTTGATAGAGCTTTGGGAGGAGGACTAGTAAATGGACAAGTAGTTCTTTTGGCTGGAGAACCTGGAATAGGTAAGTCTACACTTTTATTACAACTTGCTAATAATCTCAACAACACTTTATATGTTTCTGGTGAAGAATCTGCGAGTCAGGTTGCGATTAGAGCAAAGAGATTAGGGATTAGTAATAAGAATATTGATTTTTTAGAATCGACTGATGTAGATGAAATAATTGAAAAATTGCAAGGTGAGACCTTGCAATGTGTCATAATTGACTCAATACAAACAATGGCAACTTCTGATTTAACAGGTCTTGCAGGTTCTGTGGGTCAAGTCAAAGAATGTGCATATAGATTATTAAGATATGCAAAAGAAAATAATATCCCTCTTATACTAGTAGGTCATGTTACTAAAGAGGGAACTGTTGCAGGTCCTGCAGTTCTAGCACACATTGTTGATACAGTTCTTTGGTTTGAGGGCGAAAAGACGTCTAATTTAAGGCTGTTGCGTTCTGTCAAAAACAGATTTGGTGCCACAGATGAAGTTGGAATTTTTCAAATGGAAGATAGTGGTTTAATACCCCTTGATAATCCAGAAAAATTATTTTTAGATAGAGGTAAGACAGCAGTAGCTGGATCTGTCGTCTCAATTCTAATGGAAGGCACAAGATCAATACTCATCGAAATACAGTCTTTAGTTGTTCCCACAAAGATGGCCTTCCCAAGGCGTGTTGCACAGGGAATAGACTCAAAAAGATTAGAGATGTTACTGGCTGTACTTTTTAGAAGGGCAGGTATAGCACTTTATGATAATGATGTTTTTGTAAATGTTGCAGGTGGTATAAAAGCTAACGATCCATCAGTAGACCTTGCAATTTGTCTTTCAATTGCATCGTCATATTACGACAAAGCTCTTCCTAAAGATTTTATTGCGATAGGAGAGGTTGGTTTATTAGGAGAAGTGAGGCCGGTGCCGGCTCAAGAAAAAAGAATAAAAGACAGCAAGAGATTAGGTTTCAAAAATATAGCAAGTTCAGGCGAATTTAAATATCTTCCACAAGTTGTCCACAATTTTTTAAAGTAATATTTATTCCCATATTTTCGCTCTAACCTCTATTATACAAACTATAGGGAAGTAAATAATAATTATGGGGTTTGACAAATGATCAAAGAGAGTAATATACTATCCAAAGAACTTTAAAATTGTCCATTCATATTGTTAGACAAACAGCAAAAAGAGCATCGTTACCGCTGGGTTACCTCCTCCGATAATCGGAAGAAAACTCGCCACGAGTAGAGATGCTCTTTAAGTCAAAAACTTGTCTTAAGGACAGGAAAAACCTTAATACTTGTAAGACAAATCATTTTAGACTAAGTCTAAATATTTGTCTTGTCAATAGTCTTTTGGTCTTGTTAATCCTAGGGAAGGGTGGTGAGCAGGGCAGGTTTACTACCCTTTCCTTGGGTTAACAAGTATTTAATATATTATGAATTTACTGCCATCCCATATTGTTTATGATTTAAAAAAACTTCAAAAAAAAGAAAAGGTGCTTTTGATGTCTATAAAAACATTTTTGCTACTAGGCATCATCTTTTTAGTTTTGTCCTTTGCTCCGTCGATTTGGTACAGTTTAGCTGTTAAAGTTGATGACTATTCAACAGCAATATTAGAAACTGTAACAGGCAAAAGTACAAGTGAAGAAAAACCAACAGTTGAAATACCAAACTGGCAACCCACTTTTGACTCAAGGCTTCCTCGTGATACTGTCCTTACGATCTCAGAAATTGGTATTGATACAAAAGTTAATGAAAGAACATACCAAAATTATGAAGATGCTTTAAAATTAGGAGTTTGGAGAGTGCCTGATTTTGGAACCCCACTAGATAGAACTAAGCCAGTAATACTAGCAGCGCATAGATTTGGATATTTAGCTTGGACAAATTTATATCGTCGCAAAAACTCTTTTTATAATCTACCAAAATTAAAAGAAGGAGATTTTGTTGAACTTACATATAAACAAAGAAAATACACATATGAAATATATGCAGAAAGTAGGGGAGAAGAAATAGAAGATTATACTGCAAACTTAATCCTTTATACTTGTGAGACTCTAAATTCAAAGATAAGAATCTTCAAATATGCCCGCTTACTTCAAAAGTAACCTAGAGTATTGACTTTTTTATTAACTATAGCATATAATACCGCATCACTATGAATAGTCTTATAGTAAAAGCAGAGGAAGTACAAACTTGTGTCCAAGTCACTCAATATGGTGGCGGAGTAGGTATAGTTTGTGGTGCACACACATCAGTCGAAACTGGACTTGCTGATATTAATCCATTGTTTTTAGCCTTAGTTTTCTTCACATTCTCAGTATTTGGAATTCGTGAATACAAAAAACTTCAGAAGATCCAAGTGCGGATCTAATTCTAAAGTAGTACTTTGAAATATCGAGGTTATTAAAATTAAATGGGCCTAACTTGGCGCATATACATAAAAAATAAAGTAATCAAATTTTATGCACATGGAGGTGCAAAATGTTAAAAAGTATTTTGATCGGATTGGGGATTCTTGTGGTAATGGCTCTCATAATTTTCGTTTGGCCAGTGCCACAAATGTTTGAAGCACCCGCACCCGCGGCTCCTGTCGTGGTCGTTGAAACTCAACTCGTCCAAGTGACGGTTGTTGTTGAAGTAACTGCATTGCCGTTACCAACACCTTTGCCAAGTACATCGGTACCAATAGCAACAGAAGTGGTTGTTCAACAAGAACTCCAATTAAGTCCAGTGGAAACCACAGATACCTTTAACGAGGAATCTGCGTGGTTGATTGCTGAACCTGGAGTAATTCTGGATGACACTACGGCGTGGACAATTCCTGGAACCAAAGATACGTGGTATGCAAATGTTCCTGAGGGAGCATTTACATATTTTTCTTTGGGTCAAGGAAAGATTGTGGTCGACAGTTACATTCTCGATCTTCCTTATAAAGAAGGGCATAATTATCTTGTCCTTATACGAGGAAGAATTGACGACGGAAAAGTTGACACTGATCGTAATCTGACCGCTGAAATCACCGAATTTGTTCCAGGACATGCCATATGGTCGTACATGCCAAAAGGTGCTTATGTATCTAAAGGTTGGTTTTTACAACAACTGGAAGCATCTACGACAGAAAGTTTCACAAACTGTGGTGCCCTTGGGTGCTCACAAGTTACAGTGGTTCTGTATGATGTTGATTCTGGTAAGGAACAACGTTTTGCTATTGAAGCAAAAAGCCTTACCGAATGGACGGTTATTAAATAAAGTAAACCTCGATGTAATCGGGTAACCATTTTTATCTAAATCTCTTTGAGATTGAAATAATATGGTTACCTGTTCGACTAAGAGAATAATATTTGTAGTATTATTAATTTAGTCGAACAAATGAAAAAAATTTTAAGATTTCTTCAAAACAACATTTTTCCAATCATAATCACTCTAATATGTGTTATTTTGGCTTGGAAAAATTATATTCCAAACACAATTTTGTCTGGTTGGGATACACTTCACCCTGAATTTAATTTTTGGCTTTATTTCAAACGGGCAATCAATGGTGTTTGGATGGAATATCAAGGTCTTGGAGCTATTGCCTCTCAATCTCATTCTGCCGAAATTACTCGTCTTTTAATTGTTGGGATACTTGATTTATTGTTACCGAACAATCTTGTTCGATATTCCTTTTTCTTTTTGTGTTTAATTGTGGGAGCTTTGGGAATTTATTCTTTTAGTAAATATATATTATCCATTAAGTGGCATAAATATATTGGAATTTCTTCTTTTCTTGCTTCACTTTTTTATATTTTTAATCTAACGACAGTACAACAATTTTATGTTCCTTTAGAAATGTTTGCAGTTCACTATGCATCAGTTCCGTGGTTGTTTTTGTTAGCCCTTAGATATATCAGGGAAAAAAATAACAGAATTCTCTTGTTATTTTCAATTATTACCTTATTTTCTTCATCAGTTTCTCACACAGCAACTCTTTTTTATGCTTATTTTGTGGCATTAGGACTTTTTTTAATATTTCAAAATTTCAAAAAAGCAGCCGTTTTAATATTTGTAACAGTTTTAATGAATTTATTTTGGATTTTACCAAATTTATATTTTATAAAAAATCATTCTGCTGAAGTAAGTAATTCAAAAATTCATCGTAATTTTACAGATGAAGCCTTCATGCAAAGCCAATCATTTGGAGACCTTAATAATTTATCTCTCTCTAAGAATTTTTTATTTAACTGGCGCGAATTTAGTTTTAAAGAAAATGATTTTATTGATTTACTAGATGAATGGAAGATTCATTTAGATAAACCTTATGTAAAGGATATTGGCTATATTTTATTTGCGCTATCAATATTTGGATTTTTAACTGCTATATATTTTAAATCAAAACCAGCAGTTTCTTTATTTTTACCATTTTTACTATCTGTATTCTTTTGGATTAATGAAAATTCACCTTTTACAAATATTTTTATATATTTAAGAGAAAGTTTTCCTCTCATAAAAGAGGGTTTAAGGTTTCCATTTACAAAGTTTTCAATAATTTTAATCATGATTCTTTCAATTTGGTTTGGTTTTGGATCAAGATTATTAATTAATTTATTAAGCAAAATTAAACTAGGATTTTTATTTGTTGTAATTGTAGTTGTATCAATTTTTTATTTTCAAATACCACAATTTAAAGGATATTTAATAAGTCCTTCTATGAAAATTCAGATACCTGACAACTATTTTGATATGAGTAAGTGGTTAAGTAATCAAGATGAAAGCGCAAGAATTGCCAAGTTACCACTTAATACATATTGGGGATGGGATTATAACAGTTGGGGATATCAAGGTACTGGGTTTCTGTGGTTTGATATCAAGCAACCCATATTAGCCAGAGAGTTTGATAGATGGAGTCCATATAACGAAAATTTTTACAATGAAGCATCACTTGCTTTTTATTCTGGTGATAAAGAATCTTTTAAAAATATATTAGAAAAATATCAGGTTAGATATCTTCTTTTAGATGAATCAGTTATGAATACTGAGGGGGATAAAAAAATAGTGGAAGATTTTGGTTTTATAAAAGTTTTTAATTCAGGATTTTTAACAATATATGATACTCAACTTGCAACAGATAATTTTGTATCAGTTGCCAAATATCCTGAAATTGATACAAGTTTATTAAAAACAATTAATGGTAAAACTTTGCCAACAGAAAATGCAATTAAAGAAACTTTTGAAACTACTCATGGATTTAGTGAAATATATAATTGTGATTTAAAAAAGAAAGGTCAAGTTTACAGAGAGCAATTAATAAATGGTAGAAAGTATAGAGCAGAAAATGGAGGAGTTGCTTGTGACTATTTTGTATTCGAAGGTATCAAATATGACCAAACTTACGCGCTTCATATAAAGGGGGAAAATTTGGCTGGTAGAAGTTTAAAAATATATTTATATGATTGGGAAACAAAAAGAGTAAGGTTAGAGGAACTATTACCTGATAAAGTTTTTGATGAATATTATGTAATTTATCCAAAAAGTAAAGCGCCCGCCTCGACTCGCGACGATTCGACGCGAGGCGGGGGATATACAGTTAACATAGAAACAAGAAGTTTTGGTAGAATTGCATCAGAAAATACAATTGAAACTATTGAGTTTATTCCAATATCATTGACGAGATTGCAAGGTCAGACCTTGCAATCACTACAGGGTATGCAGGGAGAGACCCTGCAGGTTAAATCGGTTAAGAAATTTGGCACTGCAATATATAAAGTAGAAACTAGAGGAGAAGGAGTTTTAGAATTAGGACAAGGGTATGAAAAAGGTTGGACAAGCTATCCAAAACTAAAACATATAAAAGTAAACGGCTGGTCAAATGGTTTTATTGTGCCTCCTACATCATACTTCTTAAATCCTACATCTGTTTATCTCGTCTTCTGGCCACAATTATTGGAGTGGGGAGGATTTATCGTTTTGATAATCACTCTAATTAGCCTCACTCACTTGACAAAGTCCTAATTTAGTATTACTATCATAATATGAAAAAACTAAATTTGCATAGGCTTGAAAGCTATTTTATAAATAACCATCAAGCCGTGTTTACTGCGCGGGATGTAATGAATATTTTTGATGTCGAAAAAAGAACTGCTGATGTGTTTCTTTTTAATAATGTTAAAAAAGGAGCAATTGTCCGTCTTAAAGCAGGTCTTTTTTCTCTACCGAATCACATGCCAAGTCAGTTTGAGATAGCAAACAGGCTTATAATTCCATCGTATGTATCCCTTGATACCGCACTTTCATATCATAATTTGATTCCTGAAACTGTCTATACAGTTTCTAGTATTACCTCCAAAGCCACGAAAAAATTTGAAGTAAATAATATTGGATATACTTATCAGAAAATTAAAAAGGAGGCCTTTACTGGGTATGAACTAAAGAATATTTATGACCAGAATGTATATATGGCTAGTCCAGAAAAGGCTGTTGCTGATTTTTTATATTTTGTGTATTTAGGCAAGAGATTTTATAACGATAGATTAAGTTTGAAAAAAGTTAATTTTAAGATAGTCAAGGATTATTTAAGTCTTTTTGGAAATGAAAATATAATTAAATTTGCTAAGAAAATTTACAATCAACATGCTTAACAAAAATATAATTGAAAAATTAGCTATTAAATACCAAACTAGCTATAAAAATGTTAGTCGAGAATATATACAAAATTTATTTTTACGTAGTTTTTATACAAAAGACGGGAGTGAAAATTTTTTATTTAAAGGTGGAACAGCACTTAGAATTGCTTTTAAATCTCCAAGATTTTCTGAAGACTTAGATTTTTCTGGCTACAAAAATGGTGGTACTTACGAAAAAGTTTTAGAGGCTGTCTTGTTTGACTTGGTAAGCGAAGGGCTAGATGTTGATATTGAGGAATCAAAAGCTACATCAGGAGGATATTTAGCTAATATCACAGTTAATTTTGAAGGGGAAAAAATAACTATTAAAAATCAAATCTCTTTTCGAAACAAAAAAGACAAAAAACTTGAAAATATACTAATATATTCAGACTTTGTTCCTAGTTATAATATGTTTTTACTTGATAGAAGTATTATTGTGGCAGAAAAAATTAATGCTTTAATTGAACGAGCTAAGCCACGTGATTTTTTTGATTTGCATTTTATTTTAAGAAATCCAGATTTAAGAAAAAATGTGGAGATTGACGATGGCCAAAGAGAAAAAATATTAAAAAATATAAACTCTCAGGATAAAAAATATTTAGGATCAGAACTTAAAAATTTACTCCCAAAGAGTTTTTGGGTATTGATAAAAGATTTGCCATCGGCATTAAAAAGGGATATTTAATTCTTGACATAATGTCAAAGAAGAGTAAAATCAAAGAAGAAAGTTTAGTTAGCCTCGTTAATTCATGTCAGACAAAACACAAGTAACTACATCCGATTTGGTTGGGAAACCATTTGATGATGCGCAAGCAAAATCATTCATAAGGCAAATTCCCGACGCAAACCTTCCTACAGAATATGTGGAGGGGATTTTAGACATTGCTCATGAAGGGTCGGGCTTACTTCGTCCCAAAAATTTTTCTCCAAGTATTGATGATGTTTATATAAGTAGTTCTCAAATAAGAAGGTTTAACCTTCGTGTTGGAGATAAAGTAGGTGGGCAAGCAAGAAGACCAAAGGAAAATGAAAGATATTGGGGTCTTTTAAAACTTGAAAAAATAAATGATACAGACTCAGAAGAATTTTTGAAAAAAACTAGAATAAATTTTGATGACATGATGGTTATTTATCCTGATGAGCAGTTAAAACTTTCTACAAATGAAGATGTTTTAACAACTCGTATGGTTGATCTTGTAGCCCCAGTTGGTTTTGGCCAAAGAGCCTTAGTTGTTTCCCCTCCAAAAGCAGGAAAAACATGGCTTGTTAAAGACATGATTACAGGAGTTGCAGAAAATTACAAAGACAGAGTTCATTTAATGGCTGTTTTAATCGGCGAAAGGCCAGAAGAGGTAACTGATATACTTCGTCATTTACAAAAAGTAACAGACGGCAAAGGGGAAATAGGAGCATCTAATTTTGATGAAGCACCACAAGACCAAACAAGAGTGGGAGAACTTGCATTAGAACGCGCCAAAAGACTTGTAGAAGATGGCAAAGATGTAGTTTTACTTCTAGATTCCATAACCAGAATGGCAAGAGCATATAATTTAGCCTTACCAACTTCTGGTAGAACATTAACAGGAGGTTTTGACCCAGTTGCTCTATATCCTGCTAAAAAATTCTTTGGGGCTGCAAGAAAAATTGAAAATGCAGGCAGTTTAACAATTATTGGAACTTGTTTAATTGAAACAGGAAGTAGAATGGATGATTTAGTCTATGAAGAATTTAAAGGAACTGGCAATATGGAGCTTCATTTGACCAGAAAACTTGCAGAAAAAAGAATTTTCCCTGCAATTGATGTAAGTAAATCTGGAACTAGACAAGATGAATTACTTTTTGGTAAAGATAAATTAACAAAAGTAAACACACTTCGCCGCATGATTGATATGATTAGTGAAGATGAGAGGACAGAAACCTTGCTAGCCAAACTTGCAAAAACTAAAGATAATGATAGCTTCTTAGATACCCTCAAGACTGCTTAGCTTCAACTTGTTACAAACTGGTACTTGATGTTATATAAAAGTGTTGTAAACTGGTACTATGTTTACAAGAAATATAGAAAAAGACTTAAAAGAATGGAAAATATCTACAATTCGAAAACCGTTAGTCTTACGTGGGGCTAGGCAGGTTGGTAAAACTTCAGTAATTAGAAAGTTTGCAAGTAAAAATTTTGATAACATAATTGAAGTAAACCTTGAACAAGAAAGTCAAAAAAAATTTCTCGAGGGAGTAGATAATGTTGATGAATTTATTAGAAGATCTGAAATCTTAACTAATGAAGTTGTAACATATGGGAAAACACTTTTTTTTATTGATGAAATCCAAGAATCTTTAGAAATTTTAAAGTTACTTCGTTTTTTTGCGGAAGAAAAACCCGATCTACATGTAATTGTTGCAGGATCCTTACTAGAAGCTAAGATGTCAGGAAAATGGAGTGTTCCTGTTGGAAGAATTGAATATATGTATCTTTATCCAATGACCTTTTTTGAATTTTTGAAAGCTCTTGGTGAAGAAAGATATGTCGAAAAAAATAATTTTAAAATAAGCCATGATAAACTAACAGACTATTTAAAAAACTATTTATTAGTTGGTGGTATGCCTGAGGCTGTTTCAAGTTTTGTAAAAGATAATAGCTTTATCAAAGTACAGAATGTTTATGGAAGACTTATACAGTCATATGAAGATGATCTTGATAAATATTCAACAGTATTAAAGAAAAAATATTTAGAATTAGTCATGGATTTTGGACCTAAAATTGCAGGTGGTATTTATAAATATGATAATTTTGGAGGATCAAGTTACAAAAGTCGTGAAGTTAGTGATGCATTTTATGTGCTTTCAAAAGTGTTACTTTTAAAAGAAATTCCATCAATAAATTCGGTCAACCTGCCACTCATTCCTAAATACAAAAGAGCTAAAAAAATGATCTGGCTTGATATAGGAATTGTTAATTTTGTAAACAGGATTACAAAAGAAATATTAAAAGGTGAATATAAAGGTAAAATTATGGAACAATTTGTGGGACAAACATTACTTGCCAAAGGGTTAAGAAGACGTGAAGACTTAGTTTATTGGGCTAGAAACAAAGATGAGGGCTCGGCTGAAGTTGATTTTTGTTTTCAATTTAAAGATAAAATCGTAGGGATAGAAGTAAAATCAGGCAACACTAAAAATCTAAAATCATTATTTAGCATGATTAATATTGGTGGAGATATTGTAATTCCTGTTCGTGTATCTTGGGATAAATTAGGAATAGAAAAATATAAACATGGTGGAAAAAATTACAAAATATTAAACATCCCATTTTATTTATTGGAGAGATTAAACGAAATACTATATACTAATTAACTATGGAAGAAATATTAAATTTAGCAGAAGAATTAAAGCTTTTTTTTACTGATCTTGGAAATTACTTGGGTAAAAAATTTCACCTTTCATTTTTACGCTTTGAAGAAAGTAAATCCACCTTTGTTACTTCTCTTTACAAACAAAGAGGTAAAATGTCCAGAAAACTAATTCATACAGGTATGGCAGGCTTGGCTGGTCTTGGTATGATGATTGCTCCTGTTATTGCTCAAGAATTTCCGGGAACTTCTGTTAACCCTTGGGAAATTGAGTCAAACCAAGAAGTTCTATCAGCTACAACAGAATCAGATGGGATTGAAACTTTAATTTCTGAAAAAGTTAGAGATGGTGTAAAAGATTATAAAGTTGAAGAAGGGGATACTGTTGCCTCTATTGCTAAAAAGTTTGGAATTGATGAAGATACTATTCGTTGGCAAAATAATATTACAAAAGATAAAATTAAGCTAGGTCAGATTTTACAAATTCTCCCTGTTTCAGGAATTGCTCACAAAGTTAATAAAGGAGACACTGTTTATTCTATCGCCAAAAAATACGATTCTTCTGCACAGGCTGTCGTAGATTTTCCATTTAATACTTTTAGTAATGATGAAACATTTGAACTTGCAATTGGTCAAATTGTTATAGTTCCTGATGGTGTAAAACCACAAGAGGCTGTTACTTCACCTAGAATTAGACAAATAACACCTGATGCTGGTTCAGTTGTTGCTTCTGGCGATTTCGTTTGGCCTACAAATGGTACAATCTCCCAAAACTTTGTTTGGTACCATCCGGGTCTTGATATAGCTAATAGAGGAGTACCAAAAGTTTTAGCAGCTGATGCTGGTGTTATTACCTATGCAGGTTGTTTGAATTGGGGCTATGGTTGCCATGTTAGGATTGATCATGGTAATGGCTATGCAACACTCTATGCCCATCTACAACAAATATATGTAACAGTAGGCCAAAGAGTCAACAGAGGTTCTGCCGTTGGTCAAATGGGCTCAACTGGTAGGTCAACAGGCCCACATCTTCACTTTGAAGTAATGAAAAATGGAGTAAAACTAAACCCATTGACAGTCTTAAGATAAGTTTATTTCTAATTTGCAGTTATTATGTGATAATTATAATAAGCTAGTTCCGTACTTGGATATCTCAGAAGCTAAACTTGAATATTTATTTTGCATATCAGATTCTGTAAAAGGTATCGGTTCAATCCTGCTGTCAATATCAAAGGCGAGACTTCTTAATTTGACTGCTTCCTTGATGTAATCGTCACTAAAGGTGTTCGATACGATACAAACATCTATGTCACTATCTTTGTGACTATTTCCTTTAACATACGATCCAAATAAATAGGCATTTATAACTGGAATACCAGAATTCTGAACATTCTGAACATATTTTTTAGCAATTTTTTGTATATTATTCATCTTTTATTTCTTTATTAAAAATATCCAATAGATCTGCTGCAATCTTAAACCATTGTGTGGTATATACTTCTGTGGCTTTTTTATACATTCTATATTTATAATCTTCATATCTAGCACTAACATTAAATTCAGAAATTTCTGAAAGTTGAGATTTTTGATCGTTAGATATATCTAACTGACATTTTTCAGCCAAAATAACCAAGTCGTGTGTGTAGGGTGGAGCTGAGTCAAATTTGTTAATAAAAACAGCTTTGAGTATTTTTTCAAGAGCTAAGTGCAGAAAGAATAATGAATGATTAAATTTTTTAGATTTAAAAAGTCTTTGTGCAGTATCTGTCGCATCTGCCGAACCATCAACCCAAATTTTGATTGATTCTTGTTGTGTCATGCCAAAATTATATCATATTATTCAATTCCACAACTAATTTGCAGTTATTTATTTAATTTTTAGAAGTTTTGAAAGATTGATGATATCTTTTTCAAAAGGGTGAACCGTGATGTTTCCCTCATATTTTGTTTGATTGCCCATATAGAATATATGAAGTTTTGCTTCAGGATATACTTTGGCAAAAGATTTCAAGCCTCTTAGGTGTTTTGACGTAATATTCTTACCACTTTTTATTTCAAAAGCATGAAAACCGTTTGGACCATACGCTATAAAATCAACTTCTGTTCCGTTAATTGTTTTATAATAATAAAATTGATATTTTAAATTTTCTGAATCATTAACAGCTAAAAGATTTTGAAAAAACAAATTTTCAAGTGCGACACCACCAATTTCTTGATCAGTGTCTATTGGACCAGATGGTCTTAATGTCCTATATACTCCTGTATCAAAGAAATAAAATTTAGGTTTTGATACAAGTCTTCTTTTTGCACGGCGTGTAAAAACGGGCAATTTATATCCAACCATTAAATCTTCAAGAATAGAAAAATAATTTTCGACAACTTTTCTTTCAACCATTACTTCTTGTGCAATTGAAGTAGTATTGATTGTCGATCCTACAGAAAAGCTTGCCACTTCCAAAAATCTTGCAAAAGCTCCTAAATTTCTGGTTAAACCTTCTTGCATGACCTCTTCGTGTAAATATGTTTTTACATATGAATAAAGGTATTTTTGAGGATCACTTTCAGTAAAAACCATTGGCAAACACCCATATTTATTAACAAATTCTAAAGAAAAATCTTTCCCCAATTCTGTTGCAGATAGGGGATGTAATTGATAGGTGAGTGCTCGTCCTGCTAGCAAATTTTGCCCTTGTTTTCTTAATTTTCTTGCGCTACTGCCTGTCAATATAAAATCATATTTTTTATTTTCAATTAGTCGATGAACTTCATTTAAAAGTTCTGGTACTTTTTGAACTTCATCGATGATGATGTAATCAGTATGATTTGGTGGTATAAAGCTAATAAGTTTTTCTGGGTGAGCTAATAAAGTTTGGTACGTTTGACCATCGAGAAGATCAATATATATAGCATTTGGATACCTACTTTTAACCAAAGTTGTTTTTCCCGTCGCGCGTGGTCCAAATAGGAAAAAGCTTTTATTTGTAGGTAAAACTATATTTCTGGTATACATAACTCCATTTTACCATACAAACTGGAGTTGTCAAGTCCAATTCCACAACTAATTTGCAGTTATTTTTTTAATTAATCTCTGCCAAAGGGGAGTGTCTTCTGGCCATACAAAAACTTCATGTTTTACATTTTGAACATTTACATATTTAGTTTGATATGCTTTGTCTCTGGGTAACACAAATCCAACAGTCGGATCGGCGACCATCCATTGATTAGTTTTTGTGTCTATATATTCAACCCATGAATGCCTTCCACCTTCTTGGTTTGCAGAAATTCCTTCTACAGAATCAACATCGCCAATTGTCATATAACTTGGCTTTCCATTGTCAGCGAGCAAAACGTGCATACAGGCCGCTTTTTCTCGGCACACTCCGGTTTTATAATCAGTAAATTGACCAAGATATGCAGGAGTTCCTTGATTGTAAATGTCATTTCTTAAACTCGAGGGTCCAGTCCAGGGTGTTTCTGGATCGGCATATCTAATTGATTTATAAACAAATTCGTTCAATAAATCCACACGAGAGATTGACTGACTAGTTCTATTTTGATTTAAATAATCTTTAGCTGTAATAAGATATTTTTGAAGAGATGGATCATTTTTGGGATTAATTACTAGTTTTTGACCCCCCAATGATTTATAAGTTCCACCACCAACTGCTAATAACGCATCATCTCCAAAATTTGTTCCTTTACTACTTCCATTAAATATGTTTTTAATCTGTTCCTGAAACTTTGCCAAACCTGTGAGTGGGGGAGAAGTAGATACATCAATATTATCTATAAATAACGATCTAGGTGTTTTCTTTTCAATTAAACTATCAAGCAGCCATGTTGATGGGACTTTCCCAGTTTCTTTATCAATCATCTGATCAAGTGATATGTTTCCAACTGTGGAATTAGATATAAAATTGGGATTAAATTCACTGACCATCCCCTTTTTCGTTATTTTACCGCCCAATAAAATAGCGCCCATATCATGCGCCATACCATCTATGTCTTGCGGTAAGCCCTTGATGTTTGGATGTTCCAATACATAGAGTGTGGTTTCATCCGCACTTATTCTTGCAGAATTTTCAATATTTATCCGTTCGGATACTATTTTGTTATTAGTGATAACCTCGACAAATTCTTCGTTGTTAATTAATCGCACTTTATAACCTTTTTCATTGGCAATTGAAGTAAGATCCCCAAATGCTGTTTTTATCCCATCCTTTCCTTGTCTGCTAATAGAAATGTCATTTTTAATTCTTTCCCCGTAGGTATCATATGAATCCAAAATTTGATTTAAAGTATTTTCTTCTGCACTTAATTTTATGGTTGGTTTAAAGTACTTTCTAACAGGATTTGTGATTTTTTCATCCCACCAGTTTGAAATTTTGGTTGGGATTGTAATTTCTGTTGCAGGTGGCATATTGCCATTAGTCGCATCAAATATTTTTGGTGTTAAATTTTCTGTTGAAACATTTGCCAGAGGATTAACAGATGCTGTATCCAATATTATTGGATTAAAACTATCAAAACTTGAACTTGGATTAAATAACGCGGGAGAGGGAACATTGTTTATAATTTTATTTATGACAGAACCTGTTCCGGTCCATGACGTAGTAAAATCCTGAATCGAATCCGCGATCAAATTAACTGATCCTGCCGGGCCCGGAATAAGAGCTGTTGCGGTAAAAGCGGCACACGCTTCTTGATTTCCCCGACTGCACAAAACTCCTGTAATTGCATTATCTGCAAGATCAGACAAAGTCAAAGCCTGTATTGCTCCTGGAATGGCTGTAGCCGTTTCAAATACAAATACAGGAGCACCTGGTGTTAAAAGTGTTGCGGATGCGAAACCTACTCCTGTTGAAATAGTATTTCCCAATATATAATTATATAAGTCACCAGAATTATCACTGTTTATTATGTTCATCGGTACAGGCGCAATATAGGCATTTCCACCACCCAACCCAGTTGTTCCTAACCCTGTTAAATCTGACGTTGAGATTGTATTATTAAATTTTAAAAACATGGAATTTACTAAATTCAAACCATCTTGCAATACATTTGTTTTTCTTGCTTCTTCCTTAATATCATTAACGTTTAATTTTTCAAGTCCCGGCAACTTTCTTAATAATTCTTCTGCTGTTGGCATAGTTGGTAATAGAGGAGGAGTGTAAGTCTGAGGGGGGATATAGGATGTTGTGATATTTGCAAAGGGATTGATTGAGCTTGTTGTTGTAATAGTTGATTGTTGCTCTTTTTGTTGAATCGGACTTATTATTGGTTGTTGGTCTTGTTGAATTTGTGTAGTGACTTTAGCAATTGCTTCTTCTTGTTGTTTATATGAACAAGCACTATTTTCCCAAAAGCCACCTTCTTGTAAACAAACAGATTTGTTTCTTAATTCATTATCGTCAACTGTCGCAGTCGTCGGTATTTCAACTACTGGTTCTGTAGCTTGTTGCTGTGCAGTTTTTGCTTCATCTGCTTTTTCAGCCTCAATTGCTTGTTTATATGTTTCTTTGGCATATTCAGGTACATTTTCAGGTTTAATATCTGTTATATTGCCAACACCAACATCCCACTTGCCGTCCGATCCACATGTCGCATTACTGCCAATACCTCCATACATAACAACTGCGCCTGGGGAATATTGAACTCCATTTGCATCACAAGTTGGCTGTCCCTGTGGTGCATCTTTATTAACATTACTTGTATCAATCTCATTAACAATTTCACCTTTCCAATTAATATTTATTCCTAGTTTCTCATTACACCTCTCTCTACCACTTTCTTCTCTACATTTATCATATGCAGTATTTCCTGTTTTTTTTGTTCCTGCAGCTTGTTCAACTATGTTTAATGAAAAACCTTTATCATTTACAACTTTTGTACCTACTACTAGAGTAATAACTAGCATTAAAACACCAATAATACTAATGGGGTCTATAAAACCTTTTATATTACGCCTGGGCATTATATTTATTATATAATAATTTGTGGGCTGTTAGTATATCTGGTAATATACCGCATTCGCATTGCGGAGAGAGCAGTTCAAGTCTGCTACAGTCCACAAAAGGGCGTGAGTTTAAGCCATTTATCATCCAAATTCATCTATATTTGACAAAAAGTGATGAATTTATTAGAATGTAATATATGAAAATTGATATTCTAAAAAAAGAATTTGATAAATTAAAACAAGGTAAAGAAGCACTCCTTAATTTAATTGATGAAGCAGAAATTGCTGAAAGTGTATATAACAGCAATGCTATTGAAAATTCTACATTAACTCTTAAAGAAACTGAAAAAATAATCATGGAGATGGAGGTTTCTAGAAATATAAGTCTAAGAGAAGTTTTTGAAGCTAAGAACTTGGCTAGAATATTTTCATTTGTTAAAAATAGTGAGAAAAGACAAGAACTTACAAAAGATACAATATTATTTTTTCATAAAATGCTTCTTGAAAACATTAATGAAAAAATCTCTGGTCGATTTAGATCTTCAAACGAATATGTTAGGGTAGGTGCACGTATTGGTGCAATCCCTGAAAAAATACCCAGTTTGATTGATGAATTGTTACTTGAATATTCAAGTAACAATTCAAGTTATTTTTTAGATAAAATTTCTAAGTTTCATTTGGAATTTGAAAGCATACATCCTTTTAACGATGGAAATGGCAGAATAGGTAGATTCTTAATTAATTTTCAACTTGCGAGTCTAGGATTTCCAAATATCATTGTAAAGAACAAAGAAAAAAATGAGTATTATACAGCTTTTAATGAGTTCAATTATATAAAAGATATCAAACCGATGATAAAAATTATAAATAAAGCATTAACTGAATCTTTACATAAACGAATAACTTACTTAAAAGGTTTAAAAATAATTAGATTAGCTGAATATGCAAAATTAAATAAAATATCTGGATCATCGTTGTTCAACTCAGCAAAAAGACAATCAATACCAGCCTTTAGAGAAAAAGGAGTTTGGAAAATAGGAGTTTAAATATCAAGTGGAGGAGTAATTTCAGGAGCAGGTGTTGGTTCTGGTAAGGTCAAAGTTTCAGTTTCAACAGGAGTGGTCGTTATATCATCTAATTCTTTCTTGGCCAGCTCATAGTCTTTTGAGTTTGGTTCAACAAGCTTTAACACTATATCCATTTGCTCCCTTGCTTTGTCCGTTTGTTTATTATCTCTATAGGCAATGGCTAAATTATAATGAGCGTTGGCAAGATCGGGTTTAGCTAAAACCGCAAGTTTAAAAACTTCAATTGCTGATTGATAATCGCCAAGCGAGTAATAAAGTCCACCTAGTTTAATTCGAAGTAGAGGATTTGTAGGATCTAGGGCAATTGTTTGGTTCAATGATTCTATGGCAAACTGGTCTGCACCTTTTGCGAAAGCAATAATAGTTTGATAAATACTAGCTAGTGCTTCCCAATTGCTTGACTTTCGTGGATTAACGGCTACTCCCGCTTTACCTTCTGCAATTGCTTGTTGGATAAGTTGTGAAATTGTTTCTTTGTCTTTGTCTTCTAAATCTTTTCCTTTTTGAGCAACATTTTCAGCCAAAGCAAGGTTAATCCCAGCTGATAATAAATGATATCTATCAGAATATTTGTTTATTGAAATTGCTTTATTGACTAAATCATAGGCGGTAATTCCCTGTCCATTATTTACTTCTTTAATACCTCTGGTAAATAAAATTTCAGCATAAAAGGCTCTTCCAAAAAGATAAGCAACCACAACAAGAGAAAGAATTACAGGAACTGAGAACAAACTAATAGCATATCTTTTAATAAAGAAGGCAAGTTTGCCATCTTTAGCGTCAGAATTTAGAGCTAGTAATAAAAAGATTATTATATAAAAAGAAGGGGAGAGTGGTAAAAGAGAAAAACCTAAAGCCAAAATAGCAAAAGATACATAAAGAGGTTGTTTTAAGTCTTTTTTAGCTAGTGATTTGGCTAAAATGAAAAGAGTAATAATTATCCCCAAAAGTCCAACTTCTGTAAAGATAGTCATTAATCCACCTGACCCTTGGATGTATTTTAAATCCCAATTAGTTCTTGTGTTAAAAGCAAGTGGCTTAAATTGGGTAAACGCCTGATTGTAGTTTCCTGGACCAATCCCTAAAAGTGGTGTGGTTTTAAGTGAATCTATTGCAATTGACCAGCTGGTTTTATAATCTAAAATTGAAATTGATGATTCTTTCCCCGGTAGGATAAGATAAACAGATGAGGCAATACTTACCATAAATATAAGACTGACAATTGCTGACAATATTCTATCTGCCAACTCTTTTCTGTTTATTACTTTCTCAACCAAAAATGGCATTAAAGCTGTTAAAAATACAATTGAGCTTAAAATATTGCCAAAAGGGGTAAAGATAGCTGATTTCATAAAATCAGGTAGTTGTGGAATTATTTTATTTAGACCCACAAAAGCTGTAATTTGCATCACTGCAACAACAAAACCAGAACCAAGCATTACAAAAACAACATTGTCTTTATCTTTTTTGTTTAATTGATTAACAAAAAAATAGTAAAGACCAGAAAGTATTGCAAAAGTGGCTGTTCCAGGGAAAACAAAAGGATCAACTCTATTTACTGAGGCAAATACGCCTGAAATTAAAAAGACTGTCATAAAAATTAAAACAGCTAAGTCAAATTTGCTGGAATTAAACTCCAAACTCTTCCTTATAACTGATTTTGAGATTTTAATAATAAGCAGAAGAATTGCGATCAAAAGGGAAACAGCCAGTTTTGAACTTTCAAAGACATTTTCATATATAGGCAGGAACAAAACAGGTAACAAAAACAAACCTATATATAGTAAATATTTTTCGACTAGTTCTAGAATTATCATATGCCTAAATTAAGTCTACTTCGTGAAGAAAGCTCGTCAAGAAGCAAAATTGTATTGACAAGGTTCTTAAATTAGTATATTATTGTCCTAATTATGGAAACGTTATCAATAAGCAAAGCTTGTCGTGTTACGATAAGCGAGATAATTAAAAAATTGTCTAGTAAAAATATACCCCTATTTAGCTTAAATGAAATAGGGGCGCTTCTTTTGATTAATAATCAACAAACTTTATATAAAAGAGTAGATAGGCTTAGTAAAAGTAAAATTCTTAAAAAACTTGTTAAAGGTAAATATTATTTTACTCTAAATGATGTCAACGACTTTACTATGGCAAATTTTTTATATCAACCATCGTATATTTCGATGCAATCGGCTTTGTCATTCCACTCTATAATGACAGGATTTTCCTATCAAATTACATCAATCTGCATAAAAAAACCAAAAACTATCGAAATAGATGAAAAAGATTTTGTCTATTCAAAAATTACGCCTAAACTTTTTTGGGGATGGGAAAAAAAAGAAGATTTTTTAATAGCTAAACCTGAAAAGGCGCTTTTGGATTATGTTTACTTTGCCTCAAAAGGTCTTGTTAGTTTAGACTGGGAAGAAATAGTTGTAGAAAAATTAGACAAAAGATTACTTTTAGAATGGGTGGAGAAGTATAATAATAGTGTTATTAAAGAAATTAAAAAACATATATAGCCATGATTACCAAAGATCAAATTAAAAACTTAAGTAAGACTTTTCAAATAGATGAATTTAGTATTTTTAGAGAATATTTACAGCTTGTTTTTTTAAGTTATTTATATCAAGAAAAATATGCAAATAAGATTTTCTTCAAGGGGGGAACAGCCTTAAGACTTCTTTTTGGTTCACCAAGATTTTCTGAAGATTTGGTTTTTTCGACAAGTTATAGTGATTTAGAAATTACAAAATTTATGAAAAAAATTGAGAAAAAATTAAATAGAGAATTACAAGGTTTAACGATTAACCCTTTACATAAGGGCGAAGACGGGATTCGTTTTAGGATCATTTTCAAAAATGCCGAATTTAAGTACCAATTTAGTATTAGATTAGATTTTCACAGGCAGAAATCTATTATAAACACACAAATTTCGACATTAACAACACAATTTCCTATTATTATTTTTCCACAAATATCTCATCTATCTGGGGAGGGTATTTTAATTGAAAAGTTTGAGGCACTGGAGACTAGGAAAAAAGGTCGAGACATTTTTGATATTTGGTTTTTACTTTCAAAGGGTATAAAAACCAATAAATATGTCAAATCAAAAGATTTTGAAAATAAAACTATCAAAAGCCTAAAAGCTTTTCCCGAGGCTTTATTAAAAAAAGATTTGGGAAGGTTTTTACCAAGGGTTCAGAGACAAATTATCCCCAGTTTAAAAAAAGAAACAATGCGATTACTATTGCAAGGTCAGCTTGACTTCACTCAAACTTTTTGATAGTATTGTTTGATTAGAGTCAAAAACTATGGATACCTTAATTGAAATTTATCATCGGTTGCTTGGAGAATTAACCCCGTCTTACCATCGGAAGTTTTATGATGATTTTACTATGGACAATCGGCTGATTGGTATTATAGGGGCTAGGGGAGTAGGAAAAACCACGTTTCTAGTCGATTATTTGCGGAAGCATTACAATGGTTCTAGTCAGTCTCTTTATATTTCTGCTGATAATCTTTATTTTGTGGAGCACACGCTTTTAGAAGTAGTTGATCAATTCGTCAAAGATTTTGACGGACAATTATTATGTATTGATGAAATCCACCGTTATAAGAACTGGAATCAGGAACTGAAAAATATCTATGATTCCTATCCTAAATTATCAATTATTTTCTCAGGCAGTTCTAGTATTGATTTAGTTAAAGGTAAGTATGATCTCTCAAGGAGAGCTATCCTTAAAACCATGTATGGTTTTTCTTTTCGAGAATTTTTAGAAATTCAAGAGAAAAAGAAATATCCAATAATAAAACTTTCGGATTTATGTCAAAATACGAACGTTTATTCTCAAAAATTGGCCAAAACAGCAAAATTATTAGGTTTTTTCAAACAATATTTACGAGAGGGATATTATCCAACCTTTTTGGAAATAGGTAGTTATGAGGCTTATAGCCATAGCTTGAGGGGAATTGTAGACAAAATTATTTATCAGGACGTAAGTAGTTTTTACTCGATGAATACTTCTAACTTGGATACTTTAAGAAAGATTATCTACTTTTTTGCTACCTCAGAACCAGGTAGTGTTAATATTAATCGTTTGGCTATGAGCTTGAAAAAAGACTATACTACAATTTCCGAGTATGTTCAGCTTCTTAGAGATACTGGTTTACTACGTTTTCTTCTTCAGAATAAACAAGGACACGCATTAGTACGAAATGCAGAAAAAATTTATTTGGATAATCCCAATCTTCTCTATGCTCTCAACAGGGAAGTAGGCAAAGAGCCATTAGTTGGCTTGTTACGTGAGCTTTTTGTTATTAGTAATTTGCAAAATACTAACCACCATGTTTTTTCTTCTAAGTTGGCAGATATTGAGTGTGAAGATATTGTTTTTGAGATTGGAGGTAAAAATAAAACCCCTTCCCAATTAAAAGGTGAGAATGGGTATCTTGTAAAGGATAATGTTTTAATTGGAGACAATAAAACCATTCCACTTTATTTATTTGGATTTTTGTCTTGAATTATTCTTGCAAGGCTGAATCTTATAATTCTTGTTTGTTCTAAACCCACTTCGCGCAAAGCTTTGCGGGACAGGTCAATTAAATTCAACATCATTGATGTTGTAGATTTATTGATTTATACTAACTTTTAGATGATAGGTCAGGTCTGACTCTACTTTAGTAGGATCGCCAAAAGTCCGCTGAAAAGGCGGATTTTTTGGTTTTACTTCAATTCTATAATCCACCAATTAAACCCCACATCGCTGTCAATTGCTTCATTAAATCCAACTGTAAACTGGCCAATATCTTTTGATTTGACATACAAAACTTTATTTTGAGTTGAAGTTATAGGTGTGATATAGATAAGACTATTAATTTTCAATTTAGAATTTACAATTTTTAATTCACTAAGTCCAGCGGGTAGAGTAGCAGTACCTGCAGTTGCATTGCTAGTAATCTGACCTTCAATAATAGTTCCTGATACAGTAGCTTCAGGATTGATATCGTTTGCTATTATTATATTATTAATTGTTAAATCTCCTGCAACTTCTACATTGCCCAAGAATTTAGTATTTCCATCTGTATCAATAATTATTCTACCTGCCATTATTTCAAGTGGAGAAGCTGCAAGAGATTGAATTTGCAACGAGTTAGTTAATGAGTTTATATTATTAGTTGTAAAATTATCAGAAACAAATAGGGAAGTCATTGCCGCTTGTCCTGTTACATACAAATTTGTAGCGGATAGATCGGCAGACGATGTCGCAGTACTAGTATTCCAGTTGCTGGCTTCAGTTAATAGTTGTTGATTAGTTTCCACATCTTTTAATAATTCTTCAATTTTATTAAGCCTTTCTGATTCAATATCATTTGCATATAGTGTGCCAGAAATAGTAGCGTTACCATATGCATCAAAAGATGTAACTATTTCATCATTTACACCTTTAATTGCGAGTTGTGATGAAGCAGTTGCGTTATCTGGCTCTAAATCAATAATCAAATCACTATCTGCAATAGGGGAGATAATCTCAGTTTTAACTATTTTACTTTCAATCATTCCTGCCCTTATATTTGCAGATACCAGTTTGGCATATGCACCAATACGGTTAATCAATACCTGCCCATTTGTTAATTGATAATTTGTAGTAATTTCTAAATCCCCATCATCTATTAATGCAAGGCTAGGATCAGAATATCCCAAATTGACAAAGACTTCGATGCGATCTGGCCCACCAGGTGACCAATTTTCCAAGGCTTTTCCTACAGTGTATCCCGCTTGGGTGGCTTTTTTGGCCAGGCCGGGTTTATCTGATGAGGTCAAAAAGTCACCAATCATAATTGGCTCAGAATCAGGGTCAATCTTCACCGGTACACGCCCGGAAAGTGCCAGCATACGTTTATCCGCTTTATCAGTATCTCCATCAATACTTCCCATTAAAACTCCGGGATTAGTGGAAATAATTCCAATAAGTTTGCTGTCATATGGTTTATTTGCTTTTCTCATCACTCCCTGATTTGTTATTTCTTCTCCACCGTCTCCCAAGACTTTAGTATTAGAAATACTTACAACATCCCCAGCTTCAATAGTTTTATCCCCCGCCACATAATACTCCGCCAAATCAGCCGAGGAGGTGTTGGTGGCACCAAGATAAAGAGTGCCATAAGAGAGATAACGAATAATGACAATGCCGGAGCCGCCTGCTGCGCCATTATCATATCCGCTGTCTCCACCTCCTCCTCCTCCTCCGCCACCTGTATTAACTGTACCAGCTACTGGAACAATTCCATAGGAACCATTGTGGCGACGACCGCCTGCTCCTCCTCCACCAGTACCCCCCGTGCCAATTGTAGTTGCTGCGCTAATAGCGTTTTGTCCGCCGCCACCCCCACCAGCATAGGTTACAGAAGATCCTGTGATTGAAGATGCGGTTCCATTGCCACCATTACCCCCTTGATTAAGAGATGCATTGCCACCAATTGCGCTCGCGCCTCCACCTCCTCCACCTCCTCCATCATTGTTCCCGTCATTTTGAAGTCTACCACTACCTCCGTTATTACCTTGGCTCGGTGAAGTTGAAGGAGTATTCCCTGCTCCTCCAGCACCACCACTAGAATTTCCCATAGAACCACCACTGCCCGAACCTCCGCTAGAACCAGCAACTCCATTGCCTGATGCTCCTCCAGCACCACCAGTGGAAGTAATAGTATTAAAGACAGAATCTGAACCATTTGTCCCAGTTCCTGTGCTACCAGTACCTCCACCACCAACCGTAATAGTATATCCCTGTGCAGTAACAGCAAAATCTGTTGCAGTTCTAAATCCTCCGGCACCACCACCACCCCCTGAATAGCTACCGCCGCCACCCCCGCCACCACCAACCACCAGATATTCAACATTTCCAGCACTACCTGGAGTGAAAGTTCCACTGCTGGTAAAAGTATGGATAGTATAGATGCCGCTGGTTGTTATGGTTCCGCCTGTGGCGTTAATAGAAGTGTTAGTTTCAATTCTCGCCGCCGTACTTCCGGACGAATTCAAAAAGTAAATACTGCCTGTGCCGGTTGACCCGGTGCCGGTGCCGCCGGCTTGGAGCTGGAGCTTGCCGGATGC
>ERZ1292625.1580-Hain-H41-01um-R1-1580-length-26032-cov-8_pt1 | contig 26032 bp, 32 predicted proteins | sample MGYA00564400_ERZ1292625 | MGnify/ENA primary metagenome ERZ1292625 (study PRJEB36523, sample SAMEA6512639) | groundwater metagenome | collected 2019-01-08 | study: AquaDiva: Metagenomics assemblies of 32 groundwater samples | reverse complement strand
GCCTGTGCTTCTTGATTTATGACTCGGCGTCTCCCACTATCAATAGGGAAGAACCTAAATTCGGATATCAAGATATCCGATATCGCGATATCAGATATATGAATTAAAAAGGGTTACGGTTCTACTCCAATGCTAGTGAACCTTTGCACCATTCAGTTCTGAGAGATATCCAACGGCCTCAAGTAAACCATTGCTAGTAACGGGCTTGGCTATATGCACGTTAAAGCCAGCGGCTAATATGAGATCACGATCTTCGGGGCGTGCATGTGCTGTTAATGCAGCGGCGGGTATTCCCCCCCCTCGCTCAGGCGATAGAGCCCTCACTTTTGCGATAAGCGCATAGCCGTCCTCGTTTGGCATACTGATATCGCTGAGTAGAATGTGAGGACGGAATGTATCCATGGCCTCGATAACTCCCACAGCAGAATCCAAAGTCTTAATCTCAGCACCAGTCTTCTTAAGCCAAAATGTGAAAAGCAGCAAATTATCGGGGGCATCATCTACAAGCAAAATTCTAAGTCCTTTGAAATCTGATACATTTAAAATTGGAGGACTTTTCAAAATAACAATTTCGGATTGACCTGCAAGTGGTAGCTGCACAACAAACGTTGCGCCTTTCCCAAGCCCAGCACTTGTCGCCTTTATTTTTCCTTTATGCTGCTCAACGATTGTTTTGCAAATTGCTAATCCAAGACCAAGTCCTCCGAAAGTTCTATTTGTTGTCATATTTTCTTGTTTAAACTGATCAAAAACATAAGGGAGAAACGTCAGGTCTATTCCATGACCGTTATCCTGCACGCTCAGAGAAGCCGTTTTATTTTTCTGGTCTGTACGAACTGTGACTACTATCTTTCCGTTCGCGTGTGTGAACTTGATCGCATTTTGAACGAGGTTAGATATGAGTTGTTGAATACGCTTGTCATCAGCCAATATAATTGCGGTCTCAGGCATGACATCAACAACAAATTCTATTCCCTTTTCCTCCGCTCTAAGCTGCAAAGATGTCAAACATTCGCCCACTGAAACTTTCAAATCTAAAGATTTTGTCTGAAGAACCAAGCTGCCGGTAATAATTCTGGACACGTCGAGCAAGTTTTCGATGAGATCACGCTGCAATTCTGCGTTGCGATCAAGGGTATCTAGAGCAGATTTTACCACTGCTTCATCAGATGGGTGCTGGCGAAGAATCTGAACCCATCCCAATATAACATTCATTGGAGTTCGCAGTTCATGAGAAAGAGACGCCATGAATTGGTCTCGTCCACGAACTGCCAAAGAGAGATCTAACTGCGCTTGTTTGATGGTTGAGATATCCTGAAACATCAAAAGTCTTGAGGGTGCACGACCATGCATTGCAGGAAGCGGCTCAGAAAACAACAGAACAGGAATTTTTCGCAACCTCGTTGCAAGAATTGTTTCTATTCCTTGCGATGTCTCATCGCCATCAATTTCTACCAACAAATCTCGAATTTCTACTAAATTGCCCTGTTCATTTTCAAAAGCGAGTGGCATTGGCAAAGATGCTGGAGTTGCTCCATTGACAATGGCGCCTTCAAGCACTTCAGTCGCCTTAGCATTGATGAACGTAAACCCCTGCAGGTCAGAATCTAAAAGAACTAATGGCACAGGAAGTAAGTTAAGAAGAGTTCCAAGCCATTCTTGCTGTTGAAAAAGAATCGTATTTTGCTTTTGCGCAGAAAGGTCAGTGGCAATAATGCAATAACCTTCTGTGCCAACAAGCTCAATTGCACTCACGGAGAGTTGCACCGGCAGGGATATTTGCTCAGTAATACGAAGGGAAATTTCTGAGACAGCGGGCGTTGACCGACTTTGCTGCAAAAGTGCTGCTAATGTTTTTTGACTTTCCAAACGAACATGCCGTTTAAACTCAGAGCCCACTAGTTTTTCGTGCGGCACTCTCGTCATTGCCACGAATCGCACGTTGCAATACAGAATGATTCCCTCTGGTGAAACCGTAAGAGCACCTTCATTCATTGCTTCAACAAGTTCACGATAGGGCTGTTCAACAGATTGAAGAGTAAATATCCGTTCACCCAAAGGTCCATTGACAACGAGTGCGTCAACTTCACCACTCTGGATAACTCTTAGCGTTTCTTCTAGCTCTGCATTTTTAACATTCAGGGCCTTATTGAGGCGATTTAGTTTTGCAATCTTAGTTTCAGCACCCATCAGGATCTATCTTGGCGCTCACTTTTTTTGTCGGGCGAATATTGAGCCCCAATAAAACTTTTTCTTCATTTGAAAGATCACCGATAAGCTTTTTAAAGGGGGGAGGTACGGATTTTATCAGAGTAGGAGCCGCAATAATTTGTTCATCCTTGGCCAGTTCCGGTCTTTTATAAATATCGATAATTTCTAGATCATATCGATCCTTTAAATGCTCCTCGCAGATCCTTTTGAGATTAATTATGGCTCTAGTGGATTGAGGCGCGTTGCCAGTAATATAGAGGCGAAGAAGGTACTTTTCTTCTTTACGCTTCGTTTTGGTTTTCGGTAGACGAACTGACTTCTTCGCCATTTAAACAGCCTCAATGGATTTTAGGTCTAAACCCACTAAAACCTTTTCAATGTCAGACAGGTCCCCAATGATTTTCCTGACGGGCCTCGGTACTTTTTTGATGAGCGTCGGTATGGCAAAAATTTGGTCACCTTTGGCGAGCTTGGGATGTTTTATGAGATCAATGACCTCCAACTTATATATTCCCTTCAAATATTCTTCGCAGATAGATTCTAAATTACGAAGTGCCGTTTGTGATCGACCTGTTTTGCCAGCGATATAAAGCTTGAGGTGCCATTTAGTGAAGTCAGTTTTTGAGATTCTACTCTTGGCATTCCTGATAGATTTACTATTCTTTTTCATAACCCATGCTCCGATCCATTTCTCGAAGCGTTTTGCACTTTCGGATAGTTTTTAGAATTTTTTTTCTTTCGACTTGCTGCCATGTCAATTCGGTCCAATTTGGCGCGTTCTTCTTTTAACTTAGATTGCGAAAGAGCCTTCAGCAGCTCGGCTTCTGCGGCCTTTAGCTCGGCGTCGAGAGCAGATGCCTGCGCAGTATAAAACTTTCGTTTGGCCTCTAGCTGAGCGGTTAAATGTGCGACTTCCTGCGACCTGGCGTGAGCTTCAGCAAGATCCTTCGCCTCTTGTGAGACACGCATTGAGCCGGTCAATACTCCCGCAGTACCGAGATAAATATCGACAAGTTGGCTGCCAGTCTTTGTTAACAAAAATTCACGCACCTGGTTTGAGTGATCCATACCCCGCGACTTAACAATGGATATCGTGCGATTCCGCTCTCCTGCCGAGTGAACCCAATTCAGGCAAACCCAGGTATCGATGAGAGAGGAAATACCTGTTGAATCATCGTCAGTGCTAACGTCGGTAGCACTTCGCAAACCGGTAATTACAGCAGTGATCCCCTTATTTTTTAGATAATCAATAAGGCGACTCAGCATAAGCTTGACCTCATTGGCCGAACCAATACTTGTCAGATCGGTCAGTGGATCAATCACAACAGCGCTTGGTTTAAATTCTTCAATCAATTTAATTGACTGCGCCAAATGCATTTCGAGGCCGTAATAGCTGGGCCTTGTTGCATCGAATTTAAGAAGACCTTTTTTCTCCCAAGTCGATAGATCAATACCGATTGATTTCATGTTACGGACAATCTGTGCTGCCGATTCTTCAAATGAAAAATAAATGCTGCGTTTTCCATGACTGCAAACCGATTCAAGAAAGTGACTCGCAAAGCTGCTTTTGCCACAACCGGTAGGTCCCGTGACCATAATCGTACTGCCGGAAAAATAGCCCTTACCCTCCAACATCTCGTCGAGTTGCGAAATGCCGGAGCTAACTCGAATTTCTGATGCTGTTGCCTGAAGCCCCATAGTTGTTACGGGCATTACAGAAAATCCCTTTGATCTAATTAGGAAAGGATATTCATTTGTTCCATGTGAAGATCCTCGATATTTAATAACTCGTAGGCGCCGGGTCGTTAACTGTTCGTGAACTCGATGGTCGAGAGAAATCACGCAGTCGGAAACGTATTCTTCAATACCATAACGCGTAAGATTTCCTTCACCGCGTTCTGCAGTAATTAAGGCCGTAACTCCCTTTTCTTTTAGGAATCGAAAAAGGCGGCGTATTTCAGCACGAAGAATTCCATCGTCACCAAGACTCGCAAAAAGTACCTCTATGGTATCGAGCACCACTCGCTTTGCGCCGATAGAATCAATGGCGTGCCCCAGCCGAACAAAAAGACCTTCGAGGTCATACTCGCCAGTTTCAGTAATTTCACTACGCTCGATATAAACATGCTCAAGAATAATTTTTCTTTGGCTCTGAAGCTTTGCGAGATCAAATCCAAGTGACGCCACATTTTTAGTCAGTTCGTTTTCGGTTTCCTCAAAAGAAACGAAGACGCCTGGTTCATCAAACTCGGTGGCGCCTCGAACTAGAAATTCACTGGCGAAAAGGGTTTTTCCGCAACCAGGGCCTCCGCAGATGAGCGTTGGACGGCCTTTAGGTAAACCACCCCCGGTAATTTCATCAAATCCGTCGATTCCGGTGCGAGCTTTTTCAAGATCCAGATGGTCTTTATGAGATTTTCTGCGGACGGACAACTTTGAACGCATGCGTGCTCCTTCTTTGAGCTAGGCCAAAAGAAAGGTCACCTAACATTTTTCGAGTTGAATTGCCTCGATGGTTGAGACAATGGACCTTCAATGCCTAATAAGCACGATATATAAAATTTATTGCGGTTGAATGAGTTGGAGGGCTGGACTGTTCGTGCCCAGTGGGTAAATGCGCCCCGCTTGTTGGTGCAAGCTCCAAATTCCACCTACTTTTTACACTTCTTTGAAAACAACATGGTGGTTTTCAAGGAACGCTACACGGGAACTAGAAAAGTAGCCAAGATAAAGCTATGATTTCAGGTGCGGAACTTATCGAAGTTGAATCTGTTGCTGTTGAAAAAGATTTTCTGCTCTTCGTGACAAAAATGAATTCAGGAAAGTTTCTGTAAATCCTGTTGGGGGAATTCAGTGGGACTGCAGTGCTGACCTGAGTGCTGATTTTCTTTAGCAAATTAGATCATTTAACCAAATGGTTGACTCTTTTTTAAATTCTGTTATGATTTAACCATATGGTTAAATCTCAAGCTCAGCGACTTGATCTTATTTTTCATGCTCTTTCTGACTCTACAAGGAGAGCCATTCTTTATGACGTATCAAAAAAAGACAAGACCGTCAGTGAGATCGCGAAGCCTTATAAGATATCGCTCGCAGCGGTTTCAAAACACCTCACTGTCCTCGAGAAAGCGAAACTTATAGAACGCAAAAAACAAGGCAGTTTTCAGATCGTGAGCCTGAACGCGGAGTCACTGAAATCAGCCGAAGAATGGATTTTATATTACCAACAGTTTTGGGGGCCTCGTCTCGACGCTCTTAAAGACTTTTTAGAAAAGAGGCAAAAATGAGCGAGAACATCAAACTGCAATTGAAACAGTTTATCAAAGCTAAACGAAGTCAAGTCTTCGATGCTTGGACAAAGCCGGAACTGATGACCCAATGGTATCACCCAGGTGCTATGACAAATCCTTCGGCAAGTTCAGATCTAAAAGTCGGAGGAAAGTATCACATCGAAATGAAGGGGCAAATGGATGGCAAGCCAGTGAACCCAACAGCCTCTGGCGAATACACAAAAATCATACCCAATGAACTTATTAGTTTCACATGGGGATGGGATGGAGATCCCTCTCCAAAAACTTTGGTAATAATTGAGTTGAAAGATGTCGGTTCAGGAACAGAGGTCACCCTCACTCATGAAAGATTTGAAAATACCGACAAACGCGATCATCACCAAAAAGGTTGGTTCGGGTGTTTGGAAAATCTTGCGAAGTTTTATAACCACTAACCCATATGTTTGGAGTCACTATGGAATACTGGTGGACTCTCACGATCTCCTCACTCCATTCTTCCAGTGCTCATCCAACGCTAACATGCCTGCAGATGCTTTCGGATTTGGGTTCTATTTGTCGAGGTGCTCATTTTCCACATCCAAAATGGAAGCAGCCAGAACTCCAGTAAACGCGACAAAGATCGCCGTTCCCGCCAGCATCATCATCATCGCTACGAACCTTCCTGGGCCGGTGACGGGAGCAATATCACCCAAACCAACGCCGGTCATAACGGTCACAGTGAAATAAAAGGAATCAAAGAACGAAGCGACCCGTTCGTTCTTCCCAGCTTCAGCCAGATAAAAAAATGCGGCGAAGATCGCCTGCGCGGTGAACGCCAAGGTCGCCAAATAAATGAAAACGGGACGGCGCAAGCTTCGAATAAAAGCACTGGTAAAATCCCACATCAATTTATGGTGCTTTTTTAACATTTGACCTCGCAAGAAATTAAAAATCTGCATCTGGGAAGGCCGACTTCATCCCATTCTTTTCCCACGAAGGCTATCGATATTCCAATTTGAAACAGTAAAAGGTGTCATTTTATCCCAAGCGCACTTATGTTTGGGAAATTTTGTCATTACTGATGCCGCTGAATGGCCTTAATTTAAAATACGCCCTGGTGGCTGCTTTGCAACTCTGAAATAAAACATTCCATGGGGGCACACTATGAATCGAACAATTGGTCGGGATATGATAAAAGCACCGGTAAGAATCGGCGTACAAGTCACGATTCAGGAAGCGCGGGAAGTAATGCAGATGTGGGGCATGCGGCATTTACCTGTGACTGATGAAAGTGATCAACTCATCGGAATCGTCTCTGAAAGAGACTTTTCAAGAATGTTTGGTTCAAATCTGAAAGGCAGAGATCCCATTTCAGAAATAATGACAGTGAAGCCCTATGCTGTTTTTCCCGAAACCAGTTTATTCGAAGTTGTAACGGAAATGGCTGAATCAAAAATTGGCAGTGTGATTATTATAAATTTTAATCGCGAAGTCATCGGTATTTTTACCACCACCGATGCTATAAAGGAGTTCGCTAAGCTATTAGGAAATTCTGAAAACAACGATTACCGAGTTAAGAAAATTTCAGACTATTTAGTTAGCCAAAAATCTGCTTAAGTCAATTTGCGTGCAAGTGGTACGCTCGTGCTGGATGAGTTTCTCTTCCTAAAATAAACTCATCTGTTCGCCGGCAACCTTGGGTCGCTGGAATAAATCGGCCCGCAGGCGAACAGGCTTATAAGCAGGAAAAAATTTGCGACGGAAAATCGTGAACATTTCTGCAACATGATCAGCGCGAGCTCCTTTGCCTCGCATGCGTGAACCAAAGTTGGAATCGTAAAGCTTACCCTCTCGCACATCGCGAATGGCTGCTATCACCTTGTCTTTTTTTTCGGGATAATTTTTTTCTAGCCAATCGACAAAGAGATCTTTCACCGAGTGCGGAAGCCGAGCCATTACATAATTCGCGGACCTTGCCCCCGCTAAAGCAGAAGCCTCTAAAATTTTTGGGATCTCATGATCTGTGAGTCCCGGCACAATGGGAGCCACATTCACTGACACTGGTATACCCGCCTCACTAAGAATTTGAATCGCTTGCAAACGCCGCTCTGGGGAAGAAGTGCGAGGCTCCATAACCCTGGCTAAATTTTCATCCAGCGTGGTCACCGAGATTGTCACCGAAACAAGATCATCTTTTGCCATTTGTGATAAAATATCCACATCACGAGTGATCAAGAAATTTTTTGTAATTAGAAACACTGGGTTTTTAAACTCAGCCAAAACTTCCAAACATTTTCGCGTGATTTGCAACTTGCGCTCGATCGGTTGATAGCAATCCGTGATCCCACTCATCATGATTGGCTCGGGAAGGTATTTCTTTTTTAGGAGCTCCTCACGCAAAAGCTCGTGAGCCTTTTCTTTCACAAAAATTTTGGATTCAAAATCAAGTCCCGCCGACAAATTGAAGTATTCATGAGTGGGCCTTGCATAACAGTAAATGCAACCATGTTCACAACCTCGGTAGGGATTAACACTTACACCCATTCCCAGATCAGGACTGTCAAAGCGATTCAGAATAGTCTTCGCATTATCCACCAGGAATTCCGTTTTCAGATTCGGAATTCCCTCTTCATCTACATAGTCATCGGCGTCGGTGAGGTCATAGACCCGCTGAGAATGATTGAAGCGCGAGGACTCATTGCTGGTCGCTCCCCGCCCTTTGGTTTTTATGATGAGATCTAATGATTTTCTCTTGCATTCACTCACGATATACATATAATTTACATATTATATAAAGCCAAGAAAAAAGACTATCCCCAGACTCTACCTTCTTATCATTTCTATGCCTTCGCGAAGAAGGTAGACCGGATCAATATCTAGCACTTTTTTAAATTCACTGACGTCGAGCCACAAAAATTTAGGTTTGCCTTTCGAGCCAATAAAGAAAGTTCCAATTCGGCTTGCGACGACCGCTTGGTTGCTGACCCTAATTCTTCCGGTGGATTTGTCAGATGTATAGAGGAAATCGGGAACCTCCATTTCAACGAGTACCCCCCAATGCTGATGCCCTTCATGGCGAAGATCTTTCAGTTCATTTGCCATATGCGTCCCTCTACCTTCAGAGCCAACAGCAAATCCCATGGCATAAGTGTAGTCGCCGATCTGAGCCCACTCTCCTTGGGTAGGATCCCAAGCCTTAGGCGCAACAGAAACACCACGATACACCTTTAGAACTCGGATTGGTTTTGACTGAGAACGCTCCAAGATTTCGACGGCGAGCGCTGGATCGTAAGTAACAATTCTTTCAGCAACAACAGGACTGAAGCCAATTTTCACCAACTTCTTCACAGCCAAAGTTGGGGTAGAGAGAACTGGTTTTTGAGATTTTTTCCAGCTACTTTCAAATAGCTCCAAACTCTCTCGAAGAAACTCTGGATCATTTTTTATCGTTGATCTAACATCATCCACTGACCTTCGTTCGCTAAAAACGTGGTTGAGTCGATAGGCAATCTCTGCGATTGAGAGAGAATCGAACGTCTCAGAATGTTGAAAGACTTGGTCACACGTACCCTGGCCAAAAGCCATCTGCGGCGGCGTAAAAAGAGCAAAAACCAAAAGAAGAATGCCAGGATAAATAGAAAATTTCGCCATGTTAGAATAAACATTAGACGCAGAGACAGAAAATGGCACCAAAAGTAGGTCCAAAAGTATTTTACGCATATCTCTCCAAAAAGTTTGTATCCTCAACGCTATTGAGCAAATAGGAGGCCCGATCTGCTATACTAACTCCGCCAACAAATCCCAACCGAATTTTTCCAATTTTGCTTCACCAATCCCATATATATTTTTAAGCTCATCTTTACTCTGGGGATTTTTCTGAGCTAGATCTCGTAAAGTTTTATCGCTGAAAATCACAAATGCTGGCATATCCAGCTCGTCCGCTTTTGCTCTTCTCCACTGTCGAAGAGCTTGAAATCTTTTTTCTTCAACCTCACTCAATGAACTTGAGGGTACTGGCTTATTTTTTTTACGCAATAAAGTTGGCGCTACTGTTCTTTCGGTTTTAATTATTTTTCGATTGGATTTAGAATCGCAAACATCACAGTGTCCACAGCTCTTAAGTCTTTGTGAATCTCTGTAGTAAGTCAAAACTTCAGCGTGACGGCATTCTCCGGCTTCTGCATAACTGACTAAAGCTTCCAAATTTCTCCAACGAAGAGATTTTATCGCTTGCACAGCTTTAGAATTTTGAATGAAATAAGACTGTAAGCCTTTGTCTTTTGCTGAATACAACATCAAACAAGTTGAGTGTTGATTATCGCGACCAGCGCGACCCATTTCCTGATAAAGACTGTCAATGTTTCCAGGCATTTGAAAATGGATAACTAAACGCACATCAGGTTGATCGATTCCCATACCAAATGCATTAGTCGCTACTAAAATTCGAAGTTCCCCGCTATCATAAGCTTGTTGAGTTTGCGTTCGTATTAAAGAACTCAAACCAGCATGGTAAAAACCAACTTTTTCAAATTTATCCTGTAAAAAATCAGACACGGCCTCGGTCGACTTTCGTGTTCCACAATAAATTAAAACTCGTCCGGTAGGATTTTGAGTAAGGCCTCGCAATATCCAATCTAATTTTTCCTGCTCGTCGGCACAGGTTTCAACTTGATAATAAAGATTAGCTCGATAAAATCCATGAACCAGTCGCTGGGGATTCTTCAATTGTAAATTTTTAGCAATGTCATCTAACACCATCGGTGTTGCAGAAGCTGTTAACGCTAAAACCGGCACGTCAGGTCGCAAAGTTTTTAAAATTTTAAGTTGTGCATACTCTTCACGAAAATCATGACCCCATTGTGAAACGCAATGAGCTTCATCAACAGCAAATAGCGCAATAGCACGATTTAAAATCCACTTTTGAAAACCCTCTTTTTGCACTCGTTCTGGTGAAAGATATAAAATGAATGCTCCACCCTTTTCAATTTGTGAAAAAATTTGTCTTTTTTCATCAAGACTTTGTCCGGAGTACAGGCAACCCGAGGAAATACCTTTTTTTTGTAACGAACTGACTTGATCTTTCATCAAAGAAATTAAGGGCGAAATGACCACCACAAGTTGTTTAAGATAAATAGCTGGAAATTGATAACACAATGATTTTCCGCCGCCCGTTGGAAGAATTGCTAAAACATCTTTCCCCGCAAAGGCTGCTTGAATGATTTCTTTTTGGCCCTTGCGGAAACCAGTAAGCTGGAATGAGTTTTCTAATTGGCTTTCAAACAAGCAGGACTCTTTTCAAAAAGAATTTGATAAATCAGGATAGCTAGCCTTTCCCGTACTATGCAAATTTATTTCCAAAGTAATGGCTTGCGCCAATAGGTACCAGGCCCTGTTTGAAAGTTTTCATTGAATGGCTCCTCTATTCTGGCGTAGAACAGATATCATATGGAAGTTATTTTTATAGAGACTGTTGGCTGGATTTCGACAATCTTGTTTTTAATTTCAATCCTCATGCCCCAACGAATGCATTTGCATGCCTTAGGAGTTCTCACTTCCATCACCACTGGAGTTTACGCCTATGCCCATGGGGCGACGGCAATTTGGGTTAAGTGGCTTATTGCTTTTTTCTTTAACTGTTACATGTGGTACAAGATTTACGAAAAGTCTTCGCAGAAATAGGTCTTAAAAACAAACAATACTTGATGGGGCTTGTATGAGAATCTGGTCGATTCATCCAAAATATTTAGATGCTAAGGGACTAGTAGCGCTATGGCGCGAGACTTTACTCGCTCAGAATGTACTCTTAGGCAAAACAAAGGGATACAAGAACCATCCTCAACTTAACAGGTTCAAAGCACAGTCAGCACCAGCGGAATTTATCGGTTCTTATTTAAGTTGCATTCATGACGAGGCTTCTCGTCGCGGTTATTCTTTTGATGCTAGCAAAATAATTAGAAAACTATCTTCAACTTCAAAAGCAAAAATCAAAGTCAACAGAGGTCAAGTTGCGTTTGAGTTTGCACATCTTAAAAACAAACTCAGTCGTCGAAGTCCATCAGACTTTGCCCGCGTTGCATCGGTGCGCAAAATCCAGACTCACCCTCTTTTTAAGGGTGTGCCTGGAAAAATTGAAGATTGGGAAATACGTTAGTGCCGAATCGCTTTCTCGAACTTTTCCATCTTAGGATCAGGAATAATATTGTCATCGCCTGCTGCTAAATATTTAACTTTCAGTTCAAGAAATTCATTTCCTAATTTTACTCGTTCTTCACTTTCGCTTTCCTTTTTAAAATCGGGAAGCAATTCTTCCTCTTCTTCTTCGATATGATGCTCGACAAGTTCCGCTAAAACTTTAATTTTTGCTAATTTCATGTCTGCATCGTTTGTGCGTTTAATTTCTTCAAGCAGCTGGTCCGCCAACACATGCTCGACTTCGCCTTCGCAACCTTGCTCGCGAAGTTCTTCATTATTCTTCATAAAAACATAAAGTGATTCTTCTTCAGGCTTAGCGTGAGCGATCAATGCCGGGGCAAATTCTTCGAAAGCTGCAACACGTTCTTCTTCAGATTTCTCTGAGTCTTTCATGACTTCAATCATTTCTTTTAGTGGCTTGTGGTCTTCTAATATTATATTTACAATATCCGTGTCGGTTGTAAACTCGCGATTTCGAGTTGTAGAGGTAGAACCTGTAGTTTTTTGCATTTCTGCTCCTTAAATTGGTTAGAATTGTGTACTCATGCAAGGAAGTGCAATCAATAAGCCAGCTCTTGTAAGTTAGTTTTCCTTTAGCCCGAGGGAAAAGTACATATTTGACACCTCTGGGGAAATTATCTGCGCGATTTCCCCCAGCCGCAAAAAAAAATCTGAAAAAATCACCTCAATGCGCCTTTCGCTACAATTCACTCACGGCATATATAATGCATTTCTTGTGAGCTATTGCCATCGAAAGGACAATACATGCAAAATCAAATCATCACGAAATCACAAACTTCATTTATTAAATCATTTGCGCTAATGAGCGCTATGGTCGCTTTTTTTAGCGCATCTTCGCAGTCCGTTTTGGGCGAACCGGGAAAAAGTCTCTATGAAAGACTTGGCGGAGTATTTGCGATTGCGGCCGTAGTTGATCATTTTAGTGATGCCATTGTAAAGAATCCTGTCGTTGGACAAAAATCGAAAAATGCGTCTCTTAGAAAGTGGCATACGAAAAATTTAGATAGATTACCGGGACTAAAATTCATGCGAACTCTTTGGGTCAGTGCTGCGACTGGCGGCCCTCTTTTGTATGTACCGACAAGACCAGGAAAAACAAATCTAGGGCTTGAAGAGGCGCATGGCTATCTTAAGATTTCTCCTGCAGAATTCGACGAAGTGGCTGCAGAACTTGGACGCACTCTTGATTTCTTCAAAATAGCAAAGCGTGAAAAAGAAGAAGTTCTTGCAGCCTTTGCTGCACATAAAAATGAAGTCACAGCCGGTTACAGCCAACCACAATAAGTAGGGAAGGGCCATTGCCGATAAGATTATCAACTGATTGCAGAACTCACTTTTACGAAAGGACTTCCTATGGATCAAAACACAACTCAAACAACTACAACGAATCACAAAATGAATCTCCCGACAGCGCCTCTAGTCGAAGTTGTACGAATTTTTCACGCGCCCGTGGAAAGAATATGGAATGCTTGGTACGATGCAGAACTGGTTAAGCAGTGGTGGGGCCCCCATGGTTACACGTCGCCAAGCGCAAAAATCGATTTTCGTGTCGGCGGAAAGTTTTTATTGGCTATGAAATCTCCTGATGGAAGTGTTATTTGGAGTACAGGCGTTTATGAAGAAATTGTTCCCAATGAAAAGATAGTTTGCACAGACAGTTTTGCGGATGAAAATGGAAATATTGTATCTCCATCTGACATAGACGCTACAATGTCTAATATGCCTGAACGTCTTTATATCACGATTGAATTTCAGCACGTGAATCTTGACCAAACCAAAATGGTGATAAGCCACGAGGGAATTCCGTTGGAAATGCATGATGACTGTGTTAGAGGGTGGGCCGGATCGATCGACAAACTTCAACAACTGGTCGAGCGAAATTGACTAAACCCTGAATTAGAATGGAATAAACAAGTATGAAAATTCAAAAAGAGGCTTCGGCTGTTTGGCAAGGCACACTCAAAGAAGGTCGCGGAACTGTTTCTACCCAAAGCGGAGCCCTGAATGCTGTCCCCTATGGATTTAATACTCGTTTCGAGGGCACCAAGGGCACTAATCCCGAGGAGCTTCTTGGTGCAACTCATGCCGGTTGTTTTACTATGGCCTTATCTTTAATTCTTGGTGAAGCCGGCTACACCGCCGAGCGAATGGAAACCAAAGCCAAGGTAACGCTCGAGAAAAAAGATGAGGGCTTCGAAATCACTGCGATCCATTTGTCTTTGCGCGGAAATGTTCCAGACCTCGATCAAGCGAAGTTTCAAGAGCTAGCTAATAAAGCCAAAATTGGCTGCCCAATTTCAAAAGTTCTTAAAGCACCGATCACGCTAGATGCTGAACTAAATACCTATTGATCTTAAATAAGAATTAGGTATTTTTAATACTCCGCCAATCATTACGGAAAGAACTAAAGGAATAATTATGAAACAACTTATGATGTTAATTTTATTTTCCAGCGTTATTGCAAGTGCCGAAAATAAATTTGAATTGATCAGCAATTTAAAACCAAACCAACCTATTCCCGAAGATTATTATGCCAACGCCTTTGGATGTACTTCAAAAAGCATGTCTCCTTCTTTGGAGTGGAAAAATCCACCAGCTGGAACCAAATCCTTTGCTATTACATTTTATGACCAGGATGCACCAACTGGCTCAGGTTTTTGGCATTACGTACTTTACGATATACCAGCAACAACTAAAAAAATTGAGCTAGGTGATTTGTCCAAAGGAAAAATCCCTGCGGGCTCTGTTGAATCCAATACGGACGCTGGCAAGCCTGGTTTTTTTGGTCCATGTCCCCCGGTCGGAAGGAAACACACCTATATTTATACAGTTCATGCGCTTAAAATCGAAAAGTTGGGTGTGCCGCCCACAGCTGCTGCAGCCTATGTGGGCTTCAATATATGGAGTAATTTACTTGGGAAAGTCTCTTTTACGGTGACCGCGGGTCCACGGAAATAATATTGGAAACGTCAATTTTTTATTTTAGCATTGATTTATGAAGTTTCCAAAAATTAGCGCAATAATATTGGTGGTGGTTTTTCTTCTCTGCATTGGTTTGATCTCTTTTTCATATTATACCGGAGACGCGATAGAAAAATCCGCCATTGATACAATGCTACGCTTACATGGATATAGAATTGGATTTTGTCAGCGCACATGTATCAATGAATGGTTAACAAAATACCATGGCGAAGCTCCAGACCATCAAGCTATGATCACTTTTGTTTCTTTTGGCCTTGGCCATACTGATTTGTTTTTAAAGATATTACGAGAATTGCCAGCAAGTGCAAAGGCAGAGGTTGTTGGAAAAGTGATCTTTGCCGTTAAGGATTCCAGCCTTGAGCAAGAATTTAAGACGAAATTCGCTTTTGATGCCTCTCATTTGAAGGCTACGATCACTGAGTAAAGATTAAAATCTAGAATCCTGACGTCATGCGCTCCGGCCAAACAGGACCTGGCACCTTTTGACAAAGCCCCCATTCAACGTAAGATCTTCTATGAAGCGTCTGTTTTAACAATTTTCCAGGAGGATCTAGTGGCCAAAGCAAAGAAGAAAAAAGCCGTAAAAAAAGCGACAAAAAAGAAAGCATCAGCTCCGAAAAAAGCTCCAGCTAAAAAAGCTAAAGCAAGTAAACGTAAACCCAATGCGGCTTTCATGAAAAAACTCACCATCAGCGAGGCCCTCGCGGCAGTTATTGGCGCTGGCGACAGAGCCCGCACAGAAGTTGTAAGCGCGCTGTGGAAATATATTAAAAAATACGATCTTCAAGATCCCAAAAACAGACGCAACATCCTTGCGGACGATAAGCTTAAAGCGGTTTTTGGCGGCAAAGCCGTGGTCAATATGTTCGAAATGACTAAGCTCATTAGCAAACATCTGAAATAACAACTCCCCGCGCCTTTTTCGTTTGTATAGAAAAAGTGCGCGGTGAATCGCAATGTTTTGCGACTTAATCGCTTCCTGTGCTAGAAAACATTATGGCGACAAGTTACGAACCGGGACAAAAAGTTAATTTATTAATTTTACGCAAGACTGATCTTGGTTTCGTTGCGAAAATCAACGAGACCGACGAGGGTTTACTTTATCACGATGAAATCTTTGAACTTCTAGAACCAGGTCAAAGCCTACCTGGCTATATCAAGAAAGTCCGCCCTGATGGCGGCATTGATTTGCTACTCCAAGCTTTTGGAAATTTCGGAGCCGCCGAACTGGGCAAATGGATCCTGGAAATACTTGCTAGAAATGGCGGATTTTTACCCATAACTGCCAAAACTCCGCCGGAAAAAATTTACGAGCTTTTCGGAATCAGTAAGAAAAAATACAAGATTGCCTTGGGTGGCCTGTATAAAATGCACAAAGTTACTGTCGACGATGATGGTGTTAGATTGGTGGAATTTAAATGAAAAATTTTCCCTTTATACTCAGTTAGTTATGCGCTATTCCTCAAGGCTATTCGAACCAAAAAAGGAGAAACCCATGAATATCAGTGAAAATTTCAAAGGCACTTATGGAACTATGTACTACGTACACAATATGAAAAAAAGTGTTCAATATTACAAAGACAACTTCAATTTGACTCCTGAAGATGAAACCCCAGAGTGGACAACTTTTTCACTGAATGGTCATCGTATTTGCTTACACTTAATCAATGAAAATCATAGCCCTGAGCACAACGGAGTTTTAATTGCTAACGTAAGCAATCTCGAAGGCGTTGTCTCTGAACTCAAAAAACGAGGCGTGGAATTTATTAGTGAAATTAAAAATGTCTGTGAAGGTGGCTACGCCGCTGATTTTAAAGATCCGAATGGTAATGTTTTAAGTTTGTTTGAATATAAAGGTTAAATGCAAAATCAGGAAGTTATTCTTTTTAAAAATCAACAGTTTCGCCAGGCTCAGGATTCTGATATTGCGAATATTCGAGAACTCGTCAATTCGTCTTATAAAGAATTAGCTGATATGGGTTTGAATTACACGGCCACATACCAAGATGAAAAAATCACGCGAGAACGAATTTCAAAAGGCAAAGCCTTCCTCTTGGAAAAAGAGGGTCAGCTGATAGGCACTGTACTCCTCAAAAAAGAAAATTGGTTTACTGGAAAAAACAGTGCTTATGTAAGTCAGCTCGCCGTTTCACCAAATTTCAAACGACAAGGTTTTGGTTCATTGTTGATGGATTTATGCGAAGACCTGGCCGTCCGTGAAAAGTTTGAATCTATTCAGCTGGACACCGCAAAAACCGCAACTCATTTGGTTTCGTGGTATCTCATGCGTGGATACCGCATTGTTGGCGAAACCAAATGGGAAGGAAAAACCTACGAATCTTGGATCTTTGAGAAATTTATTTGAAATCTACTCATCATCTGAAATTTCGAATTTTTCTCTGATGATGGAAACGACCGCTTCAGGGGCGTCACCTCTTTTAAAGTGAATCTCTACGGGCACACCCACAGGTCCGCGAATCAAAGAAACCACATCGTTCAAAGGCAAAGATAAAACACTTACCATAGCAGTATCTGGAAGTGCTTTAACTGCATAAATTAAATCTTTAATCATTAAGCCTGAACGTTCCGCTGGCGCACCAGAAACAAAATGATTTATTTGAACCGAACCATCAGGCAACTTTTCAAGCGTTGCGCCAATGCCAACAATCGTTTCCGTTTTATTTATTTCCTGAGAAAATGATGCTGTCGCAAACAGAGTCATAGATAATACACACAAACCGATAAATTTTTTCATAAGATCTCCTTCTTATTTTAAGAATGCTTTAAATATAATATTAAAAGTATTGGCAGGGCCGCCACTTTGATTAGCATTGGCTCCAGCTTCCAGACTACCCGTTAATGCCTCGTTGAGTTTCTTGAATTTGACTCCATTCAAACTTAACTCAACAGTACTTTGGTTTAATCTTAGCCAAAAGTTTCTTTTAATTCTTATGTAACTCACAGATTCTTGACTGCTTTCCACTAGGTCTCCCTCAGCTTTAAAGCTAAGCGGAATTTCATCACCTTGACGAAATTCAACAATCACATCCTTTAAGCTTCCATCAGAAATATCAGACCACACCGTCGATCCCATTTCTGTTGCTTTCACAGTTTTTGCGTTAGCATCCGCACCTCGTATTAATAAAAATACGCCGATCATAAACAGTAACATTTTCTTCATTTTCACTCCTTCTGTTAAATACTACATATGTAGTATTTTTATTTATAAAAAAAATTAGGCATCCCTAGTCGCAATAACTAATTGGGTAGACAACTCTGTGGTTTTCGCCACATTCTTGTTGCGACAGTTTCCACCAAAAACCGAATTAAGAACGACGACAGAAATAAAGGCTGTAGCTCCATATCGCAGCCAGGTGTATTGCCATCCAAAGCGAGGTGGCTTTTCTTGAATGTTTCCAAGTAATCTTTCGACACGCTCTTTCAGTAAAGATTTCTCTCGAAAAAAAGCTGAATAAAGAATGAACTTGTCATTTCCTACTGGAATTTCCTTAAGCTTAAGAAGTGCCGAGGCCAAGAAGCTGGGCTCAATACAAGAAGATACCGCCCAACTATCAGCAACCACTTCACGCAGTCGATCGATTTTTCGGCTCAGCCATCTGTATCCAGGCACAAACCAAAATAGATCTCCTAAACCTTGAATAAATATCGTTACAATTAAATCGAAATAAAGAACGTGGCCGACCTCGTGAGCAATGACCGCAGCCAATTCTTCCTTTGTTAATTTTTTCATAGCATCTGCAGGCAAACAAATATAAGGCCTAAAAATTCCCCCAGTAAATGGCGTGCCTGAAAAATTTTGCGATACATACACATCAACTGTTCGTCGACCTGCCATTATAGTTTTCAAGGATAAAGCCACTTCACGATCCTTGCTTCGCCTCTTCTCGAAAACACAATATTGTTTCACTCGAATCGCCAACAAAATAAAAGATATCGTCAATATAACTAAAACGATAATCAAAGGAACTTCATTGCCAAATTTACGGCACATCCAAATAAGAAAATAGTCACCGATACTGGAATCATAAATTTTTCCATCAAGTGCATTTACAGAAAATATTGTATTTATGAAGGGTGTCCACCCATCCATGCCCATTCCAATCGAAAGGAGCTGATGTTTAGGAGGTAAGCTGAAGGGGTCCACTCCGGAAAAAAGTACCGATTTTTCTGGCACTCCTCGGGCAAAATCATAAATAATTTTAGCAAAGGGGAGCGACAAAAGAAAAAGCTTCCAGCGTCCTGTCTCGACACGAAAGAACCAAAGAAAAAAGTAAACAAGGATAAGACCGATCAAAAGTGACAAAACTGAATTGGCCAACAAGTTGAAGAAAATAAAAGTCATGGTTTAGGACCTTTTTTACTCAGGCGAGCATCGACAACTTTTTTTAATTCCTTAAGTTCATCCCGAGTAAGCCCCTCTTCTGCTTCGAGCAAGCCCAAGATTGGACGCAGTTTTTCATTTCCAAAAAGAGAAGTTTTCATTCGTTCAAATATTTTTAAAGGAGACGAATCCTTCTTCTTTGCTGTTGAGTAAAGGAACTGACGTCCCTCTTTTTGTCGTGTAACTAACTCTTTGTTGTAAAGACGGACCAGCACTGTCATGACTGTGGTGTAAGCCAGATCATGGCCGGCTTTTTTTAAGATGATTTGAATTTCTGAAACCGAAATATTTCCCGCTGCATTTAAAACACCCAGTACTTTTAATTCCAGAGGGCCAATGTCAGATAATTTGTTTCTCATAGAACATACGATCTACTACAGTCGTAGTAATTGTCAACTACCTTTGTAGTAATATAAAAATAACCACTTAAAACATTGTTTTCCCTCCCTAATCTCGATAATCTTCCCCCATGGCGTCAAGTTTTTTTCTTTTATTAGATGATATTGCCTCCGTCCTTGATGACGTTGCTATTTTAACCAAAGTAGCTTCAAAAAAAACTGCTGGTGTTTTAGGCGATGATTTAGCCCTTAATGCCCAACAGGTCAGCGGCGTCACGGCTGATCGAGAGCTTCCCGTCGTATGGGCTGTCGCTAAAGGTTCGTTAATAAATAAGGTCATCTTGGTTCCTACTGCTTTGGCATTAAGTGTATGGGCACCTGTGCTGATTCAACCCCTACTCATTTTAGGCGGTGTCTTTTTATGTTTTGAAGGGGCTGAAAAAATTCTCCATATGTGGCTTCATCCTCTTGAAAAGACAAAACAACATCACAAAGAACATCTTGATCATTTACGGACATCACCCGAAGCGCTTATTCAACTCGAAAAAGACAAAATTCGCGGCGCTATACGCACCGACTTTATTCTCTCTGCAGAAATTGTCGTGATCACCTTAGGATCTGTGGCCGAATCCGCTTTGCCACAAAAAATTGGCACGCTGGTCGCAATTTCACTTATCATGACTATTGGAGTGTATGGTTTAGTCGCTGGCATTGTAAAAATCGATGATGCGGGCTTAGCCTTACGCCAACAGACCTCAACTCTCGCACGTAAACTTGGCGCCGGTCTTTTACTTACAGCCCCACTTTTAATGAAAGCACTTTCAATCATTGGCACAGCAGCCATGTTTATGGTTGGCGGTGGAATTCTAACTCATGCCTGGCCGTGGTTTCATCACTTAATAGCCGAGGCAAATATTTTCATTCAGGTAGCAGCTGAGATGGGACTTGGCTTTGTTGTAGGAATTATTTTTGCCGGCTTGTTTACTCTTGCAAAAAAAGCACGTTCACGCAAATGAGGGCTCGCCCTAGGCAAGAGGTTCTTTCCATGGCTTCACTGCAGCCAAGAAAAGCGCATAAATAACGCCAAGAAAAAAAACTCCACCCATATAGCCAAAAATCGCAAAGGCCTCTTTGGCCTCTGTTCTTCCCATTTGTGGGCCATAAAGTGCGGCAAAGAGCCAAACAAAGGGATATAGAAATCCTCCGACAGAAATTAAATAGCCAGCTATAAATTTTTCCGATTTTTTTGCCTGAACGAAGGCTAAAAAAATCAAAAGCGCCAGTGACAAACCGGACACTGCATTGGCGTGAAAATGATACCTTTGATAGTAACGCCAATTTTTTTCTGACTCGGATTTGATTGTCTCTTTTTTGATTTCAACATCTTGAATGGCTTGAATCTTAGAATTATTTTCAAGGCCCGCATTAATTCGCTCTTTGAATAGGGATTCATCAACACCAAATAAAATAGAAATAAAAACGCCGCCTATCATCCCTAGAACAGAAAGAAAATACGGAATTTTTTGTAACATCACAACCTCTTCAAATGGAATATCCCGATAAGGCATCAATCAGCCTCATGCGATCTATGGGTTTTGTTAAGTGATCATTAAAACCATTGTCTAAACACTTTTTGCGTTCTTCTTTCATCGCATGAGCAGTAAGTGCAATGATAGGAAGGTTAAAGCCCTGCCTTCTTAATTCCCGGGTGGCCTCATAACCGTCCATTTCCGGCATTTGAAGATCCATAAGTACCAGGTTGAAATTTCCACTAAGTGCTTTTTCAATTCCTTCTCGACCATTGTTAGCTGTGTCGACCGCCGCACCCGCTAGTTTTAAAAGTTTTTTGACCAAGGCTTGATTGTCCAAACTGTCATCGACAACCAAGATATTAAGACGTGAAAGCGCTGGCGAAGTCTCGCGAACCGGCACTCGAGTAACACTTTCTTCTTTCCAGCTGGATCTTTCAAACATCAGTTCCGCTGAATGTCCATGATCGATAGTAACGACAAAAGTGCTCCCCTGGCCAGAGATGCTCGATTCTAAAATCACATCGCCACCCAAGGCCTGGGCAAGCTTTTTTGACAGCACAAGGCCAAGACCCGTACCGCCAAATTTTCTTGTCGTCGTCACATCAGCTTGAGTAAACGGAGAAAAAAGTCGATCGATCTGTTCCGGTTTAATTCCAGCCCCGGTATCTTTCACAACAAAAGCAAGTTTGGCAGAATCCTTAAGTGGATCCAGCATAATTTTAACGTCGACAGTGCCTTTTTTCGTAAATTTGATGGCATTTCCAATGATATTAAAAAGAACTTGTCGAAGTCTTGTTGGATCTGTTTTTATGACATCCGGAATTAAACCTTCCGTTGAAAAAGTGAGCTTAATGCCTTTCCCCGAGGCCTCAAGATTTAAAAGTGATGCCGCTTCATTTAACAAGTCTTTCAATGGCACATCAACTTTTTCAATTTCCATTTTTCCAGCTTCGACTTTCGAGATATCTAAAATATCATTAATTATGTCAGACAACAGCTTGCCATTTCTTTTAATGATCTCGATGTGATTTTGTTTTTCATCCGCCGTCATATCGTCACTGAACATGAGCTCCGAAAAACCAAGAACCGAACCAAGCGGAGTTCTAATCTCGTGGCTCATATTAGCCAAGAAAGCACTCTTTGTGGCATTTGCTACTTCGGCCGCTTCTTTTGCTGATTTAAGTTCGGTCTGGATTTCTTTGTATTTTGTGACATCGCTAGCAACAATAATAAAACCCATGACGTTTCTTTTGTGATCAAATTCAGGTACGAATGTGATATTTAAAATCACTTCTCGCTGCCCGCTTTTGGAATTTCGTTCATAGGTCACAATTTCGCCGGTAAGAGCTCGATCAATAAAAGGTTTATTAATTGGATATCGTTCTTCGTTTAAAACTTCTCTGAACGTGAGACCAATAATTTCTTGATAGCTGCGATTAAACCAATCACAGAATGAATCATTGGCGAATATAAATTTCTCATTTTTATCGATCTGAGCGACCAGAATCGGCATCGCATTAGTCAGCGCACGAAGTTGACCTTCGCGCACTTCGAGCGCCAAGGTTCTCTCGCGAACTCGTCTCTCGAGTTCTTCATTAATGTTTCGCATTTGTTCTTCAGTCTCTTTAAGTTGCGTCACATCGCGGGTCACTTTTGAAAACCCAGTCAGAGTTCCTTCGGCACTATACAGAGGATTAATCACAATATTGGCCCAATATCTTGAACCATCTTTTCTGACATGAAGAGCCTCGCCCTCGAAGTGCTTTTGTTCGCGGGCGATTTCAAGCGCTGTAATTGTTATATTACGGGCAATATCTTCTGGCGTATAAAATGTTGAGAAATTTTTTCCAATGATATCCTCATCGGAAAAACCGGTGATCCGCTCGGCTCCCGAATTCCAAGTCGTTATCAACCCATTCGGATCAAGCATAAAGATCGCGTAATCTTTTACGGCCTCGACAAGTAAGCGAAACTTTTCTTCACTCGAAACCAGTACTTCTTCCGTTTTTTTTGTTTGTCGATCGATAAATCTCTGACCAACTGAACTGGTTAGGGCGATCCCAAGAATAAACAATGTGGTCATAACCACTGCAACGGATAACCCTTCGGTGACCAAAAGATTAGAACTTTGAATAATCAGAGAGTCGTCATGAAAAAATGTTGCCGCTTCCATTCCTGTGTAATGCATACCAGCTATGGCAAGGCCTATGGCAAGGCCCATGATAATACTCGCTAAAATCATAAATGAAGATCGGTCAGGTTTATTCCTAAACCAAATGGAAATGAGTAGCGAAGCAAATGAAGCAACCAGAGCAATGACAATTGAAAGTAAAACCAGATAAATATTCCACTGAATTCTTGCAGCCATTCTCATCGAATACATGCCGATATAGTGCATGCCGCTGATTGCGCCCGCCATCGCAATTCCACCTGAAATAAGAGATGCGATTGGCACCGCGGGACGACTTACAACATAAAGCGCTAATCCTGAAGCCATCACTGCGACTATTACCGATAAGACCAGCAGTGGCATATCGTAAGCCATATCCATACCCGGCATTTTAAAAGCCAGCATTCCAATAAAATGCATGCTCCAAATGCCGACACCCATAGCAAGCGATCCGCAAAGAAGCCAAACAAGCTGTGCTCGGCCCTTAGCATGACTTACACTATGAGCAAAGTTTAATGCCACATATGATGCTAACATCGCGACAATAAACGATAAAAAAACTAATAATGGGGAGTACATTGTTTGCATAACCATTGGTTTTTAGATAGCTAGCACTTTTTTGATCAAATATGAAGAATTCTGCTGAAATACACAGTGATATAAGTTTGTTTGGGCCAAATAGCCTTGAGTCATTTTCCATTCGTGTAATTTTTCCCCGAATGACTTATTGAACCGCCCTTAGCGATGGCCGTGCATTTGCTGCTATTAAAATTGAACAAAGATGAAGGTACTCAAACGACCTCAACCGAAAGGACATCGAGTATGAAAAAAGTTACAAGTTTTATTGATAATATAAATGGAAGAGTAGGTGTTCCCATTTTACTTTATTTTCTAGGAGTGCCCGGCGTTGTCGTCATTTTTCTTTGGCTCTTTTTTTTCAAAGGACAATAAAGAATTGATTAGGGCCTGTCATCATTGGGCCCTAAGACTTCAATTTTAATTTTTCAACTTCAGCCAAATATTTTTTTGTGGCCTCTGGTAATTCTTTCCAGAGCTTTATCGCAAAAAATAATCCCAATAAGGTGAAGGGCATTAAAAATAACGGCCAATAAAACCAAGTGTCTTTGAGTAGAATAGCTCCAAGTGCGAATTCTTGAAATGAAGAACCCAATTTCGAGAACCCATCAGCGACTCCGGTCGCTGTTGCTGCTCCTCGACGTCCCCCGAAATCTGCGGTCGCTGTTCCTGACATAATTGAATGAACACCAATAACAGCCATCATAATAATCAAACATGCGATACCCATAACCATGGGATTATTTGAATATGTTAACAACATCACAAGCGTACAAATAAACATGACCATCTGACAAATGCCAGCAACCGGGGCTCTTCTTGAGTGAAAAAATCGATCAGAAGCCCACCCAGCAAGGAAAGCGCCAATAATGCCAGTGACGCTTCCCCAAAGTCCCCAGTTATCTATGATAGTCGATACGCCAAAACCGGTATCTTTGGCGAAAAGTCGATACCATTTCATAATTCCGTCACGAAGGATCCCGGAAGTAAACTCGATCACTCCAATCATTAAAATAATGCGATTTGAAAATATTGATTTTATAACTTTGTACCAAGTACTTAAGTCAGTTTGATCCCCGTAAGAGGCATCATGGGTTTCCAATTTTCCAAAACCACACTCGTCTGGAGTGTCCTTTATTAACACTAAATCAATCATCGCCCATATTAATAGAAATCCTGCAGGAATAAAAAACACCAGCCAAAATGCAGATACCTGCGCCTCTTGTAAAACAAATATGTCTTGAATGAAATTGCGAAAAGCAGAATCCTGGACATTCAATCCTACCTTAACCGCACGAATAATCGCTTCGGTCCAATCAAAGGCAAAATAGACGCCTAGTGAAATCAAAGTTCCAAAAATAGCACCGAAGGTTCCCCGTTCGCGCACATGAAACCAAAAAGATTTAACTTTAATTGTCGAAATGGCACCGAAACTTTGAAAGAACATATTTGCCGAATAAAGCACCGTCAAAACCATAACAATATTCATTGAGCTATTGTCATGCATATAAAGATATAAAGCCCAACCCATTAGAATGTTAGCTATGGCTGAGCCTAAGCTCGCCATAATCATCCCTTTTTTGCCACCGATTTTATCAATCAAGGGGCCTGAAACAAAAAGAGACGCCGCATAGATAAAAAATCCCCAACCTGATATTTGACTTTTTTGCACTTTGGAAATGACCTCAGCTGTCGCCAAGGAATCTATATTATATCTCGCCATATACATGAATGAATAAGTCATCCCTAATGGGAACCAACTTAGAAAACGTTTCCACATGAATTTTTTAGTGTGCTTGAGGGGGTTCCTCATAAAATAAAGAGTAATGATGTAGGTCAACAACGATGAAACTATTAACAACTGCATAGGCCCCTCTTTGCAGAACATCTACCTATCACGAGCAGTCGACCAAAGAGAAGCGCTTATTTAACGAATCTGCTTAAACAATCAGCAGTTAGCATAACCGCGGCTGCTTATTTAAGTCGCGGACCATAAAGTTTTTGAATCGCCAAAATATCTGAGTTTGATAAATGCCCGGCGGTTCCCATCACATCCGTGTAAGACTCGTAGCCAGGTCGTGGCAGCAGAGTTTGCTTACCATTTTTAGAAAAGGCATTTTTTGAATAATGCATAATTGATAAAAAATCATAGGGAGTCAAAAGTTCTCCGGCCTGAGTCGAAAAATTCATTTTCACATTCAGTCCCAGGTAAGGATCAGAAATATTTTCTTTAAGAATTTCGATATAATTATCCCGATCCATTCGTTGATGTTCGTGACCGATGCCCCAATGCTGTCAGGTTAAGAATATTGACGTTGCAAGATTGAGGAATAAGAATA